>Ga0172375_10004818_pt1 | contig 19738 bp, 12 predicted proteins | sample LakKiv1m_FD_114537 | JGI IMG/M metagenome (GOLD analysis project Ga0172375, IMG submission 114537) | Freshwater microbial communities from Kabuno Bay, South-Kivu, Congo - kab_092012_11.1m | ecosystem: Environmental > Aquatic > Freshwater > Lake | place: Democratic Republic of the Congo...
CTGGGCGTGCGGAAACTGCGCATGGCCGACGCCAGCATGGGGCTGCGCGACGACGCGACTCCGACTACGGCGTTCCCGGCCTCCATCGCCCTGGCGGCAACGTGGGACCGCGACCTCGCCGCGGCCTACGGCCAAGCCGTGGCCGAGGAGTTCCGCGCCGCGGGCGTGGATGTCCTGCTCGGGCCTGGCGTGAACCTCTACCGAACCGCCTGCTGCGGCCGCAACTTCGAGTACCTGGGCGAGGACCCCTGCCTCGCGAGCCAGATGGTCGTGGCCTATATCCGCGCGGTGCAGGCCGAGGGCCTCTCCGCGACCGTAAAGCATTTCGCCTGCAACAACAGCGACTGGCATCGCTGCGCCAGCAACTCCGTCGTGGACGAGCGGACGCTGCGCGAAGTGTACCTGCCCGCCTTCGAGGCGGCCGTCAAGGAGGGCGGAACACGCGCGCTCATGACCAGCTACAACCTGATCAACGGCGAGTATGCGGCGGAAAACCGCCGGCTCGTGCACGAAGTACTGAAGGAGGAGTGGGGCTTTGACGGCCTGGTGATGTCGGACTGGGGCGGCATCCGGGACGCGGGCAAGGCGTTCCGCGCCGGGCTGGATCTGGAGATGCCCGGCGGCCAGCAGTGGAATCCGGCCGCCTTGCGCGGCCTGCTCGACAGTGGCCAGGCGTCCGCGGAAGAACTGGACCGCAAAGTGCTCCAGATCCTCGCCTGGACGTTGGAAATCCAGCAGTTGCAGGCAAGCCGGACCCGCACGCCGCGGGGCAAGTGCGCGGCCCACGCGGAGGTGGCGCTGCAGACGGCGCGTGAAGGTATCGTTCTGCTGAAGAACCGTGACAACCTCCTGCCGCTCAAGAGCGCGCCCGGCATGCGCATCCATGTTGTCGGCCCGGCCGCGCATCCCACCCCCACGAGCGGCGGCGGAGCGGCAAAAGTGCAGGCCGTTGACCCGGTCAGCATCCTGGGCGCGGTGTGCGCGGCGGCGCCGGAAGCCCGGATCTCGCGCACCGACCGGGCGGACGAGCTGGCCAAGGCCGACGCCGTGATCGTTTGCGTGGGCTACGACGCGGAACGCGAGCGCGAGGGCATGGATCGCCCCTGGGAGCTGCATTGGCTGCGCGACGTCCACCTCATCCGCCACTGCCAGAAGCACAACCGCAACACGATCGTCGTGGTGGTCGCGGGCGGAGGCGTCGAGATGGCTTCGTGGATCGACAAGACCGGTGCGGTCCTGCACGCCTGGTATCCGGGCGAGAACGGCTGCCGGGCCATCGCCGAGATCCTGTTCGGCAAAGTCAATCCGTCCGGCCGCCTGCCGATCACGATCGAAAGCGACTGGGCCGATGGCGCGGCGGCGGCCAACTACCTCCCGCCCGGCGGACACCTCTACACCGAACCGCCGGACTATGACTGGCCCTGCCGGGCGGTCTTCGACGTGAAGTACGAAGAGGGCGTCTTCACCGGGCACCGGCACTTCGACCGGACCGGCAAGGCGCCGCTGTTCCCGTTCGGGTTCGGGCTTTCGTACACGACCTTTGCGTATTCCGGTCTGCGCGTCCGAAAAACGGCGGACGGCAGCGCGGAGGCAACCTTCCGGATTCGCAACACCGGCTCGGTTGCCGGCGCCGAAGTCGCTCAGATCTATGTAAGTGACGTACAGGCGTCCGTACCGCGTCCGGAAAAAGAACTGAAAGGCTTTGCCAAGGTCCGGCTCGCTCCGGGCGAGGAGCAAGAGGTTACGGTAACCCTCGACCGACGGGCTTTCGCCTTTTACGACGTGACCCGGCACGACTGGGTGGTTGAGCCCGGCGAATTCAGAATCAGGGTCGGCGCCAACGCGCGGGACATCCGCCTGGACTGCAGCGTGACGCACTGAGAACCTATGCGGATACAAGCAAAGAAGCCGGCGACAGACAGGCATCCGACGGGACACCGCGCGCCACGACACTGCCAATTGATGCTCCGATGGATTGCCCCCCTGCTTCTGGTTGTGCCTCAGGCCACCCAGGCGGGCGATGAAGCGAACTGGCCGAGTTGGCGCGGTGACGGATCGGGAATCAGCCGCGAAAGAAATCCGCCGCTCTACTGGAGCCTGAACGCCGGTGTCGCCTGGAAGACGGAACTTCCAGGCTCGGGAAACTCCTCACCCGTGGTCTGGGGCGAGCGGGTCTTTCTCACCGCCGCGACAGACGCCGGCACGAACCGGCACGTTATCTGCCTTGACCGCAACAACGGAAAGTTTCTCTGGAAGCGGGATCTGCCTGCCACGCGTACGCCCGAGACCCATGTAAAGAACGGCTACGCGTCCGCCACAGCGGCCACGGACGGCGAACGCGTCTACGCCTTCTTCGACTCGCCCGGACTCGTCGCGTTGGATCTGGACGGCAAACCGCTCTGGACCCGCGACCTCGGCCCGTTCAAGAACAGCTACAACGTAGCCAGCTCACCGATCCTGTGCGGCGACCTGGTCATCGAGTGCTGCGATCAGGAAACAGGCGCATTCATCGTCGCGTTCGACAAGCGGACCGGCGCGGAACGCTGGCGTACGCCCCGAACGAACACATCCATGCAGTTCTCCACGCCAGTGCCGGTCGCGGTTGACGGCAAGACGCAACTGGTGGTGAACGGCAACACCGTGCTCGCTTACGACCCGGCCGACGGCAAGGCAATCTGGTCCTGCCGGGGCATGCGGCCCAACGTGACTCCCAGCGCCGTGGCACACGGCGATGTCGTCTACGCCGCATCGGGCCGCAACGGCCCGGCCATGGCCATCGATCCGCGCGGAACCGGCGACGTAACGGAGACCCATGTGCGGATGCAGATCTCCAGCGGCGGGCCCTACATACCCTCACCACTGGCTTTCCCCGACGGCTTGCTGCTTCCGGGCGACGACGGCCGGCTTCGGCTGATCGGGCGCGAAGGCAAGATCCTGTGCGAACTGGGCGTTCAGGGCCACTTCACGGCCTCGCCCGTGTCGGCCAACAACGTCATTTACTGGCCAAACGAGAAAGGCCAGGTCGCCGTGATTCGCCTCGCTGGAGAGGCAAACGCTCCCCGGCTGGAACATGTTGCTGTAAACCACGTCGGCAGCGCTTGCCTGGCCTCGATCGCCATCGCAGGCAGAAAGCTCTTTGTGCGAACGGACAAGGCCTTGCTCTGCATCACTGGCACAACCAGGCCGGACGCCCCGACGGCGGTGGCGGAGCTGCCAGGCACCCTCACGGAGTTGAGGACTCTGTATGCCCAACACCCCGCGACCGATGGGGCAGACGCCGCGATGCGTATCGCGGTCGTCGAAAGACTCGGAACCATGACGAACGAGGAAAGCATCGCGCTGTTGACGCACGCGGCCCTGAAGGATCCGCAGTGGGATGTGGGTGAAGCCGCCGCCAAGTCACTCGCGACGATCGGCCGACCTGCCATTCCGGCCCTGATCGCGCTCATGGGCGCAGTGGACTGGCAACCTTATCTGAAGACCATCGCGGCCGACACACTCGGTCAACTGGCCGCCACGGAAGCGGTCCCGGCTCTCCAGAAGGCATCCCGCGACAACAACATGCTGGTGCGAGAGCCTTCCGTGTCGGCGCTCGGAAAGATCGCGGCCGCGGATCCGAAGCTGGGCGCAGGCATCCTGCCGACGCTTCAAGCCGGACTGGCCGACCGTGAGGGTGCGGTCCGCAAGGCTGCCGCAGTGGCACTGGCCCGTTATGCCGTGGTGGCGACGGACGTCGAGCGGGAGGCCATCGTCGTCAAACTGACCACCGTCGCCGCGGACAAGAATCCACTTGTGGCGCAAGCGGCCGCGGACGCGCTCAAGACGCTTCCGCAGCCCCCCGCCGCAACGACCCAAACGCACGCGCCCCCCCCTGCCCCTTCGGCTGTGTCGGACACGCGCTGGCTGAACGCCGGCCCGATCCGGCTCAAGTTCACAGATGGCGAACTGAGATACCTGTACGTGGCAGGAAAGGAAGTGGTTCGACGCCTCTACTTCGCCGTCCGCGACGGGCGCTACGACACGGTGATGCCGGCATTCCGCACCGTCGAAGTCATTACCACAAACGACGCGTTCACCATCAAACTGGCGGCCGCATGCAGCAACGACACCGTCGGATTCTCATGGACTGCCACCATCGCGGGCACCGCCGACGGAACCATCACTTTCCAGGTTGACGGACAGGTGGACCGCGATTTCCAGTCGCCTCGCGTCGGGCTGAATGTGCTCTTCGGAACCGAGTCACTGGCCGGCCAGGCGTATGAACTGGTTGGCGAGAATGGCTCGGTGACGAACGGATCCTTTCCCCGTCTGGTCACACCGGCCTCGCTTTCTGACGGCTTTCGCACGTTACGCTACGCGCCAGCCGATGGACTGCGCGTCAGCGTAGGCCTTGCCGAGGGCAGATTCGGCATGGAAGATCAACGGAACTTCTGTGACAGCTCCTACAAGGCCTACAGCGGCATGGCATTCAAATACATGGGGTTGAAGAAGGGCGAGAAGGGCTCGCAGACGCTTACCCTTGCCGTGAAAAGCGTCAAGCCCGGCGAGCGAGCGGCGGCCGCGGCGCCGTTGCGCCTCAAACTGGGCCAGCCGGTGGCTGGCGCAACCCTGCCGAAGCTGGCGACAAGCCCGACCTCCGCCAGGAACAAGACCTTCCTTGAAATCATGGAACAGGCGGGCAAGCACAGCGAGGCGGATGCCGTCGTATGGACGTTCAACGTCGCGGTGCACCTGCCGGACACGGACACGTTCATGGAGAACATCCCGGCGATCGTTGACCAGGCAAAGGCGGTCCGGGCGTCTGCGCCAAGGGCGAAGCTCCGGGTTGAGCCGGCAACATTCAGCTCCCCGTATCCGCGCCCTGCCCCCGACACGCGACTGGCGGGAGCGGTGGGCGCCGCCTGGGCCGTGCGAATGACGAAACACCTCGCACTTGCCGGAGTGGAGGAAGCCGTTCTTGGTGCCGGAGGAACCGTGGTGTCGGAACTGGCCAAGCTGGCCGGAGCCCGACTGCTCGCGATCACGATCGAAGGCACAGCGTCCCCCGCTGCGGTTGATGCGTTGGCCGTTGAAGCAGATGGCCGCCGACAAGTCTGGGTGGTAAACCTGACCGACGAGCCCGCCTTCCTTCTCCTCGCAGGGCTTGGCGCCGAGGTCACGCTCGAACGCGGCTGGAGCAGCACCCCGGAAGCGCCAAGACAGGAGCACGTGTCCGCCAGCGGAGACGTCCGCCTCAAGCTGGCACCGTTCGAAACCTGCCGCGTCACGATCGCCAAATAAGCCATGGCGCCTGACTCCGGTCGCCCCCCCCCAACAGCGCGGCACACGATACCACTCGGCACCCCCCCAGCCAGGAGCGCATCCGCGTTTCATTGACTTGTGGAGATTCCCGCCGGGCAGAGTACATGCCCGGCCGACATTTCGATGCGCCTTTGTTGGCCGGCAATGTACGCTTGTCGGCGTCGGTCAATGGATCGGAGATGCACCCCCAGCCAGAAACCGCGGTCAAATCAACTTGACGAGACGTGCTGGAATAATGTCATATGCCTACGCCTGCTTGTCGCCTACGAGAGACCTGCGGCAGATACAGGTGGACGGAACATCTGCCGGCAGGGCAGACCTTTGAATGACGATGCACCGACGAAGCGCAGCCGAGACCATGCGGATCGACATTCAGGAGGATCTTCTCCAGGATCTCGACACCAACCGGCCGAGCGTGCCGAAAACACGGAAGTTCTTCCGAACCGAAGGCTGGAACGCTCCCGCCCCTTCGGAAAGCCATACGCAGGACGTGTCAGTCCTGAGCGACGATCTCCAGGATCTCTTCCAGGACGTGTACGACGCCGGCTTCATCACGGATATGGACGGCCGCATCGTCGACACCAACGTCCGCGCCTCGCTGTTCTTCTCCTGGTCCCGCGAGGACTTCTTGTCCATGACCATGATGGACGTGATCCTGGGTTTCAACGAGGGACTGATCCGGACCATCCAGGAGAATCTGAAGAATGACAAGTTCACCCTCCTCTCGGCCAAGTGTGCACGAAAGGACGGCACGCTCTTCCATGCCGAGATCTCGTCGAGTCATTTGCAGCTTTCCGGGATGGACTGCCTCTGCTTCTTCGTTCGCGACATCACCGCCCGGAAGCAGGCAGAGGACGACCTCCTCCAGGCCCATAAGGACCTCGGCAAGGAAATGGCGGAGCGGACGCGGATCAATGACGAATTGCTGAAGGAGATCGCCGAGCGCAGGCATGCCGAAGAGGAACTCAGCCGGGCGGTCGACCGGCTCAAGGAGCACGACCGCGCCAAATCGATGTTTGTCTCCAACGTATCCCATGAACTCAAGACGCCGGTGGCGTCGATCAACCACGTCGCCGGCAACCTGTTGCGCGGCGTGCTCGGGCCGCTCCCCGGCGAAGTCAAGGCGCAACTGGAACTGATCAAGCAGGACTGCCAGCGCCTGGGCCGGACCGTCGAGGACATCCTGGACATGAGCCGGATCGAGTCCAACACGCTGACGCTCTCCCTGGTGACGGTGCCGGTGGACGAGTTGGTGCGGCGCGCCGTCGAATCGATGCGAATACACGCGACCGACGAGGAGTTGACCCTGACCGGTACGATCGCGAAGCGGGGCCTCTTTGTCAAAGGGGACACCCAGAAACTGGAGCGGATCCTGTTCAACATCGTCAAGAACGCCGTCAAGTACAACGTCCGGGGCGGCACAATCGACGTATGGGCGGGAGAAGGCCCGAACGACCCCCACCGCGTGGTGATCACGGTCGTCGACAGCGGGATCGGCATCGAGCCGCAGCATCTCCACCGGGTGACCGAACGCTTCTTTCGCGTCGGCGGCCACGTGAGCGGAACCGGGCTCGGCTTGTCGATATGCAAAGACCTGGTCGAGCGGCACGGCGGCACGCTTGACATCAAGAGCCCGCCCGAGGGCCGGTCCCGGGGAACCCAGGTGACGGTCACGCTCCCGCGCGTCAAACCGCCGACCATCATGATCGTCGGCGACGATCCGGAGGAGCGTCAGGATCTAACCCGGCGATTGACAGCCTGCGGCTACAAGGCCAGTCTCTGCGGAAGTGGAGAGCCCATTGTCGAACGAATTCTCCGGAACGGCGCCGAAGCGGTGCTTTTGGACTGGAGCCAGGGCGGGATGGGAGGGGGGCTTGTGCTCGCGCAGATCCGCAACGAAAAGGCGCTGGCCCAAATCCCGATCGTGGCCGTCACGGTGGGACTCCTGAACACGGCGGAGCGCGACATCCTGGATGGATTCAGCATCCCGCGCATGCCGCCGCGCGGGTCTGAACGGGATCTGGCGGACACGCTGTACGCGGCCATCGTCGCGAAAAAACGCGTCGGCCGGATCGAGCACTAGTGTGCGGGCCCAGAAACAGCCATACAGGGGGTACATCATGAAGCAGTCGAAACGAGATCAAATCCTGCTGGTCGACGATGAGCGACACCTGCTCATGGCGGTGAAGAACTTCCTTGCGTTCGAGCAGTTCGACGTTCACACCGCCAAGAGCGGAGAAGACGCGTTGAAGGTGCTGGAAACGCTCGAACCGGATATCATTGTCCTCGATATCAGCATGCCCGGCATGGGCGGCGTCGGCTTTCTGAAGCGGATATCGGATTCGCAGGGCGTTCCGCGATACCCGGTCCTCGTCCTGACGGCGCGATCAACGCTGCGGGAATTCTTTGAAACCGTGCAGGTTGACGGATTCCTGGAGAAGCCCTGCGACGAAGCAGAACTCCTGGCGAACATCCGCAGGATCCTGGCGCGTCGTACGGCCGCACCGGACGCCGGCAGCTCGGGTCCGAAACGAGTTCTCCTCGCTGAAGACGATGTGCGGATCGCCAACCGCCTGTCCGACGCGCTCTCCAAGAAGGGGTACGAGGTGCAGGTTGTCCAGAGCGGCCCCGACGTCCTGGAGAAGGCGACAACCCTGCATCCGAGCGTGATCGTCATGAAGGATATCCTGCCGCGGCTGAACGGCAGCGCCGTGGCCTCCCTGCTCAACGTGATGACGAGCGTCAGCATGATCCCGGTTGTTCTGTACGACGAAACACGCCTCGACGCGCGGAACAGCAAGCCATGGCGGACCGACATCAAGTGCGTCCGCTGTACGCTGGACACCTCGGACACCGAGACGCTGCTGGCGGCGATCGAACGAGCGGCCCAGCCTTCTTCGAGACCGGTGGGGGCGTCTTGATCTTTCCGGGGCGAAAGGCCATTCGATGACGGCCGTGCGGACACGGCGGCCGTCCGGCAGCCTCCCCTTCGCACGACGCGGAGACCCGGGCGCGCCCCGCCGGCGGAACGTCCGTGACGCCGGCGAGGAGTCGCTTCCTTGACGACCGCCCTGGCCCGCCGCACCCTGACCCTTCTGATCTACCTGTTGCCCGCCCTCGCCGACATGGTGGCGGCGCAATTCATCTTCATCAGCGCCGTGCGGGTGGCACGCATGGGAGCCAGCGCTTCGCTGGTCGCCAATACCTTCACCACCTGGAGCGTGCTCTACCTGCTTGCCTGTCCGGTGATTGGCCGTTTCGTGACCCGTCGCAACGCGGCCCGGATGATGCTGGCGGGCATGGCGGGACTGGCCCTGGTCAGCGTGCTCTTCGCCGTCGTGTCCACGATCGCTGGAATCTACGTGCTGATGGGAATCATCGGCATCACCACGGCCCTGTTCTTCCTGCCATTCCAGGTGTTCATGAAGGCGGTGGACGGGGCGGATAACCGCTCGATCGCCTATTCGACCGGAATGTACACATTCGCCTGGAGCCTCGGCTATGCCGCCGGACCGTTTGTTTCCGGACTCTTCATGGAGTTCGGATCCCGGACTCCCGGTCACGGGTTGGAGGGCTGGCAGTACGCCTGCCTGTTTGCGGCGGCGGCTTCGCTGCTTGCGGCGGGCGGGATCCACCTCCTGAGGCATCTGGCGGTGGTCCGACCGGCGACCGAAACGGGAACCGCTCCCGATGCCGCGCCCGAAGCGCAGGCCGACGACTCCAGGCAGCCGGACCTGGCCTGGCTGGGCTGGGTCGGCGGCGGCGTGGGCGTTGCCGTGCTCGCGATCATCCGCGGGGTGTTCCCTTCGCGGGCCGAAGCGTGCCTGCACCTCTCCCAGGGCACGCAGGGTACGCTCTTCTTCACGCTGTACGCGGCGCAGGCGTTAACGGGGCTGGCGCTCTGCCGCAGCCGCCACTGGATGTACCGCGCGTCGGCCGTGGCGGGATTCGGGGTGCTCGGAGTCGCCGGCCTGCTTGCCTACGGCTTCGGCACCTCACCGATAACGCTCTACGCCGGGGCAATCAGCTTTGGCGTCTTCGCGGGAAGCTTCTTCTTCTACCTGGTCTACCACGCCCTCGTGCATCCCCGGCTGAGTTCCCGATACGTATCCGTGAATGAGTCGCTGGTCGGCATCTGCAGCATGATCGGGGCGTCGGCGGGAGGCTGGATGGCCGACCGCTACGGGTTCGGCGAGGCGTACGCCGGGGGGGCAATCCTCCTGATCGCCGCGCTCGCTTTCCAGGCCGCGATGCATCGCCGGCATCCCGCGCGGTGAGCCTCCGTACCGCTACGTTCTGAACGCCTGCCATTCGGGCTCGTGCTCGAACGTCCAGCGGTAGTACTCCGCCCCTTCGAGACGGGAGGCGGCCGCCTCGTCGACAATCGCCGTGCAATGGCGATGCAACTGCAGAGCCGTGGCCGAAATCATGGACGTGATTGGCCCCTCCACCGCTTTCGCCAGGATCTCCGCCTTATGCGCACCGGTCACCAGCAGGATGCTGCGGCGGGAATCGAGAATGGTGCCCACCCCCATCGTCAGCGCCCGCTCGGGAACGTTCCGCCAGTCGTCGCCGAACATCCCGGCGTTCTGCTCGCGGGTGATCCGCGTCAGGGTCTTGTCACGCGTCCGGGACATCAGCGCCGACAGCGGCTCGTTGAACCCGATGTGGCCGTCCTCGCCGATGCCCAGGATCTGAAGATCGATTCCGCCGCACGCCGCGATTCTCGCCTCGTAGGCGTCGCACTCCGCTGACAGGTTGGCCGCTGTCCCATCCGGCACATGCGTGTTGGCGGGATCGATGTTGACGTGGTGAAACAACTGTTCGCGCATGAAACGCAGATAGGAGCCTGGATGGTCCGGCCCGAGGCCGATGTACTCGTCCAGATTGAAGGTCCGGCATTGCGAGAAGTCCAACCTCTCCTCCCGATGACGCCGGACGAGTTCCGCGTAGACCGACTCCATGGTTCGCCCCGTGGCCAGGCCCAGCACGAGCGGCGGTTTGACACGGAGCGCCCGATCGATCAGGGCCGCCACGAGCCATGCAGCCCGCGCCGCCGTGGGTTGAATAACGACTTCCATAGTCCCCTCACCCGTTCTTCTTCAGCTTCGCCACGACGTCTGCTTCGAACCGGCGGACCCGCTCCGACACATACGTCACGCTATCCAGCCGATCCTCCCGAGCCAGCGGCGTCAGATCCATGGCATAAATGGTCTCGGCGGCCGTATCAACGGCATGCGACTCGGCAAGCGTCGCATTCGCGCGACGCCGGCCGAGCGCCGCGAGGTCGTAGCGCTTGCCGCCGGCGATCTGGGAGTCGTAGACCCCCAGCAACGCCGCGGCAATGTGCTCGTGGCCGCTCACGTCCAGAATGACCTTGTCCTCGCTATTCAGCCAGTCCAGCCCCCGCCAGAACTCGCAGCCGTACACACGTCCGGGACGGTCCGCTGCGGGCATGCGCCGGATGGCCCGCAGAACGGCGCACGCCACGGCAACATGCGTGTCGTGCTTGTCGGCGAGGTTGTGCGTATAGACAACCGCAGGCCGGGTCGCCAACAGAATGGCAAGCAGGTCGTTCACAAGCTTCGGATCGGACGGGTTCTTCACAGAGGAGCTCGGGTGATCAAGCTGGAACATCGCGCTGTAGCGTCCGATGCGAGCAGCGGTGCGTTGCTCCTCCCGCCGGATCTGTTTCATGTGCGCATCGGTGCAGTCGGCGTAACGTCCGCTGCGAGGGCTGCCCGCGCCGTCGGTGCAGGTGACGCCGGTGAACCACCGGTCGCCTCGCCCGAAACACGTCACGATGCCGTGCAAGGCGATCCCCTCGAGATCGTCCTGATGCGCACCGATCCCAAGGTGCGTGGTTCGCCTCATGGCGTCCGCTTCAGCAAGTCCATCGGGAATACAAACGTCCACGGTCGGAAGACTGAATTCCATGATTTACCCCTTGCGCGCTGCCGCGCTCATCGGATCACCGGAAGACTGGCCGCCGCCACGGCCTGACCGACCCGCTTGCTCTTCTCGTCCGGCACATGCAGTTGCACGCCCTGCGCCACGTCAGGAAAGGCCGTTTGCAGCACCTGTCGCGCCGTGCCAATGATGACATCACCACCCTTGCCCGTCGTGACCCGCCCAAGAATCAGGACGTGACCCGTATCGTAGAAGTCGGCGTAGTGGGGAATCGTATACCCGAGGTAGACGCCGATGGTCTCGTAGATCCGCTGCGCGCGCCCGTCACCCCGGGCCATAAGGTCCTGAACGAACTTCAGGCGATCGGGCACCCCCATAGCCTCCGGAACCGGAATGCCGGCCGGTTTGAGCAACCGGTTGACCGCCTGCTGGGAAAAGTAGAGCGCACCGACGCCGATATCGCCGGACCACTCGTCCGCATGCGCACCGGGCTGGAGATCGACCGGAGCAAAGGCCAGTTCGCTGAGCCAGCCGGTCATGCAACCCGACGGGTCAAGGTAGCCGCCAGCCTCGCTGGATCCTAGCGCAATACCGAGGACGCCATTGACCTTCATCGACATGGCGCCCGCCAGGGCGGTCACGTCACCGTCATTGGCGATCGCCAGGGGGACACCCCACTCCTCTCGGAGACGATGACAGAGATTACGAACCGCTCCGTAGTTCGCGTCCGGGACGGAACGGAAAAGCGAGGCGACCATGATTCTGCTATCCACGATAAGCCCGGCGGAACTGCCGCCGATCGCGTCGACGCGGGGCAGATGCGCCGCCGCCTTCTTGATCGCCTGGCTGACATGCTCATAGTGATACGCCGGGTCGGCCTGGTTCCTGGGATCCCACGGGAATTCATCGCTGTAGACCGGCTCGCCCTCGCGCACGGCCGCCACTTTGTAGTCGCTGGCGCCAAGATCGAATCCGATCCGGCAGCCGTCCAGGTGCCCGCCGAGCCGGGCCGGACACTCGTTGGCTGCCGGAACCTCGTCAGCCGTGACGCACCGCACCTCGAACGGTTGCTCGTAGACGCGTTGCATCAGCGCCACGTCGAACGCGCGAGCGCCAGTCGGCGAATAGACGCGGCGGATATGATCGGCCAGCGGCTTCGGTCCCCCGACGTAGACGCGGAATCCGCCCCGCGCCCAGAGCAGGCCTTTCACCAGCCGCTCCGCGTAGGTCAGGGTGTCCGGCGAATGATCGTTCAGCACCACCGTCTCGTAACGCGAGACGTACCCCGCCTCACGTTCAATGGCAATGACCAGCGGAACCGACTTCGTCAGGTGGCGAGCCGCTTCGCGGTAGGCGCGATTGAAAATGACAGGGGGAGCAAACCCGGGATCCAAAACCGGGCTGGGACGATAGTCGCTGGTCATGACGCAATCCTTCCTCGCGGCGGCTCATGCTGCCGATCCAGACCTGACCGGCAGCGAACCGCCAGACCGGTCATACGGAAAACGCCCCGTTCTTTACACTTGCGAAAAGACCGGATCAACGTCTTTTTTGTCCACCCTATCAGCGTCAGAGGACCAGCGCGCACAACGCATGCCCGGGCAGCTTCACGTCGTGCTTCACACCGTCCAGCCTGAGCTCGGCTGTGCGCGGCCCTTCCAGATTACGCAACAGCAGGCAGAGCCGGCCATCCGGGTTTCGGAAACAGGCGGTGCTGAGAAGTTGGCTGAAGCAGCGCACGCGGACGGCTCCAGACTTCACATGGGAGCCCAGCAGCCGGAAGACGTGGTAGTCCGGATTGAAGACAAGCGCCTGCCGCTCGCCGTGGGCGGTACACATTGCGTTCTGCTTCCAACCCCAGGTGCTCGCGGCGTTCTCGCCCAGAACGGTGTTCCAGTAGGTGAATACCGATGCGCCCGCCGCGGCGTAGCCCAGGAAGTCGTCAAACAACCCGGCGGCCTCGATCTCGGTGTTCGCTCCGCCATGACAGACGGTCTCTGTATGCATGATCCGGGTGCCGGGATACAGGATCCGCAGATCGTCAATCGGACGCGGGAAGCTGTACTGGAAGGCCGCACCCTTGACGAAAGCCCGAAACTTGGGATCACGGAAGCAGTCATGGGACTGCAGCCCGCTGATGGACCGGAACGTGCCGGCCCAGATCTCCGTCCTGATCCGGTGGGATTCAAACTCCGGCTTCAGGTACTTCAGATGGAAGCGGATGAACAGTTCCGGCGACCAGCGACAGCTGGGAAATGGCGCGGGCGAGTCCATCTCGTTCTGCACCATGAGCCGGTCGATCCGCACCCCTTCCCTCGCGTAAGCCTGAACGAACAGACGCAAATACCGGGCATAGGCCTTCAGCACCCGCGGCTCATCGCGCAGTTCGCAATTCTCGACGCCGTCCATGCGCCCGCTCGTCTTCATCCAGCCCGGGGGGCTCCAGGGACTGGCATGCACCCGGAGCTTCGGATTGGCGGCTTTGGCGGCCAGGATGTACGGAATGATGCACTGACGGTCCCGCTCGATCGAAAACCGGGCCAGGGCGTAGTCCTCGGCGACTTCCGAGGCGCTGTAGGCGCTCACCGCGAAGTCACTCGCGCCCACCGGCAGACGAATCCAGGATACATTCGCACCCCTCGGACCGAACACCGTGGCGAAGAACTGCCTTCGGGCCTGCACCGGCAAACGGTTCAGGGCCTGCGCACCCAACTCGCTGACAGCGCCGCCAAACCCTTCCCAGGTTTGGAAGCGGTCGCGGGTACAGATCTCGACCCGAACCGTCTGGTTATCCTGGAGCGGCTGATTGGCGTGGTTCCACCAGCTCACCCCCCTGACGGCGTCGCGTGTGGCGACTGGCGACAGTTCCACGAGACCGATCGATCGACTGGATTTCATTTCGCGTCCTTCTCCCCCGCTGTGATTTCAGCGTTGCGACAGTTCCAGATCTGCACCGGCGGCCGGTCCTTGGCGTTGCAGGAAAAGGCATCGGACCGTTCCACCCGATTTCCCCGGAAGATCAACCCATCCACAAATCCGGCCGTCAGCAAATTCGGATTGGGTGTAACGAAGGTATTGTCCTCGATCACAATCCCGCGATGATAGGCAGCCTCGCCCGGCTTCGGGATCTCCGGCGAGATGTTGACCGGTGCGGCGCCGTCGGCATAGCCGCAGTTGCGGAAGGTGTTCCCGCGAATCGTCAGGCTGGTCAACGTGCCGGATTCGAACCAGTAGTTGGCGTCACCCGAGACGTGGATCGCGTGCGACGAGTTGTAGAAGGTATTCCCCTCGATCAAAACCGGCCGGTTGGTGGTGAGTAGGAACCCGCGCGGCCGGTTGTTGCCGGTGCGGCAGCCGCGAATGACCGCCGCCGGCATGCGGGTGACGTTGGCAATGGCAAAGCCGGTCACCACCCCGTCAGGAATCGCGTCTTTCATGCGCAGCTCAAAGTACTGTGCGTTGAGCACCCGCACATCCGCCACCACGCCCTCGTGCACGACCCGCATGCTCTGGTTGTCCGTGAAGGCTACCCGATCGCCGGGACGGTACGAACAGATCCCGTGCTGCTGAAAATGACGAAGCTGCGACTCGACACCGTCACGCCCGATCCGCCGCGTGACGGTCGAATAGATGCCGTGGATGTTCGTGGCGTCGTCCAGCATGTTCTCGAACCGGCAATCCTCGATCCGGATCGTTCCTTCGCAGTTGACGAAATGCGTGGCGTCCGCCTTGACGGAGACGATCCGCGACGATCCTTCGCGAACGGAGATATCCAGCCGTTTCAGCGTGATGTCCGACGAAAGCTGAGCGATAACGCCCATGGCGCCGACGTGATGCAGCCGCACGTCTTCGACCGTGACCCTGGCGGACTCGTGGATGAACACGCCCGGGTTCTTTCGATTCTCATGGCCGAGCGTCACGAAATGGCCGATCGTATGCCGCCACGGCGTCTTGTAGTGCAGGCGCACGAGCCCCGGCTCCAGCGCGGTGGCGCTGAACGGCTGGGCCCAGTCGTCGAAGGTCTTGTCGATGTGCGCAAACGAGACGCCCTTGTTCTTGATCGGGTAGTAAAACATGTTGTTTGTCGGCGCACGTGTCCGCGGATCAAACTCCGTGACGAGCCAGCACCATTCATGCGTGCTGGTCCAATCTGGAGCCGTGAACACCAGCGTGCTGCCATCCACGCGATACGGAAACTCCGTGGTATCGAACCGCAAGTCGAGGCTATCCTCCGTGCAGGCCACCACCTCGCCCTGCGAGAAGAAGGGCCGGTCATAGTCCACGGTGAAGTTGCGCAGAACAATGTCCCGGGCGTGATCCAGCACGAAGGGCGTGATCCGGCCATGGAACAGGAACTCGGCCCCGCCGCCGTCAATCGTCAGGCCAGAGCACTCCACCAGCGGAAAGGCGATCCGCTTCTGCCCGTAATCGTTGTTCGAGACGTAGTAGAAGCGTTCCGGCGCGCGGTCCGCCCGGAAGTGGTAGGTGCCCGGCTGAAAGCGCAGCGTCGCGTGCGGCACGCCGCGACAGGCGGCCAGCGCCCGCTGAACAGCCGGCACGATGTCGCTGGCGGAGTTTTCGTCGAGGTGGTCTTGGATGTCAATAATCATGGTCTTCCTTTGCTGTCAGACGAGTCTGACCCGTCCGACCCGTCCGACAGTGTTGCCTTGCACTCCGGGTATCCTGAGCAACCCCAGAAGCTTTCGCCGGCGCGCGGGCCTTGGCGGGCGGTGCGCCGACGCATGGGCTTGCCGCATTTGGGGCACGCGGGGACTTCCTTCTCCGACCCGTCCGACTTGTCGGACGGGTCGGACGGGTCCGACGACCGTCCGCCTCGCGCCTTCATCCGCGTCCGGTAGAGATTCTCCGTGAACCCGCCCTGCTCCTTGAACATCCGGCCCTGGCTTTCGAGCTGACGCTTCAGCAGGAACGCCGCCTGGTTCACGATGCAGAGCATGGCGTTGGCCGCCAGTTCCGGCTTGGCCTTGGCCACAAAGGCTGCCAAACCAGCCAGCCCCGTGAGTTGCACCGTGCCCTTGGGCGCAAGCGGCAAGTCGGGCGCTACGTCGTGCTTCAGCCGCTCGCGCATGGCCACCGCTTCCGGCGAATCCTTGTGCCACACCCGAAGTCCATTCTGGATCAGAAAACTCCGATAGTCCTTCTCCAGTTCGTCATCGAGGCTGGCGCGGGCCACGTTGGTCAGCTTCATTTCGCTCTTGCGCGAGGTGGCCGCTGCGCCGCTCCCCTCGCTGATGTTCCGCACCCCGCTGCGCGCCGCCTGCACCATCTGGTCGTAGGTGCGCGAATGCTTGTCAATGAACCGATCGCAGAAAACCACCGTGGCATCATAGACGGCCTCAGCCACCTTGTAGCTGATCAGCTTGCGGTAGCCGCCATGCGGGAGGAGTGGGCCATCGGTGTCAGGCATGGTTGTTCGCCTTTCGCTCATCCGTCCGACCCGTCCGACGTGCCCGACAGGTCCGACTGTCGTTGACGCGGTTCTGCCTTATCAAGGCGCTCCTCGTTTTGTGTTGTTGGCGGGTGGATTTATAGGGCTTTCGATACGATCCTGTCACGCCAAGACCGCACTCCGGAAACCGCGGACTTGAGACGGGAGTCAGGTGGCCTGGAGAGAGCAAGCGTCCCACTTCCATCTTTCACCGGTAAACGCCGTACTCCAGACAGGTCTCGTACACGGCCTCCAGATTCGCCATCGGACAGCCGGGCGGCAGGTTGTTGGCTTCCTGGAGAATAAAGCGGCCGCCTTCCATGATGCCGCTCTGCAGGATTTCCTTCGCCCGCGCCGCGCACTGCTCCGGCGTCCCGTAGCGCAGCAACCCCACGTGGGGTCCGCCGGCGATCTCGACATCCGGCCCCAACTGCCTCCGAAGCAACCCGTGATCCACCGGAAACCCCGTGTCAAACGACGTCACGCCCAATTTCTTATGCACGATCGGCAGGTGCCGCATCACGTCACCACACAAGTGAATGAAGCGGTTGGCCGACGACGGAGTTGTGTTCGAAATCGCGCCGTAGAACTGCTCGTGCAGCGGCAGAACCATCAGCGTCACGCGCGGATCCTTGAAGTACTGCTCGAATGTGTAGCCCTCCGGGTTCAGTTCCGGATTGAGCAGAATAACCCGGGGATTCGTGTTCCAGCGCAGGGGCACGCGCGTCGGTCTTCGGTCCCGATAGGCATTCCACACCGCTTCCTTCTCGACGTCCGTGATGTCTCCAACCATCCGGTTGGCTGAGTTTCGTGTCTTCACCATTTGCATCCCTTTCAAGGCTCCAGCCCCGGACTGAAGCCTGCCTCCATCAACGCAATGAATCCCAGCAGGCCGCCCCAGTGGTAGAGGGCGTCGCTGCTGGCACTCTTGTCACACCCTTCGCCCGTATCCGCGTTGTAGTTCTCGTGGACATGCCCCTTCTCCCGCCACTCCTTAAGGATAAGCGCCTTGGACTTCTCCACGAGGTCGCGCCGCGCCTGGGCCAACGCGTAGTTCCGCATGCCGAGATAGACAAGGAAGTTCATGGGCGCCCAGATCCGGCCGCGCCAGTACATCTGATCGGCGTAAGCCGGATCGTCCCGGCTGATGGATGGCATCATCCACTCGCCCCAGAACTTCTTCGGATTGTAGAATTGCTCCGTCATCATGCGCTGCGCCTGTTCCTGCGTGGCCGCTCGGGCCAGCAATGCATAGAAGTTCGTCGGCGACACACGCGGGCTGAGCTCGCCGGTGTCGGTCCGCTTGTTAAGGAACATCCCCGAGGCATCATCCCACAACGTGCAGAGCTTCTTCCGATAGGCCTCAGCCCGCTCCCGCAACTCGCGCTCCTCCGCGGTCTTTCCGATGATCACCGCGCAATCGGCCAGGCATTCGCAGTCCATGACGTACATCGAGGTCAACCCCACATCCGCCATGTACATCTGGTGCCGCACGGTATCGAAGGGCACGTTGTCGTACATGGGCGTGTTGTCCAGACCGGACTCGATCATGGATGCGAACTGGATGTTGGAGAAGGCATTGGAATGCCCCGGAACCGTCGGCTCGCAAGGGGTGGACCCCCAGCAGAGCAGGCCGCCCGTGTCGCGGTGCTGCGGCCACCACCGGTTCCACCGGAGTAACCCCGGAAACACGTACTCGATCAGCCACCGGTCCCCGAACTTGCGGTATAGCATCTTCAGCGCCATGGAGCCAACCGGCGGTTGGGATCGGTCGATTGACTTGAAACCGTTCCCGCGCGAATCATTCGGCACAAAGCCGGCCGGCGCGGCCTCACCCGTGATCTCGATCAGATTGGAATACGCCAGTTCGCGGCTATCCAGCCCGGCCATGACCGCCGCGAAATAGGTGTCCCAGCAGAACAGCATGTAGCCGCCGCCCCCGAGATTCCAGTTCCGGCTGACGGTCGAGACCACGCGATCCTTCTGCGGCTCATAGATGGTATCCCAAGCCAGGGATGCCTGTACCGGCTCGAAGACGGCGCCCAACTCGCCGAACCGCTGCGTGCGCTGCCGCAAAGCCTCCAGACGCCGCGCCACAATGGCACGGATCTCGTCGCCGGTCCTTGCCCGGCCCGTGGAAGCCAGCACCGGCCGGTCCAGGGGGATCGCCAGATACGGAGTCTGGGTCTGGATGTTGTACTCCTCGACCGGCGCATTGCCGCTGAAGACCCGGATCGTACGCGAGGGGGTCTCGCACACCAGTGAGTTTCCCTCGCGCTTCAAACTACCCGGACGGTTCCAGAGCAGCCCCGACTCCAGCACCAGCAGCGGCGCCGCGGGATGGACCGTTTCGGGGGTGACCAGCAGAACCCAATCGCCCTCCTCAACGGCGGTCTGCACACGCATCCGGATCCCACGCCACTCCACCACCGCTTCCGTGTACGACCCGTCCGTCGCGTGCGGCCCCGGCCGCACCTGCTCATCGTCCTTGCCGTACCGCCCGAACAGGGATTCCTTCAGGTAGAGGCCATCCAGGTGGTGCCGGACTCCCAGATTGATCGCGAACGCTTCCGGCAACAGCACGTGCGAAAGCACACTGCGCGTGTTCCATGTATTCCACCCCCGGATCATGGCTGTCTTCAATTCGGCGTACTGTTGCATGGCGTTCTCCTGCTTTCTCTGTGCGAATCGCGATTCCCCTATCCCGCCACCCTCACCGGCCCACCGACACCGGCACGCCCTTCATCTTCAGCAACCCGTAGAGCAAGGTTTCCAGGCAGCGGTGATCGCCGGCATCCGGTGCGACGGCATAGTGCTGATGGAGGCACCGTTCGGCGAACTTCCGGGCATCCGCCACGCGAACGAACCAGCGCCCCCGGTACCAGCCGTACTGGTCGCCGGTCCCCCGCCCGTCGGCCTCGCCATACTCCAGATGCACCTCCTGCGCCAGATCGTCCACACGCGCCACCGCCACGGGCCCCAGCTTAGGCGTGGCGCAGAACATGGCCTGCTCCGGCCAGCAGGGGATCGTCTTGCGGATCTTGTAGCGTGACTCGACCATCATCTCCGGCGGCAGCA
>Ga0172375_10004824_pt1 | contig 19726 bp, 16 predicted proteins | sample LakKiv1m_FD_114537 | JGI IMG/M metagenome (GOLD analysis project Ga0172375, IMG submission 114537) | Freshwater microbial communities from Kabuno Bay, South-Kivu, Congo - kab_092012_11.1m | ecosystem: Environmental > Aquatic > Freshwater > Lake | place: Democratic Republic of the Congo...
GGTAATCTCAAAAACTATCGAACATTTAACGCAAGTCTTTTTCACAAAAAGAGTCTAGCACCCTTGAAAAATTCCCACAACTGGAGTAAAAATAAAACAATCTATCCTTTTTCCTATGTTATTTTTTAGCACAATACTAGGAGCGAAAGTAATAGACAGCGCCGAAGAGGTTGTTGGAAAAGTAACCGACGCTTTGGTAAAAATGACCCCAGAAAAAAAATATCCAACGGTTCTTGGAGTTGTGATAAAAAGCAGTCTACACAAGAAAAAAGACCTGTTTTTGCCGATGGACATGATTGAGAACTGGGGACCGGGCGAAATAGAACTCGAGGGGAAATTAAACGGGGATATAGAAGAAATTCCATCCGGAAACCATGTGTTTTCTTTGAGAAAAAATGTGCTAGACAAGCAAATCGTAGACCTCGCGGGAATGCGTATCGTCCGCGTAAATGATCTGCAACTGGGACGCGTCCAACGAACAATGAGCTTGATAGCAATAGACGTGAGCACGCGCGGCATTCTGCGCAGACTTGGATTCTTCAGCCAATCATTGAGTAAAATTTTCCGCCCACACTTGATAGAATGGAACAATATCAGCCCTCTGGACAACAAAATCCATCTTCACACCGGCGCACAAGATCTTCTAAAACTTCATCCCGCGGACATCGCCAACATCATAGAAAGAATGAATCTCAAACAAAGCGGCGCAATTCTCGAAACGATGGACAAAGCCACCGCCGCGAGAGTTCTTGAAGAAGTTCAACCAAGCATCAAAAAAATCCTCGTAAAAAGTTTGGGAGCCGGCAGAGCCGCGGATTTGATGGGAAAAATGTCGGTAGACGAACTTGTTGACATAATGCAGCTTCTTCCAAAATACGAATCGCGTGAAATTTTAAAAAAACTTCCGGGAAGCCCCAAAAAAGAAAACGTCAAAAAATTTATGGAATACGATGAAGACACAGCCGGAGGACTCATGACAACAGAGTTTATAGTGGTTAATCCAACCGCAACAGTCGGCAAAGTAATAGAAAAAATAAAAGAAACTCTTCATCACCCCCGTCACACTTCACTGTTCGTATACGTAACAGACAAAGAAGGAAAATTCAAAGGAGTAGTCCCGTTGAAAAAACTGTTAACATCCACTAAAAAGCAAAAAATACAGGAAATAATGGGCAAAAAAAGAAAAATTCACACGGTAAAAGTCGATCAATCCATTCTTTCAGTCGCGACTTTGATGACAAAATACAACCTGCTTTCAGTTGCAGTCTTAGACAGTAAAAAGAAGTTATTAGGAATAATAACCGTTGACGACGTAATGAGAGAATTCATCCCTAACGCATAAAAAATGAAGAGAAAGTTTTGGCCAAAAATAGTTTTCTTCTTAAGCGTTATTGGTCCGGGTATCATAGCCGCAAATGCTGACAATGATGCCGGCGGTATAAGCACTCTATCAACGGTGGGAGCCCATTTCGGGTTCAAAATGCTCTGGGTTTTATTTTTGATAACATTTTCTCTCGCCATCACTCAGGAAATGGGAGTGAGAATCGGCCTCACCACCCGCCAAGGATTGGGTGGAGTGATAAGAGAAAACTTCGGCCTGAAATGGACAGCTTTTGCAATGTTCGCAATGCTTATAGCAAACGTTGGAACAATCACCGCCGAATTCGCCGGAATCGCCTCGTCATTTGAAATTTTTGATATAAGCAAATACATAACGATCCCGATAGCGGCATTAATTGTATGGCTTGTCCTATATAAAGGTTCATTCAAAACCGCCCAAAAAATATTTTTAATATTCTCAGCGTTCTACTTCGTTTACATAATCAACGGATTCATAGTAAAGCCGGACTTCGGTGAAGCGTTCACGAGCATGGTGACACCAACAATAGAATGGACTACACCATTCTTCATGACAATGATAGCTTTGATAGGAACAACCATAACCCCATGGGGACAATTTTTCATTCAATCTTACGTGGTAGACAAAGGGCTTGACTTAAAACACTACAAAATTGAAAAAACAGAGGTGTTTATAGGAGCGTTTATCACTGACATTGTAAGCTTTTTCATAATTATCAGCACAGCCGCGACTTTATACAAAGCGGGCATCCATATATCGGACGCGAAAGACGCCGCCATGGCTCTTCAGCCCCTCGCCGGAAACTTCGCGCAAATATTATTTGCGTTTGGACTTTTTTGCGCGTCAATGCTCGGAGCGTTCGTACTGCCGGTCGCCACCTCCTACGCAATTTGCGAAGCGTTTGGCTGGGAATATGGATTTAACACGACATGGAAAAACGGGAAAGAATTTTACACGATCATCCTTGCCTCAATAATTATCCCTTCTATCCTCGTCTTAATCCCAAAAATACCACTGATCAAAGTGATGGTTCTCTCGCAAAATATAAACGGAATCCTTCTGCCGGTAATTTTGATTTTCGTGATGAAAATCATCAACAACCCAAAAATCATGGGCGAACACACGAACAAGCCGATTGGGAACATAATTGCCTGGCTGACAATTATAGGAATTATAGCCGCGACAGTAATTTTAGTTGGAGCTTCTGTGTTTGGGATTTATAATTAGAACATGAATTTAAATAAAGCGGTTTTAAAAAAGAAAACTTTTGTTACTCGCGATGTCGTTGAGCTTTGCTTTGAAGTTTTTGGGCCAGCCAACGGAGCAGAATTTCTTCACAAAGCCGGCCAATTTGTATCCGTAAAAGTTGATAAAATTTTTCGCTCATATTCAATTTCAAGCAGACCGCAAAAGAACTATTTTGAACTCTGCGTAAAAGTGGTTGAAAACGGCCTCGCAAGCAACTATTTGGCAAATTTGGAAGAAGGAAATGAAATTGAATTCTTAGGTCCGATTGGGAATTTTACTTTTCAAAAACAGAATGAATCTCAACCACAGAAGACAACCATTTTCATCGGCACAGGCACAGGTATCGCGCCTTTAAAATCAATAATCGAAGACGAGTTGGAAAAAGGCTGGAGTGGCAAAATTTACTTAATGTACTGCGTCCGCTACATCAAAGATATTTTTTACAAAGAATTTTTTGAAAAATTAGCGGCAAAACACAAAAACTTCACATTCGACATTACATTATCACGCCCCGAAGACCCATCTTGGGAAAAATCCGGCGGTAAAACAGGCAGAGTAACAGACTTGCTAAGAAACATGCAGCTAGACCCTTCCGCAACCGAAACCTACACCTGCGGACTCAAAGAAATGGTTGAAGAAACCACGTCAATCCTCCAACAAAAAGGCCTCCTTTCGGAGGCCATACATTTCGAAAGATTTAATTAAACTTACTCTACCTTCAACTTCGCCACTTCACCCTTCTCCCCTCTTCTCGCCCACCAAACTCCAAGATAAGCAAAAGGCGTATCCAGCAAAGCGAATAAAGCTTTGAAAATGTAATAAGGAAGAACCAACTTTATAACCAGCGGAGCGGGGAAATTAACAGGATCGTAAAACGCGACAAACATAAAAATTGTCGAGTCCACAAATTCAGAGATAAAAGTGGAAACATTCTTGCGCAGCCAATAAAGCCTGCCATGAGTCTGTTTTCTCCAGAAATGGAAAACCAAAATATCGCTAAGCTGCGAAAGATAAAAAGCCAAGATGCTGGCAATCGCCATTCTTATACTGACAGAAAAAAATCCATTGTAAGCGGTTGTATACATCTCGTATTGATCCTTTGGCACACCGGCGAATCGCCCAACGGGAACATTTACGGAGATCCAAGTAATCGCGATCATTATTAACATCGAAACAACTCCGATATTTATCAAATCTCTTGTGGCCTTTTTGCCCCAAACCTCATGAAAAATATCAATGACAAGAAACATCAAAGGCACAGTCAAAATGCCAACGGAAACACTGATTGTACCGAAAAATCCGTTGTTAAAAAACGCGCCGCTCTCGGTTCCCGCCAAAACAGGATTACCGATAGCGACCAGAATCTGGTTAAACAGCCAAATAATCGGCGAAAAAAGCACATTCAAAGGAGCCGCAACATACGAAGGAATCGCAAATTGCGTAACCTTTGCCCCCAAGGTATTGGCCAAAACCAACGCCATCACAAAAATGCCCGTCAAAAGCATTCTCTTCCTTTCTGTTCCCATAAATAAAATTGTTAAATGATACTTAGACTTTCTTTCTGCGGAGCAGTGATATGAAAGGAATTAACACGTCACCAATCAGCAAAAAACCTAGCGAATTCTACACTCACAGGAATAAAAAACAAGATAAAATTTTGGTGCCCGGGGCGGGAATCGAACCCGCACGGCCTTTCGACCACAACATTTTAAGTGTTGCGTGTATACCTTTTCACCACCCAGGCAACAGAAACATTTTTAACGCTTTCGCCAATAAAATCAATAGCATTGTCCACAACCTGTTTTTCTGGTATAATATGAGGATATTATTGAACAAAAAATCAAATACAAAATGCCACTAAGCGAATCAAAAAACAGAGAAGAAAATCCAAAACCTCTTCGGGTTTATACACCCGAATATGAGGGGAAAATATTGGAAGAATCCGAAAAAGAAAGTGAAAAAGACCTGTACACAAAAAGAATTACAAGAATAGAAGGCGGGAATTTGCGTGGCGGCGCACCGGGGAAAACCGCAAAAGGGAGAACTCAGGAATCAACCGAAAAAGCGGTAAAAGCTATTCACGAAAAATTCCACCCGAAAACGGTAATCAGCTTTGAAAATCCGAACGATGACGACGCAGACACAGAAGTTTTGAATATGGAAAAGAAAACCTGGGCAGAACTAGAAGTAAAATTTATCGAACTCCCCGTTGAAGAAACAGAACTAAAAAAACTTTTTGGAGATGAATTGAAATCAAAAACTCTCGAAGCCTTTAACGCGTTGGACAAAGGAGACACTTTCGTCCACTGCACGCACGGCCTTCAGAGAGCTCCGGCATTTATAGAAATATGGCGGGCAACAAAAGGCATTAACAGAAGAGATGCTATTGAAAAAAATCCGGCATACCAATCATCGGAAGGTCACAGAAAATGCGGCAATGATACGCGGGAAATAATAAAAGAAATCTTGAAAGGAGAAAACACCGCAATCCAGGAAAGAAAAACCCTTACAAAAACAGTGGGAGAAACCCTTGAGCAGACCGAACAACCAACCGAACAAATTCAAGAATTTCAGCAACCGCCATCCAAGGAACTCCAACAAAAATTATCAAAAGAAATCGAAGAAATAACAGAAGAGCAGAGAAAACAAGACGAACAAAAACTCATGCAAGCGGAAATCAAAGATATAAGATTTGATGAAGAACTTTTAGACAACATCAACAGACTCGCTCAATACACGGAAAAACAAGAAGACGGAGGACTTAGGATCAATTATGCAAAATTTAACTCAAGCGGCCGTGATCACGAGATGAACATCGGCCTCGGCGACATCATGCCGCCAAAATACAAAAGAATCGCTGTAGTAACCTCAGGCGGATCGGTACGCATAGGCACACGCGGACTTGTAAACACAAGCAAGGAATCAAATCGCGTGGGATACATGGACGAAACAACCGGCGGATATTTGGCGACTTTCACAGGCGACACAATTTATGTTCTAGACCCTCCGATAACAGATGAAAAAGAACTCGCGGAACTTTTGGCAAAAGAAAAAGAAGCGCGAACAAACGGAAGCCAAAATTTCACAGAATACTCGGCTGGAGGCGGCTACGAAAGCGGCTACAACAGCTATAAGTCCCCTGCCGAATCCGGCGAACAACTCAAATCCGACTACGACGAATACCTCGCAAAAAGAGAAGAATTAAAAAAGAAATTAGACCCAGCACCAATATCAGAAATTCCAGAAACTCCTCAAAACCAAGAAATTCCAAAAAAGAAAAAAGGAGTAAAAAGATTGGCGATTTTCAGCGACACAGACGACAAATCACATGAAACAATCAGACAGCAAAACCTCGAAGCATTTCAGAAAAAACTGCCGGAGTGGGAGGCAGACATGGCACTTGGCGTTGGCGATTACATCTCGGAAACAGCCGCACACTCAAATGAAAAATATGGACAAGTCGCGCAAGCAGTTAGAGAAGAATTTAAAAAATTCACAACTCCATACGCACTCGCACTGGGTAACCACGACCGAAATCACTCAGGAGGCAAAACAGACACAATGCAAGACTTGTTCAAAAATGGACTAGCAGAATATGAAGAAGTAGACGGCGCGTACAGTTTCACACTAGGCAAATCAACATTCGTGGTATTCAATGAAGGAACAAGCACTATTACAGATACACAAACTGAATTCTTTGAAAGAAAATCGGGAGAAGCAAAAGGAGCCGTGTACATGGTAAATCACATTCCTCCATACCAATTCGCATATGGCGCAGGCCTATCAAAAGAAGGAACACAAAAAACAAAAAACTTTGAAAAAATTCGCGAAATCGCAAGAAAAAATTTAGAATCGCAGGGCAAACCTTTTTACATAATTAGCGGCGACAATCACCTCCCAACCGTCCTTGGGAACTTCTTAAGCCCGGGCGGAATGGGCGCAAAATACTTTGGATTAAATAAAGGAAGACTTCAGACATTGTACTCCGCAGCAGTCGTCGACATCGACGAAGAAACAGGAAAAATCCTGGCAGTCTATTTCCGAGGCGCAGACTCCGGCTTCAACGACCCACTCCCCGACCTCCAAAGCGCAATGGCCCAAGGCAAGCCTTTACCGGAACAGGAAATGGCGGCAAACACCCTAACCGCAGGATCACAGCCAATAGAAACATTAGGAGAACCTGTCACCCAGGAAACAATAAACTCAGCAGCAAAAGAATGCTCAAATCACGGAATGACGATCGAACAGGCGGTAAAAAAACCAAACTTAATGAAAGTAATATCTCATATCGCAAAAGCAAGTAAAATCCCGGCATATGCAATAATCGCAATACTGAGACAGGAATGTGGATTTAAGTTTTATCCCCCAATTATTGGCGACAATGGCGCAGCGGTAGGGATGGCTCAACACCACATAGCCGGGTGGGAAGAATTAAAGAAAACACGTCTATTTCAAGAAACAGTAAAACCATATACCAACAAAAATCCAACAACTCTTGATAGAGGTGAAAATATAGTTGCGGATATTTTATCGATAGCAATAAGGCTGAAAGACGGAGCGAATGCCCTCGGATTTAATATTGATGACACGACAGATTTAACAAAGGACGCGCCAATACAGAAAGGACCAACCGAATTAGCGATGACAAGATTAGAGTGGTTGAGAGCATACTACAAACGTCCAGGAGACATAGGCCCATTTATAAACCCAGACAAATACCGCAGAACAGGAAAAGCTAGCCGCGTAGAAAGAGCGAGAAGAAGCATACCAGGAGACAGAAAATCATATAAAAAATTTAATGACAACTCGGCATTGGCAAAAAATGCGCTCGAAGCAACATACGGTCCACAAAGCAAATACGCCGAAACTCAGCAACCACCACAAGCCACCGAACACACCACACACCTCACCACAAGAGAACAACAAATCGCGCAAGAAATCGAGTCAATGCCAAAACCGAATTTCGACTACGACGCGGTGTATGTACTGGGCTATGGAAACCCGCGAGAATCTCAGGAAAAAGTCTTCAAAACAAATCACGAACGAATGGTTGCCGGAGCCGCATTGGCACTAAAAAACAACGCCGCGTTTCTAACAAGCGGAGGAGCCACCCCTCACTACCAAAGAATAGGAACAACCGAGGGAAGGGAAGGATTTGATTACGCGGCAAACAACCCGTATTTTAAAGAAAGATTCATCACTCAAAACATAATAACGGGAGTTGAAGACAAATCGGGATCAACAGTCTCAAATATCAAGAACGCACTCAGTTTTTTCAAAAAACAAGGATACAAAAGAATATTAATCGTCACAGATAGCGAAGGACACGCAAAAAGAGCAATTCACGAAAAAGAAGGCAGAGGATTAAAAGACCTCGCTCCAGAGTTAGAAGTCTCTTTCTACACCCCTGACAGCCCAAACATCGACAACAACTTAGCTTAAACTCTAGAACGCATACACGTGATCAATATTAGTCCCCTCTTTCAGATTCATTATATTATACTTCAACGTGTTATTGCTGGAATCATAAATGCAAGTCCCCTCAACAGCCAACTGAGTTTCCCCATTTGGAGTTAAATCATCCCTTAACCCAAAAGCAGGGACAGTATAAATTTCTATATATCCAGACATCATCCCCATCCCCTGGCATTCATAAAAATTCTTCTCGTCAGAGGTAAAACCAACATACTGTGGAGCAAAAACTTCATGAACTTTTTTTAATTCAACAGTGTCATAAACAGATATAGAATTCCATTCATACCCATAAATGACCCTATACATCAAATATCTCCCGCTATTAGAAAAATTTAAAGACTCAATTGAAGCAAAATCTTCATCAGCAATACTATAAACAAGAACATCAACATCATTCCTAACAAGATGAATTTCTCTACTATTCTCTCCAGTAGATTTCACATACGCCTTCAGCCCACTGTTATAAATTTTTTCCTCCAAAGCGCCAACAGAAGAAGAAAGCTCTTTTGAAGAAATTGTTTTTAATAATTTACCTTCAACTATTTCCATCACAACTTGATAGCGCCCATCTCCACTTTTCTCTTTCAAATCAACCGTAAATTGATAGCGGGAATCACCTGTTTTTGTAAAATCATGAGGATTAGCAGAAGTTACATTTCCATACCAACTTTTAAAAGTTTTAAAAATCTCTTTCGGCTCAAATTTCATCGCATAAGCGCTTTCCAATTTCCCATCCCCAAGAAGCCCGTAATATTTTTCAATAAGAGCAATTTCTTCGGTTTGTGTGAGCTTTTTAACTTCGGGCTCGACAGGCTCCTCAACTTTATTTGCCCCTTCATCTTTAGTAATCACTTCTCCATCAACAACATCTTCCTCGCTTGTGACCTCTCCCTCTATCCCCTTTATAGTCGGCGCAGGAACTGAAGATTCTTCTTCGACAACAGATTCATCAACAACTTCATCATCATTATTTTCAGTAAGCAAAACCGCTCCCCAAAGCCCACCAACGATAACAAAAGAAGCGACGGAAGATATAATTAAACTTCTAGAAAAACTCGAAGGCTTAAATATCTTATACAAAATAAAAGTTATTGGCGGAACAAACTCCCACCAAAACAGCCCCATAGCTAATCCCATAGCAATTATTGGACCAAGAGCGGAACCAATACACTCAAAAGATGAACAATGAGATTCCTTAGTCCCACCTATCGCAAAAAGAATATTAACAGTCAAAACAATCCCCCAGAAAATCAAAAAAAGCTTAATCCCCTTCTTCAAAAGAGCAAAATATATCAAAAAAAGAGCAGTCAACATCAAGAAAATAAAAACAGCAAAAACAAAAATATAACCAACCTCGGCACCAGTAAACCCTATAACAAAAATATCAAAAGCCTCAATTACAAAATCAATAAATTCCATAAAATTTAGTTAAAAATTTAAAAAACAAAGAGATTATAAAAGATAACCCGACACAAGTCCATCTTCTTACTTTCCATCCTCTGGAATATTTTTTCCAATTGCCTCCAACCCCAATCTCTTCACGGCAAACCTAAGTTCATCGATCCGTCTAGCAACTTCGACATTGCTATCAGCCCCATCAGCCCCCTCCAATTCAACAAGTTTGGCACTAGCTTTCTCATAAAGCCCCGTCAAATCAGGACAAAGATGCATATATTTTTCCAAAACAGCAATATAAAAAGAAGGCTTCTTCATAATCTTGTCAGAACTGACAAATCTCAACCATCTCTCCAAATTGGAAAGAGAAACCAGTTCAAGCGACTGCTGCGCCACCAAACGAGAAGCGTCAGTAAGAGACTGGTTGCGCTTTATCGCTAATATTTGAGCGACTATAAGAGGATCGATGGAACTATTCAGAGGAACAACCTCATTCCCTCTATCCCCATTTTCAGGAACAGGACTGCCGACAGGAAACTTAACAATATCACCCATATTTTATAGCTTAAAAACTAATCAACGCCACAGGGCAAATTATACCATGTTTTGGTTTAAAATCAACCCCTGCTGTTGACACAAAAGCAAGATATGCCTTAAACTCCGCGGCAATGGAAGACCAAAGAAGACAACAAGAAACCGCGGAGCTCGAAGATCTTTTGTCGACACAAAAAATAGCGGAGATTACAGCCCTCATCAGGCAGAACATAGCTCTGGCTCAAATTTTAGAGAGACTCGGTCTCGACAAAACAACACAAGCACTCCCAAAAGCAAAACAATTGGGAGAGGCTTTTCACGGACAAATAACAAAAGTTCCGCCAGAAACCGTAGAACAAACCGTAAATGAAGCCTTTGAGAAATGCGGAGAAATCATAGAGGAAAACAGGATAACAAGAGAAGTCTTATCTTCCATAATAGAACTTTTGTGGGTATATGCGAGATACGACCACCCGATCACAAAACTCCTCGAAATGATAATTTCAAAAATAGAAGGAACTGAAGACACCAAGGTATTTACGACAGGATTAGCTGCGATAGAGGCAATAGTAAAACAATTTACCCCAACGATGAAAATAGTTGTAGAAAAAGACGGGGAAAGAAGAGAAACAGATTTCTTGGAATACGACAGAACTCTCGAAAAAGACAACTGGGAAATAAAAGAATACATAAGGGGAGGAAAAGTTGTAGTAATAGGAAACGTATATGGAGGAACACACGCCCAAGGAGAAGATCTGATAAGAGAAACGGGAAGAAGAGTAGAAAGAATGACAATAGCCCAATTCCACGAAAAAGGCATCCCTCACGACGCAGACATGGTCTATTTCGAAACAAGCGAAAACCCTACACTGGAAATTTCCCCAGTAAAAAAAATCTTAGCCAAAGTCAAGGAACTGGAAGAAAAACAAAACAGAAAAATATATACCGTTGCAGACAACACATTCACCCCTCTCACGGTCGCCCCTAAGGCTCTCGGAGTAGATTTCGTTATCAACTCATGCACAAAATATTTCAACGGAAAAAGTGAAGACCCGGGAGGAGCCGTTTCTGGCGAAGAAAAGCTTCTTGCCCAATTAAAAGACACCAAAAGAGGAAAAAGAATGGTGGAAGGAGCCTCAATGGGAATCCATACTGCAAAAAATCATCTCAAAAACATAGAAGGGCTCCCGGAAAGACTTCTTTTCCAAACAAAAAACATGAGAGCTTTGCAAAGAATAGCAACAGAACTCTATCTCGGTTTTACTTGCATAGAACTGAAAGAACCAGGATTCGCAGACGCATACGCAGAAATCAGAGATCCAAAAATGCCTCAAAGCATATCAAACGGAATGATAACGATAGACTTTGGATCATTAGAGAGAGCAGAAGAATTCACAGATAGAATGATCGAAGAAGGAGCTGCAAAAGGCGCAGTAAGCCTAGGAGCAGCAGACGATGACATTTCATTGGCCAGCGGTCCAAATACATATATCAGCATCCCTGCAATGACAACTCACTCAGAGATGACAGACGCACAACTCGAAAAAGCCGGTGTAACAAAGGGCATGGTAAGAATCTCCTGCGGAACAGACCAATCACTCCCAGCAAAATTCAAAAAAGTCGTAGAGTCACTGAAAAAAACTTGAACATCAAAAAAACTTTCATTAGACTCCATACGACCACACAAATAACCAAAATCCCTCATGAAATCTTCGAAATTTGTTCTTTGGTTTAGAGAAATCGGCAAAAAAGACATCCCACTCGTAGGAGGAAAAAACGCGTCTTTAGGTGAAATGTTCAAAAATTTGGCGAAAAAAGGAGTGGAAGTGCCAAATGGATTCGCCGTCACAGTCGCCGCATATAAGCATTTTGTAAAACATAATGAAATTGAGAGCAAGTTAAAAGAAATCCTAACCGGCCTAAATACCCACGACATAAAAGACCTGCAAATTCGCGGAGAAAAAATCAGAGCGTTGTTTGTAAATGGAACTTTCCCACAAGATTTAGAGAAAAAAATAAGAAAAGAATACCAAAAACTTGGAGAACTACTTGGTGTGGAAAATCCAGACGTGGCAATCCGCTCCTCCGCAACCGCCGAAGATTTACCGGATGCTTCATTCGCAGGACAACAAGAAAGCTACCTCAATATCGAAGGTGGCGACGCAGTCTTGGAACACGTTAAAAAAGCCTTCGCGAGCCTATTTACAGACCGTGCGATTTCATACCGCCATGACAAAGGATTCGACCATTTTTCAGTCCACCTATCCGTCACCGTCCAAAAAATGGTGCGCAGCGACCTATCTTCAAGCGGCGTAATGTTCACATGCGACACAGAGAGCGGATTCGACAAAGTCGTGTTCATCACAGGCTCGTATGGACTCGGCGAAATGGTGGTCCAGGGAGCAGTTTCTCCAGATCAATTTTATGTTTTTAAACCATCAATGGCAGTGATAGAAAAAACACTAGGGGTCAAAGACAAAAAAATGATCTACGCGGCCAAAGAAAGCGGCAAAAAAACCGAAATTGTTGAAGTCCCAAATGAAGAAAGAAATTTATTCGTACTTACAAATGAAGAAATAATCAAACTCGCAAATTGGGCAATTATAATCGAGAAACATTACAAAAAAACAATGGACATCGAGTGGGCAAAAGACGGCAAAACAGGAAATTTATACATCGTCCAAGCCCGCCCGGAAACAATCCACAGCTTAAAAAAAGAAGAAAACACAGTTGAAACTTATTTAATAAATGAAGAATTAAAAAAAGGAAAATTATTATTGAGCGGCCATGCAGTCGGCAGCAAAATCGGCTGCGGAGTTGTAAATATAATAGAAACCCCTGAACAAATCACTCAATTCAAACCAGGAGAAATCTTGGTAACCGACATGACAAATCCGGATTGGGAACCAATCATGAAAATCGCAAAAGCGATAATTACAAACAAAGGCGGAAAAACCTGCCACGCAGCAATAATCTCACGTGAACTCGGAGTGCCATGCGTCATCGGCACATGCAGCGCCACAAAAATTCTAAAAACCGGAATGCAAGTCACGGTAGACTGCTCGACCGGAACAGGAGACATATATGAAGGGATTTTAGATTTCAGAGTTGAAAAATTAAACACAACAGAATTACCAAAAACAAAAACAAAAGTTTTGATGAACATCGGAATTCCGGAAAAAGCCTTCATACAATCAAGAATTCCAACAGACGGAGTCGGCCTCGCAAGAGAAGAATTTATAATAAATTCACACATCGGAATCCATCCGTTAGCATTGATAAACTACAACCAGCTCGACAGCGAACTCAAAGCAAAAATAGACGAAAAAACTCACGGCTGCGAAGACAAAACAAAATTTTTCATCGATAAATTAAGCTACGGAGTTGCACGAATCGCCTCAGCATTCTACCCAAATCCGGTAATCGTAAGAACAAGCGATTTCAAATCAAATGAATACGCGAACTTAATCGGCGGACATCTATACGAACCTCACGAAGACAACCCGATGATCGGATGGCGCGGCGCGTCAAGATATTATGATCCAAAATACAAACAAGCATTTGAACTGGAATGCCAAGCTTTGAAAAAAGTCCGAGACGAAATGGGGCTGACAAACATGATAATAATGATCCCATTCTGCCGCACACCAGAGGAAGGCCGAAAAGTAATCGCAACAATGCAGGAATTTGGCCTCAAACAAGGAGAAAATGGACTACAAATTTACATGATGGTCGAAATCCCTTCAAACGTAATAATGATCGAGGAATTCGCAGAAATTTTTGACGGATTTTCAATCGGCTCAAACGATTTAACTCAATTAACTCTCGGATTAGACCGCGACTCAGAAATCGTCGCTCACTTGTTCGACGAACGCAACGAAGCAATCAAAAAATCAATCGCAAAAGTTATAAAAATCTGCCACAAGAAAAAGAAAAAAATCGGCATCTGCGGCCAAGCCCCCAGCGACTTCCCCGACTTCGCCGCCTTCTTGACTGAATGCGGCATCTCCAGTATTTCATTGAACCCAGACACCGTGATAAAAACCAAAATCAGCATCTCATCTCTACCGAGAAAGCATGGGGTAGTAAAGCAAACCGAGCAAGTTAAAAAAACAACCAAAGTTCCTGAAAATATCATTTAGTTTTCTTGAATCGCCGGATATTATCAAATACACTAAAAACGCACTTGTGGAGCACCAGCTCCTTACGGCTAAAACCAAAGCTGTTGGCAAGTGCTTTTTTATTCAATTTATAACTCATTGATCTTAAGTAAATCCAAAACTAAAGTATAAGGCTCGTCACACAAAGGTTTAAAACCCCTTTCTTCATAGTATCTTTTTGCGTCATCATGCAAGGCCTCAACAACCAACAATCTCAAAGGTATAAATTTCCCAACAGCACGCACAACAGCGATAACCCATTTCAACACAGCTTTCCCACAACCCTGTCGTCTGAAATTTTCATCTATCAATAATTGACCTATTACAAGTGCCGGACGATCAAAAATTCCTTCAGCCTTTGACATACTCAAAACAGTTCTCTTTATATTTTTTAAAGCCGGGGTAACATAACCAACAAAAACATTCTCCTCATTCCTAATTATAAAAATTTTGGAAACAATATTCTTAACGCACTTGCGTGCAGATTTATTAAAGAAATCTACCAACGGAATATTTATTGGCAAACACTTAAAACTCTCAGGTAATTTTTGCCCCTTATAGGGGAAGAAAAATAAATTACAAGCCATTTTAAAATTTACAAATTAGCTTTCAACTGTTCATAAAAATCATCAGATCCAGCCAGCAACTCTTTTTCAACAGGAGTCAATCGCGTCCTTCTCTCATTTTTTTTCATCAAACCTTCAAGCCATCTTGAATCCCTTTCAGACAACAAAATTGGTTCAGTAGGTAATTTCACTTTCATGACCAACTTCTATCACACACAAAAAAAACTTTCAATAACAACCGCCAAAAAAGTGTCGTCATGATTTATACAACACTTGGTGGGTCTGGCGGGGATCGAACCCACGACCGTCTGCTTAAGAGGCAGCTGCTCTACCGACTGAGCTACAGACCCGAGACATATTAAAAACTCAACGCCACAAACCTTAACCTAAAACCCCTTCAAATTCAAGAAGAACTGCCTTATTCCAAAAATGGAACTTCTTCTCCCAACCCAAGAAGAAACAAAACCTCCTTCAAAGCATGATCTTCGTAATCCTTCTGAGTAAAATTAGTGAAAGGAGCCTGCGTATCCTCTTCAGAAATTCCTCTAGGCAAAATGGCAAAAACATTGTGAGTCTTCTTTTCTTTCAATAATTGCATCAATCCAGGCAAGTGCTTTACTCCAACTGTAAAGGCTATATCCATGGGACGATGAGACAAAGTTTCAGCAAACTCAGCATTACGTCCCTGTACTCTGTGATACAAAAACCTTGCACGAAGCTTCAAAAATCCCATAATACTTTTATTCCCAAGAACACATTTCTGTTTAATCATCTCTTTTTCAGAACTAGATAATTGTCCTAGTCTTCTATTGAACTCATTGATAGAACCTTGGGATGCCATCGGATCCCCAGACATACCAAGCTCCACGGCCATATTTTTTAAGATTTCACCAAGCGCCTCAACGGCAATCGTCTGTTTTGCAATATCATGCTGTTGCTGGAGAGCAATCCCCCGCCCTAAATCTTTTTCAGCACCACGGGAAGAGAGTCTTTTCCCATAAACCCCTTCGGCTGCAAAAGGCCCACTCTGGATTACACCAGAACCTTTATACCTAGAAAAAGCTCTAGCAGGATCATCAACCAAGTCAGGATCTACCTTATCATGACGAACTTCCGTGCCACTTCCAATCCCCTCAATACTTTGACCCTTAATACCAAGGGCAACCAATTTATGAAAAATCTGTAATATATCTCTCTGCACAGAGGGAACCAAATGCGAATCAGCTATTAAATACAAATTAGGCTTCAAAGGATCATACTCATCTTCATCAATCTTAACAACACGCCCAAGCACACCTATAAATTCAGGCAATTTTGTAGGGATGTCCGCCTTAGGTATTCCAGCGTTTTCGATAGGAGTAAATAGGCTATCAGCAACCACTGGCTTATCAGAAACAACCCTATTAACCTTATCAGAAGTATCCTTACTGCAAGCTGCAACAAAAGCGAGAACAACAAGAAAACCAAGCCTATTAAAAACACTTCCAGAACTCCCTTCACGCGACAAATCTATTTTTTTATCCTTTTCCATAGGGAATACATGTAAAACTATAAGTACCCTATAATACATTAATCCTCCAATTTGTCAACACCTCGACATTCAAACTCAAGAAGATTTAATCAGCATGTATTCCCTCCTAGAAACGCCGTTATAACAATATCTCTTCTTTAGCCTAAAACCAGTCCCATCACTCCTCTCAGCAATCCTGTTCAAAGGCCCTGTAATCATCCTTCTAACATCCCTTTCCCCTTCGATCTCCAGCTCCGAAGCGATATCTTCAGCCATAAGCCACTTGCCAAGATTCTTAACAAGAAACCGAGCCATCCTTCGTTCATGAGTCCCCTCTCTCGGAGCAACTTTTTTGACAAAGATTTCGGATTCGATCTTCCTCTTTCCAATTTTCTCCCCAGGATTAGGGTTTATGAAAAACTTAACACCGCCATTCCCCTCATGACATACAACAAGCTCAAAATCGGTTCCCATGCTCTTTGCGCTAATTTCACACAAAGTATTTCTCGTAGAATTCGACCCGTTATCCTCAATCCCGATAGCCTCCTCCAATTCCTTCGCCGAAAAAAGCGTCTTGGCAGGTTTTTCTCCCATTGCGCCAAGAAGCTTCCCTCCCAACGACCCCCTCCTAGTCATTTTGCAAATCCATAACCTGTAAACAGGGTTTGAAGCAGGTTTTGAAAGCTCTTTAATTTGCAAAACTTTATTGGCCAAAAATCTTATCCCGTCAATACACCCAAGCACCGTATCATGCGCTTTCTGGTCGACCTTCTCAACTTCGCTCAACAATGGCCCAGCAGCACGCGAGAGAGGAAACCATATAACTTTATCAATATTGTCCTTTAGCCCATTCAATCCCTTAATATCCTCAACAGCCATAAGTCCATCAATCAAACTCCTCACCTCATCACTCATCAGACCGATAATATCCGGGCAACAGACTCCCGCTTCCAAACAACGACCCATTTCCTTGGCAATATCAACCGGGGATTCCATCCCGGAGTTATATCCTAAAATTGGCTTTAATTGTAAGTGACCCATAGCCGCAAATTTAAACACTTTCAGGGAGTTTAGTCAACTCCCATTTTGGGCAAATCTCGGGTATATTAAAAAAAATGACAAAAATAGCTCCAAAAAACATTCTTCTCTTCACGGACACTCCCCTATCCGGCGGCGCGGAATTACAAATGTATCTGCTCGCCAAATTTCTCGATCGCGAGAAATTCAATCCGATAGTCTGTATCGGCCCATACGAGCCTCTGGACAAACTCGCAAATAACATCGAAAACGAAGAAATCAAAACAATTCGCCTACCAATTAAGCACAAAAACGACTCAAAACAGCTCAAATTGCTCAAAGAAATCATCAAAAACGAAAAAATCGACATTCTTCACGTCCACCTCTGGAACCCGGCAAGCGGACGATTCGCGCTCATCGCCGGAAAATTAACAAACACCCCAACAATCATCACCGAACACGACCCGTTCAAAATCAACCCGATCAAAAACATTTTCAAAAAATTCGCATTAAAAAATGTAAAACAAATCGTCACAGTCTCAAGCGACAACAAAAAACTCCTCCAAAAACTTTATCCAAAATTTTCGGCCAAAATAAAAGTAATTCACAACGGAATCGACCTAACGTGGTGGAAATCACAAGTGCTTTCATTTAGGAAAAACATCTTAAAAACAGAAGGGAAAAACACCATCACCGCTCTCACCGTCGCCGAACTCCACCCTCGAAAAGGCTTGGATATTCTCCTCCAAACAATCGCAAAAAATTTCAAAAACAAGCAAATAAAATTCGTAATAGCAGGAGACGGCCCACAAAGAGAAAAACTAGAAAAATTTATCCAAAAAAACGAACTGGAAAACAGCGTAACCCTTCTCGGCAGAAGAAAAAACATCCCGCATTTGATGAAAAGCTCAGACATTTTTATTCTCCCGTCACGTCGTGAAGCCTTTGGCATGGTAATTTTGGAAGCATTCGCATCCGGCTTGCCGGTGATCGCGTCACGCACAGGCGGCATCCCCGAAATAATCAAAAACGAAAAAACCGGACTCTTAGTTGAACCCGAAAATTCAGAAAAACTCGCAGAAGCAATCGCAAAACTCTCTTCTTCAAAAAAATTAAGAGAAAAATTTATAAAAAATTCCGCTTGCCTCGTAACCGAAAAATTCGACGCCAAAATCATGGCAAAAAACTACGAAAAAACTTATAAAAAACTTTAATCCTGTTTTCCCCCTCTAAGAGTATCGTCCAAATCCAAAGGAGCAATCACGGTTTGAGCAGTCCCTAAATCTTTTTCATCACCGACATCGGCAAAAGAAGCTGGTTTCCCGCTACCAAGTCCTATCGTATCAATCAACTCAACTTCCCCGGAATCAACCAAAGCTTTTTTGACCTCAGAAACTGACAGCCAGCTCGTCCCAGGGCTCACAGCCTCGACAGTCGCAGCTCTAACAGAAGCGGCAATCTTCCTAACTTTGCCGGAAACAGTATTCCTCACCTTCAAAACCTTGCAAACAATAGATATAAATTCATCGGAAAAACCGAGATCAAAAAGAGCACCTGGAATATCTTTACTCAAGAAAATATCAACTTTCTGCCTATTTGAAAGAGCATAAAACTTATCAATCTCTCCCCTCGCAGCGGACCCTTCGTAAAGTTTATCAATAAAACTGCTAAATAAAACAGCAAAAGCCATAAGAGGAATCATCGGATACATCCCGTTCCTTAACTCACCAGAACCCCACTTAACATCCAAACCAGCATAACGGAGAGCTTTCAACGCTTTATACAAAACAGTAGAAACTGCCGCATACTCTCTCACAGCAATCCCCTCTTCATCAACATACTCCGAACAATGTTGGGAATCTTTTTTTTCAGCCATACCCGAATAATACCACGAATCGCAATTAAATCAAACCCCATAAAACTCCCTGACATTTTTCTCCTGCAGAGCCTCAATTTCAACCAAGTCTCTCCCTTTAATTTTCGCAACTTCCTTCAAAACGTCAGCAACATATGCTGGCTCGTTCACACTCCCACGAACACGCTGCGGAGCCAAAAAAGGACAATCGGTTTCGACCATAATAGTCCAGTCCGGACACTCGCGCACAACTTCGTGAAGATTTTTCGCGTTTGGATAAGTAATTACACCCGTGAAAGACGTCGCATAACCATTCTCCCACAGTTTTTGTGCGAACTTTAAGTTTGAACCATAACAATGGAAAACAGCCTTCAAATTTGGATATGACCGCAAAATTTCAAAAGTATCATCGTCCGCTTCCCTATTGTGAATAATAACCGGAAGCCCCACCCTCACAGCAAACTCAAGTTGTCTTACAAAAGCCTCTTTTTGCTTTTCCTTTGGCGCATTCAAAATTGGCGAATTATCCGCCCGCCCACCAGGCCTTACATAATAATCCAACCCAATCTCCCCTATCGCAACTATTCTTTTATCTTTAGCGATCCA
>Ga0172375_10004825_pt1 | contig 19725 bp, 14 predicted proteins | sample LakKiv1m_FD_114537 | JGI IMG/M metagenome (GOLD analysis project Ga0172375, IMG submission 114537) | Freshwater microbial communities from Kabuno Bay, South-Kivu, Congo - kab_092012_11.1m | ecosystem: Environmental > Aquatic > Freshwater > Lake | place: Democratic Republic of the Congo...
GCTACACGGCAAAATGAAACTTTAAAAATTGCTCATGGCATTAAATAAGTTTGGAGGGTGGTATCCGTCCCTAAATGCTACCTTTTACCGCCATCTCATGGGGAGCGAAGGGGGCCTTTTGTTTAATCCTGCACATGGTCGCCGTTTATTTCTTGCAATTGTCACCCAATAGGGAGATAATTGCAAGAAATAAATACCTTGACAGGGTGATGATTATGGACAATGAAATAGTAACCACCGTTCTCTTCGAGTGGCAAAGCCTTATTCAGAAACGAAGCGGCGTCTGCCGCCATTTGGAGGAGAGCGTCTTCCAGGCCATGGGCTCGCGGCCAATCAAGATCGTGACCGGCTTTCGCAGGAGCGGCAAGTCGTTTCTGGTTCAACAGGTGGCCAGACGCCTTCTCGACGGCGGGCAAATCGATCCAGCCAATCTTCTCTATCTCAACTTGGAAGATTTCCGGCTCATGGAAGTGACCACACCGGAGCGGCTAAACCAAGTCTACGAGTTGTTTCTGAACGTCTCTGCCAAGCAGGGCAAGCGGCTCGTTATCTTCGACGAAATCCAGAATGTGCCGGACTGGGATCGTTTCATCCGCACCATCTATGAGCGGGATGGCGAGACGACCGAAATTGTGCTGACCGGCTCCAACTCCGAACTCCTTTCATCGGAACTGGGAAGCAATCTGGCGGGGCGCTTCATCGAGTTTCCCCTGCTACCGTTCAGCTTCAGGGAGTTTTTGGCCTATCGGGGGATACGCGTAACAGCGGAGGCGGACTATTACCGTAAGCGCCAGGAGATCAATCGGCTCTTCTCCGAGTATCTGATCCATGGCGGTCTCCCCGAGGTTTTCGACATCCCTGCCCAGGAGACCAGACTCTCATACCTGAAAGGGATCGTGAGCAAGGTGATCCTCGACGACGTGGTGCGCCGTTTTCGCGTCGATAATGTCCCTCTGCTGGAAAAATTGTTTCATTACCTGATGGCGGGCGCGGGGTGCGTCACCACCTTCGCCTCCCTGACGCGGCGGGCTCAGGCCTTGGGAATCAAGACCAAACCAGAGACGATCATCGCCTACTGCGGCTACCTGCTCAAGACCTTTGCCCTGTGCGAGGTCAATCGCTTCAGTTGGAAGCAAAATCGCGTCTTCAGCGATACCCGCAAATACTACAGCATCGATCTCGGCCTCATTACCCTTTATCGCCCGCCGGAAGAGAATCTGGCGCTACGTCTGGAGCATGTCGTGTTTCTCGAACTGCTAAGGCGCGGCGCAACGGTCTATTACGGGACAAACGACAGCGGGCGGGAGCTGGATTTCCTGGCATCCGCGGGAGGGCGAAGCTTTGACCGCTATCAGGTCGCAGTCAGCCTGACCACCGATGATGAACGGCGCGAACTGGGAGCCTTCGCCCTCGCCGATCCCTACCTGCAGGCCGGACAGAATGTATTCCTCTCCATGGATGAAGCCGGGGAGATTCGCGACTGGCAAGGAGTGGAGATCCAACGTCGCCATCTCATCAAATGGCTCTTGGCATTGTCTTAGAGAAAGTGACGTGGTCAACCTCAGGATCAAGCTAACCATCACCAACTGGGATATCGTATGAAATACCTGGCTATCTACGACATAGCCCATCCACGCCGACTGGCCAGGGTGGCTAAGATCCTAAAGGACTATGGACTGCGGGTGCAACAGTCGAAATTCGAATTGGATGTCAACGAGCGCGAGCTGGCCAAACTGCACCAACGAATACTAAAGGTCATTGATGATGGAGAGGATGGGGTGAAGTACTTTCTCTTGTGCGGCATCTGCCGGACAAATATCGAGGTCATCGGCAAGGGCCACCTGCTGCCTGAGGAGGAACGGTTTATCATTGTTTGAGGAGGCCGAAGGACGCTCCAGCAGACGGGCAAATCTTCGTGCAAATAAAACCCTGCCTAAACCCGATGTCCAGAGGGATGGCAGAGTTTTCGGGCCAGCATTACCTCTAGAATAGAACAGTGGGCAGAGATAACTTGCACCCTACGGCCTTGCAATCCAACAAGTATCACGTTACCATGGGCCGAGGTTACGGGCAGTGGCTCAAAGGCCATTTCAGCAAGGCAAAGATTGGCGAATCATGCCGGCAACCACGATGCATCTGCGCTCTCTCTTCACAGACATGGCCCGGCTGTCACAACTACGACAGATGAAGTTTTCATCAAAAATATCTTGGCAAAACAACAATGTTTTTATCCATCCTAAAAGAAAAACTCAGCACACGAGGCCTATCCTCGCCCCCTCCCTGCGTCGCCGATCTGATCAGCCATGGTCTCTGTCTCGATCGATTTTCCTCCAGCATCCCCTCCCCAACCCGGGTTGACGTTCCCCTGTTCCTCTCGGCCTGGTGCAAGCATGTTGGCCTGGCTGAAGAGGACTATCGAGACTGGCTCATTGACTTTAGCCTCACCATCCTGAGGCCACTATCACACAGTTCTCCCTCAACAATCCGCCATAGCACGAAATCCAGCGTGCGCTATATTCACCAGCGTGATGTTGCCTTCGTCTGTAACATGGAGCATAACGCCTTGCGAGCTCAGTGCTCACCCACCTGCCCCCTCTATGGGGCAATGAGCGAGCTCTATGCCGCCAATGAAGCCATTCGCCTACAAAAAATAGCCGAAGAGGAGGCACGCCAGGAGGAGATCAGACGGCAACGAGAGGCCCTTGCCCCCGACACAAAATCCATCCCCGTTCACAAACGCTACCAAGCGCAATATAACGAGGCCATCCAGCTTATCGCCCAACTCCTCCATGAGGGCAAGACCAAGAAGGATATCTCATTGATCTTGATAGAAAAGGGCTACAAAACAAGTACGGGGAAGGCCTGGAGGGTCGGGTCAGTCGTCGGCCATGCTGCCAGACATGGCCTACCCGCCAAAAAGAGACCTCGCAAACAGGTTGCCGACCAATGAAACATATCGCCATCCTCGGTTCCACTGGCTCCATCGGTCGCAGTGTCCTCAAGGTCGTGCGGCAATACCCTGGCCGCTTTCGGGTGATGGGTCTGGCCGCTGGCCGCAATATCGGCCTGGTCAAAGAGCAAATCGATGCCTTCCAACCGGCCCTGGTTTCCGTCGCCGAGCAGGAAGACCTGGCCCAGTTACGCCAGGCCTTGCCCCAAGAATGGCACGACAAGTTGGTGTGGGGGGCCGAAGGGGTCGAACAGGTCGCCACCCTGCCGGGAGTGGACATGGTGGTCTCGGCCATCGTCGGCGCCGCCGGGCTCCCCCCCACCATCGCCGCCATCCTGGCCGGTAAAGACATTGCCCTTGCCAACAAGGAGACCCTGGTCATGGCCGGGCCGCTGATCATGGAGGCCGTGGCCAGGAAGAGGGTCACCCTGCTACCGGTCGACAGCGAGCATAGCGCCATCTTTCAGGCCCTGGCCGCCGGACGAAAGGCCGATGTCCACAAGATCATCCTCACCGCCTCCGGCGGGCCATTTCGCCACAAGACAACCGCCGAGCTCTGGGAAGTCACCCCCCAACAGGCCCTCAAACACCCCAACTGGAGCATGGGCCAAAAGATCTCTATCGACTCAGCCACCATGATGAACAAGGGCTTGGAGGTCATAGAAGCCAAGTTTCTTTTCGATATTGAGCTTGAGAAGATCGAGATCCTGGTCCACCCCGAAAGTATCGTCCATTCCCTGGTTGAGTACCGCGATGGCTCGACTATCGCCCAGATGGGAATCCCCGACATGCAGATCCCTATCGCCTATGCCCTGACCTACCCGGAACGGATCAGCTTAAACCTCCCCCCCTTAGACCTGCTCAAACAGGGGATGACCTTTCATGCCCCAGACTTCCAGACCTTCCCCAGTCTCAAACTGGCCTATCAGGCGTGCAAACAGGGGGGGCTGATGCCTGCCATCCTCAACGCCGCCAACGAAGTGGCGGTGGCCGCCTTCCTGGAGGGGCGTATCCGCTTCCCGGAGATCGCCCTCTGCGTGGCCGAGACCATGACCCGCACCCATAATGGCCCCGCCTCGACCATAACGGCCATCCTCGATGCCGACCTCGCCGCCCGGGTGCAAGCAGAATCGGTGGTCACGGCCTTCGCCTTGGCCAAATGCCAAAAGCAGGGCGGCAACGTCACCTGCCTCGACCTGCCGCCCGGTCACCCCCCCGTCCCCTTATGCCCTTCGCGCCCATGAACTCGATCACCCCCTTCATCATCGTCCTCGCTGGTCTCATCTTTGTCCATGAGTTCGGTCACTTTATCACCGCCAAGGTCTTTGGTATCCGCGTCCTCAAGTTTGCCTTGGGCTTCGGCCCCCGGCTGATCGGCAGACAGATTGGCGAGACGGAGTACCTCCTCTGCGCCCTGCCCTTGGGCGGCTACGTCAAGATGCTCGGCGAACAACCGGAGGAGGAGGTCAGCCGTCAGCAGCGCCGACGATCATTCTCCGCCAAGCCGGTCTGGCAACGATTTCTGGTGGTACTGGCCGGCCCGCTGTCCAACCTGGTCTCGGCCTTGGTCATCTTCTCGCTGATCAGCCTGATCAGCGGTATTCCCCACCCCTTGCCCACCACCGAAATTGGCCAGATCACCCCAGGCTCTCCGGCCCAAGAGGCCGGGTTGCTGGTCGGAGACCGTATCCAGGCCATTAACGATACCCCCGTCAGCAGTTGGCAGGAGATTTCAGAGCGAATCAAAAACGGCGGTGGCAAGTCACTGGGCCTCACCGTCCGACGGGGAGAAGAGACCCTCTGGCTGTCGGGCACACCCAGCCGATCGGAGGTCAAAAATCTCTTTGGCGAAGTGGTTGATAATCGCTATCTACTCGGTATAACGCAAAAAGAATCTGTCGAATATCAACCTGCCACCCTCGCCAGCGCCACCCAGGCCGGTGTCGAGCAGACCTGGTTTTACATCAAACTGACCGTCCTCAGCCTCTGGAAGATCCTCCAACAGATCGTCCCCGCCTCACAGATGGGCGGCCCAATCATGATCGCCCAGATGGCCGGTCAACAGATGGCGGCGGGCTGGTTGAACCTGTTCTCCTTCATGGCGGTCCTGAGCGTCAACTTGGGCATCATCAACCTCTTTCCCATCCCGGTGCTTGACGGCGGGCATCTGTTTTTCTTCTCGATCGAGGCCCTGCGCCGCAGGCCCCTTAGCCTGCAAGCACAAGGGCGCCTGCAGCAGGTCGGCATCGCCCTCTTAGGCTCACTGATGCTCTTTGTCTTCTACAACGACATCGTCCGCCTCCTTCAGCAAGGGTGAGGCCCTAACATGGCACACCATGGCATGCCTCCTAGCCTCAACGGCCCTCTCATCCTGGCCCTGGAGAACTCAAGCCTCTGCGGCAGCGTGGCCATAGTCTCCCCCGGGGGGTGTCTCGCCGAATCCTCCCTGACCACCACCAAAACCCACTCCCAACGACTGTTGCCCGCCATCCAGCAGGTGATGGCCGATAGCGGAGTCTCTTGGCAGGAGCTCTCCGCCATTGCGGTCAGTGCCGGCCCCGGCAGCTTCACCGGCCTGCGTATCGGTCTATCGACCGCCAAGGGCCTGGCCATGGCCACCGGCAAACCGCTGATCTCCGTCAGTTCGCTCTCCACCTTGGCCTGCCAACTGCCCTGGACAACGAGGTTGATCTGTCCGCTGCTCGATGCCAGAAAGCAGGAGGTCTATGCCGCCTTTTACCGCTCAGACGAGGACGGCATCCCCCGGCGCAGCGGGGCAATAGAGGCCATCACGCCAGAGGACTTGGCGCAAAGAATCAATGAGGATGTAATCTTTATCGGGGATGGGGCGGAGGTCTATCGAGAGGTTCTAACGAAAGGGGTGCGCGGGCAGGCCAGCTTTGCCAACCCGGCGATCTTCTTTTTGCGGGCAGCAGCCTTGGGGGCCTCGGCGCTGGTCAAATGGCAAAGGGGTGAAGTGCTCGATACCGCCAGCACCACCCCAGACTACATCCGGCTCTCCGAGGCCGAAATCAACCTAAAGCTCAAATGATACGATCGAAGATGGCGTAGGCCTCCTCGATAACCGAGAGTTGCTGGCCCTTGTCGGCCGATCCAAGAACAGATTTTAAAGCAGACCGGACGCGGGAGCGTCCCTGGATGGCGTTCCCACGCTGAAGCGTGGGAACGATAGAATCTGAAGTTATCAGCTATCCTTAAAAATTTAGTATCCGTTCACCAGAAGCGTTGAACGTGGCAGATTTCACCAGCCTGTAAACGTTTACCGGGCGCCACAGATGCGCGAAAGCGGCCTGCGAAGTGTGCTAGTGCACATGAGCAGGCCGCTGACAGCTAAGCAAAGACTGCGAAGCAGATGGTGTGCCCGGTGAACGTTTACAAAATTTATCTTTGTTGCGAAGACCAAAATAATGACCTATACTTGGCCCATTAATTACCTTTAATGGAGGTTATCATGCAACGCATCCATGCCCGTTCGTCCATCAATATCAGTGAACTGAAGAAGAACCCCTCCGCTATTATCAGCCAGGCCAATGGGGAGGCAGTGGTGATCCTCAACCACAACCGGCCCACGGCCTATCTCCTGCCAGCCGCCACCTTCGAAGTCATGATGGAGGCGCTGGACGACATCGATCTGGTGCAACTGGTGCGCGAGCGTCAAGACGAGGCCACGGTGAAGGTGACTCTCGATGATCTATGAGCTGGAGTTCAAGGCCTCGGCCCTCAAGGAGTGGCAAAAACTCGACAGCGGCATTCGGGACCAGTTCAAAAAGTGCCTGGCCAAAAGGCTAGTAGCGCCACATGTCGTAACCGCCAAGCTTTCTGGCCTGCCGGATTGTTACAAGGTCAAGCTCCGTGACGCCGGCTACCGCTTGGTGTACCAGGTAGTCGATGACCGGTTGTTAGTCGTAGTCATTGCCGTTGGCCGACGCGACCACGATTTGGTCTATCGGCTGGCCGATAGCCGGGTGTAATGATTCCCCAGAGACACCGGGCGTTGTGGGTGTGCAGGTTTTCTCATACGTCCCGTTTGTTGCCGTAATATTGGCTCCCGTGGCAGCACCTTTCTGGTACAGAAGGTGGATAGTTACGATCAAACAATGATGCGATCGAAGATGGCGTAGGCCTCCTCGATAACCGACAGACGCAAGGGGAGTGAGAGGTAGGAGTCGCCCGACAGCTCTTGGTCAATCAGCTCGTCGCTGGAGTGGATGATGCCCGCGAGCGGCAGTTGGGCCTCCGCCACTGTCTGGTCGATCTTGCCCTTCAGGGCGGGGGGGACAGGGTTGGGCGCCCGGTTGACGATCAGCCACTTGGCGTGCACCGTAAGGTTCAAGGGCTTGATGATCTCCGCTATCCGCCCGGCGGTCATCACCCCACGGGCCGAGGGGTCGGAGAGCACCAGGAGATGATCGATGGTGGTCAGATTCAGGCGGCTGAGGTGTTCCATGCCAGCCTCGTTATCCACCAGGATGTATTGATAATTGTCCGCCAGATGATCCATGGCCATGGCCAAGAACTGGTTGGCGGCGCAGTAGCACCCCGGGCCGTCAGGCTGCCCCATGACCAGGAGATCAAAGCCCGTCTCTTCGATCAGGGATTGGTGCATCTTCATCTCCATGTACTGGTCACGACTGATATGGGCCGGGATCTCACCCTTCATCTCCTTGCGGATCTGACCAACAGTCAAACCAACCTCAAGCCCCAACAACTCGTTGAGATTGGCGTTGGGATCGGCATCGACCAACAGCACCGGGGTCTTTTTCTTATCCAGCAGGTACTTGAGCAACAGGGCGGCGGTGGTGGTCTTTCCGGTGCCCCCCTTCCCGGCCAAGGCAATAACTTTCGGCATGGGTGTTCTCCATAAGTGATGTTCCACAATCTGCTAGGCGCTCTGCCGAGTGCCCTAAACGGCTAACGACGACAACGGCGGGATGGTATCATCGAGCGCCCTGAATGTCAAAAATAAATGTAACTGTCCAGTAGCACCGCATCTGCTTCGCAGTCTTCGCTTAGCTGTCAGCGGCCTGCTCATGTGCAACTAGCACACTTCACAGGCCGCTTTCGCGCAGGTAAGCGAAGACTCCGGCTGCGGCACTGCTGACCAGTTACCTTTCGTACTGTTATCAACCTGTTCGCAAATGAAATGGATAGTTACAAATAAATCGGCTCCATGCGCATCAAACTCATAGCCTTTAACGGCCGCTACATCCACTCTTGCCTGGCCCTGTTCTACGTCCGCGAGGAACTCCGCCGCGCCCTGCCAGAGGCGGAAATCGAGCTCAGGCAGTACACCATCAACGACCCCTATTACCCTACCCTGCTCAAGATCAGCGACCAATCACCAGCGGTGGTGATGTTTTCGGTCTATATCTGGAATAGTGCCGTGGTGCTTCGGCTACTGACGGATCTGGTGGTGATCCTGCCCGCCACCCACTTCGTGCTCGGTGGGCCCCAGGCCGCCTCCCTCGACCTGGAGGGATTGCCGCCACGAGTCAGTACGGTGCTAGGGGCGGTGGAGGGATTGCCGCCACAATTTTACCAGGGGCTCCGCCAGGGGCAACTCGCCCCACGCTATCAAGCCGTAAGCGGCCTGCCCTTCCCCTCACCCTATCGGGACGACGACCTGAGCGGCGAGTTGGCCCATCGCCAGGTCTATTACGAGTCGACCCGTGGCTGCCCCTTTGCCTGTAGCTACTGCCTCTCCTCGGTGGAACGAGGGATGGTGTGGAAAGAGGTCTCCGAGGTCGAGCGGGAGTTGACCACCATCCTCGCTCACCAACCGGGGATCATCAAGTTTGTTGACCGCACCTTTAACGCCCGCCCGGACAGGGCCCTGGCCATCTGGCGTTTCCTGGCCAGACACGCCGGGGCAACCGTCTGTCACTTCGAGATGGCCCCCGACCTCTTCAACGAAGAGATGTTCGCCTTCCTGGCCACCTTGCCGCCAGGGATTTTCCAATTCGAGCTTGGCATCCAATCGACCAACCCCGCCACCCTACGGCGAGTCAACCGTCAGATGGCGGTCGAGCTGGCGACGGAAAATATCAAGCGCCTGGTCGAGCTAGGGACGATCCACCTGCACGCCGACCTGATTGTCGGCCTACCGGGGGAAACGGCAGCCGAGGTCATGAGCTCGCTGGCGGCGGTCTTTGCCATGGGCCCGCACCATATCCAAATGGGCCTGCTCAAGGTCCTGCCCCACACCGCCATCAGCCTGGAACCGGGCCTGACCCACGCCAGCGCCCCACCCTACGAGGTCTTGGCCACCGACGGCCTCGACCATGGCTCACTTGCCGAGCTCTACTGGCTGGGAGAGTGCGTCGAGGCCTTTTACAACAATCGCTATTTCCCTTCTTTTTTCGGTTGGCTGCGAGCCAGCAAGACCGACTTCCCGGCCTTCGCTTGCCAACTCCTCGCCCTCTGCCAGCAACGGGACTTCTTCAACCGGGCCACCACTCAGGAGCAGCTCACCGAGCTCTTGCTGGCCAGCACCGCCGACTGGCCAGAGGCCTCCCTGATTGGCGAGCTCCTCCGCTACGACTGGCTGCGCTGCGGTCACCGCTACCTCCCCCAGGCACTCGGCCAGACCGCCAGCGTCAACACCCTGCGCGACACCCTCTCGCGACGCCTGCCCCCCAACCTGCCGCCTTGGTACACCTATCAAAACCGCTCAGAGTTCCTCCGTAAGTCGATGTTCATGGAGTTTTCTGCACCCGCCCTCCAGGCCCTTGACCTTGGCGAGGGCGGCCCTGGCCTGGTCGGCTTTCTGTCCGAAAAGACATCCACCCTTGACCACCTGCAAGAGGTTATCGTCCTCCCTACCAAACACCTCGTACCATGAATTTAGCCTTGCAACTTGGCGGGGAATTGGTATCTTGTGCCCCTTTCTTCACGCCCTCGCCAGCCTTTCGCTTGCGCCTGCAACCTGCGCACATAACACGTTAGATTTTCACCATAAAAGGATAACACCGTGACAGAATCAAATAAAACATACGATGCCGGCAATATCAAAGTGCTTGTCGGTCTTGAAGGCGTTCGCATGAGACCCTCCATGTATATCGGCAACACCGCCGAAGAGGGCCTGCACCATCTCATCTATGAGCTTGTCGACAACAGCATTGACGAGGCCCTGGCCGGGCATTGCTCGCTGATCAAGGTGGTTTTCCGTAAAGACGGTTCGGTCAGTGTGGAAGACAATGGCCGAGGAATCCCCACCGGGGCGCACAGCGAAGGGGTTTCCGCCTTGGAACTGGTCATGTGCACCTTGCACGCCGGCGGGAAGTTTGACCATTCAACCTACAAGGTGTCAGGCGGACTGCATGGTGTTGGTGTCTCCGTAGTCAACGCCCTGAGCCTCTGGGTGGTTGCCGAGGTCAAACGCGAGGGCAAGGTCTTCAGACAACGATATGAACGGGGGATCAAGACCACCGAGGTTGAGATTATCGGCGAGACCACAGAGTCGGGCACCAAGATCACCTTTTTCCCCGATGATGAGATCTTCAAGGAGACCACCGAATTCAAATATGAAATTATTCAATCACGGCTGAAGGAGATGGCCTTTTTGAATAAAAACATCAAGGTAATCCTGAAAGACGAGAATACCGGGGCCATCGATGAGTTCCACTATGAGGGCGGCATCGTCTCCTACGTGGACTACCTGAACCGCAACCGGACCATCGTCAACCAAGAGCCCATCATGCTGGTTGGCGAAAAAGACGATGTGCAGGTTGAGGTCTGCTTTCAGTATTTCGATGGCTACTCCGAACGTCTTTTTTCCTTTGTCAATAATATCAACACAAAAGAAGGAGGCTCCCACGTCGCCGGCTTCCGTGGGGCCTTGACTAAGTGCATCAACCGTTACCTTAGCGAAGACGCCGCTTCAAAAAATCTCAAAACCAAATTGGGCGGTGACGATGTCCGAGAGGGGCTGACCTGCGTCATCTCCGTCCGCGTCCCCAACCCCCAATTTGAAGGGCAAACCAAGACCAAACTTGGCAACTCGGAAGTCAAGTCGATCGTCGAATCCATCTGCCACGACAAGTTGACCGACTATCTTGAGGAGCATCCCCAAGAGGCAAAAAAGATTATTGCCAAGGCAATTGATGCCTTACGCGCCAGAGAGGCTGCCCGCCGGGCCAAGGAGTTGTCTCGAAAAAAGGGCTTTGGCCTCGACATCCTGATGGCGGGCAAACTCGCCGAGTGCCAAGTCAAGGACCCGGCCTTGCGAGAGATCTTCATCGTCGAGGGGGATTCGGCGGGCGGCAGCGCCAAGCAGGGGCGGGATCGATCCATTCAGGCGATTCTCCCCCTACGCGGCAAGATCATGAACGTCGAGAAGGCGCGTTTCGACAAGATATTAAGCAGCGAAGAGATCAAGCACATCATCGCCTCCTTAGGGACAGGGATTGGCAAGGATGAATTTGATGTTGAAAAATTACGCTACCACAAGATCATCATCATGACCGATGCGGATGTCGACGGCGCCCACATCCGCACCTTGCTGTTGACCTTTTTCTACCGGGAGATGGTGCAGCTGATCAACAACGGCCATGTCTATATCGCCCAACCACCGCTGTATCGATTGGGCAAGGGCAAAAAGGAGCAGTTCTTTACCAACGAAGGGGACTTGAACAGCTATTTTTTCAATCAGGCGGCCGATCTCTTATCGGTAACGGTTGGCAGCGATCGTCTGGTGGCCAAGGAAGATTTGTTGGTCATGCTGCAAAGGCTGTCCGACTACCAACGACTGATTACCTTCTTGGAGAGAATGAACATCGATTTAGAGCTGACTAATTTCCTCTTAGACAACCACGTCACCTCAGCCGATCAATTCGAGGATAGGAGTTTTGTCGATGGCCTCCATGAGGGTATCGCCCAACACAATTTCCGTGTCGGCCCAATCCGCGACTGCCAATGGAAACCGAATTGCTTTGAGTTTACCGCCACGGTAAAAGACAAGTCCCACCTGGCGATCACCATCGGCCCACAAATCCCCTTGATTCACGAGTTCAGACAATGCCTGGCCATCTACCCCAAGATCAAGGACCTGCTGCACGAAAGCTTTACCATCGACAGCAACAACAAGCTGCTTCACATTGAACGCTGGCAAGACTTGATCGACACCATCAAAGCGGAATCCTTCAAGGGTAGCTCTCTCCAGCGTTACAAGGGTCTTGGCGAAATGAACCCCGATCAGCTTTGGGAAACGACGATGAACCCGGAAAAACGCACCCTGCTGCAAGTCAACATCAACGACGGTATCAAGGCCGACGATCTGTTCACCACCCTCATGGGAGATAAGGTCGAGCCCCGGCGCGAGTTCATTCAAAACCACGCCTTGGAAGTCAGTTCGTTGGACATCTGATTCCCCCTCATTCGCAGCACGCCCCACCATCCCCTGCCCCCCTCAACCAGGGGTGAAGGATGGTGGCCAGAGTAGGATCGCCCCCCCGTTGCCAATCCCCCTACGATCCGATTTAAGGAGCATCCCCATGGATTATCGTTCAACCCTCAATTTACCCGACACCAAGTTTAAGATGAAGGCGAGCCTCGCCCAGCGCGAGCCGGAATTTCTCAAGAAATGGGAAGAGGAGGGACTCTACGCCAAGGTGCAGGCCGCCACCCTTGGCCGCCCGACCTATATCCTGCACGACGGCCCCCCTTACGCCAACGGCCACCTCCACATCGGTCACGCCTTAAACAAAATCCTTAAAGATATCATCCTCCGTTCCAAGCGCATGGCCGGTTTTCACTGCCCCTACGTGCCGGGTTGGGATTGCCATGGCCTGCCGATTGAGCACAATGTCGATAAGGAGTTGGGGGGCAAGAAACGGGAGATCGACACCCTGACCTTTCGGGCAGCCTGCCGCGACTACGCGAAAAAGTGGGTCAAAACCCAGGCCGAGGAATTTCAACGCCTGGGGGTGCTGGGGGATTGGCATCACCCCTACCTAACCATCGACTACAGCTACGAGGCCGCCACCGCCCGCGAGTTCAATCACTTCCTGAGCTCAGGCGCGGTGGTGCGCAGCAAAAAACCGGTGCATTGGTGCTCGTCCTGCGGCACCGCCTTGGCCGAGGCCGAGGTCGATTACGCCGATCACTCCTCCCACTCGGTCTACGTCAAGTTCCCCGTGGCCTCCGACCTTAGCGACCTCGATCCAGCCTTGGCCGGGCAAAAGGTCTTTGTGGTGATCTGGACGACTACCCCGTGGACGCTGCCCGCCAACCTGGCGGTGGCCATGCACCCCAACTTCACCTACGCGGCGGTCAAGGTTGGCGACGAGGTGCTGATCATGGCCGAGGAGCTGGCCCCCAAGGTGCTAGCCGACTTTGCGCTGAGCGGCGAGATCCTCACCACCTTTGCCTCTGGCCGCCTGGAGGGGAGACACTGCCGCCACCCGTTCATGGAGCGCAATTCCCTCCTGGTGCTTGCCGACTATGTCACCTTGGATACCGGCACCGGCTGCGTCCACACCGCCCCCGGTCATGGCCGCGAGGACTACCTTACCGGCCTGCGCTACGGGCTTGAAATCCTGGCCCCGGTCGACGGCCACGGGGTCTTCACCGAGGAGGCCGGGGCCTACGCCGGGCTCAAGGTCAACGAGGCCAACCCCTTGATCTGCGAGCACCTACAGCAGGCAGGTCTCCTCTTGGGGCAAGGCAAGATCAGCCATAGCTATCCCCATTGCTGGCGTTGCAAGAAACCGGTGATCTTCCGGGCCACCGAGCAGTGGTTCATCTCCATGGAGGAGAACGGACTGCGGGACAAGGCGCTGGCCGCCATCGGCCAAGTGACCTGGACGCCACGCTGGGGCCTGGATCGCATCTACGGCATGGTGGCCTCCCGCCCTGACTGGTGCCTCTCCCGCCAACGGGCCTGGGGTGTGCCGATTACCGCCATCCTCTGCACCAAGTGTGGGGCGGTGCACAACAGCCCGCAGATCAACGCCCGCATCGATGCCCTCTTCCGCCAAGAGGGGGCCGACGCCTGGTACGCCCGCGACATCAGCGAGTTTCTGGGCGACGAAACACGTTGCCATCAGTGCGGGGCCAACGAATTTAGCCAAGAACGGGATATCCTCGATGTCTGGTTCGACTCCGGCACCAGCCATGCCGCCGTCCTTGAAGGGCGCGACGACTTAAGCACCCCCGCCGATCTCTACCTCGAAGGCAGTGATCAGCATCGCGGCTGGTTTCAGAGTTCGCTGTTGGCCTCGGTGGGTACCCGGGGAGAGGCCCCCTTCCGTGGCGTCCTCACCCACGGCTTCGTGGTCGATGAGCATGGCCGCAAGATGTCGAAGAGTGTCGGCAACGTGGTGGCCCCAGAGAAGATCATCAAACAGAATGGGGCCGAGCTCCTCCGCCTCTGGGTGGCGGCCGAAGATTACCGGGACGACATCAAGATCTCCGACACCATCCTCAACCACCTCTCCGACGCCTATCGCAAGATCCGCAACACGATCCGCTACCTGTTGAGCAACCTAAACGACTTCAACCCGGCCCTCGACCAGGTCGCCTACACCGAGCTTGAAGAGATTGACCGCTGGGCCTTGTCTCAGTTGGAGGGCCTGCGAGCCAAGATTGAAGGGGCCTACGAGACCTTCGAGTTCCACCTCATCTTCCAGAGCCTGCAAAACTTTTGTGCGGTGACCATGAGCGCCTTCTACCTCGACATCCAGAAGGACACGCTCTATACCGCCGCCCCCAAATCTCCGAAACGGCGGGCTGCGCAGACCGTCTTCTACGCCCTGGTGGAGGGCATCCTGCGGCTCATGGCCCCGGTGCTGGCCTTTACCGCCGCCGAGGCCTGGGAGCACCTGCCGCCCGACAGCAAGCGCGAGGCCGACGTCGCCCTCGCCTCCTTCCCCACCGCCCACCCGGAACACCGTCAGCCGGAACTCGACAAGCAGTGGGAACGACTGATCAGCATCCGCCGGGAGTTGACGCGGGCCTTGGAACTGGCCCGTACCGCCAAGGTCATTGGCCACTCCCTGGAGGCGCAGGTGACGCTGTCGGTGACCGGCGAGTTAGGCGACTTCATGACCGCCAACTGGACAACCATCAAGAACATCGCCATCGTCTCAGAGCTCACCCGAGCCGAGGCCCTAAGCGGCGAGGTCTTCGTCAGCGACCTGCCGGGGCTGTCCATTGCCGTCACCGCCGCCCCGGGCGAGAAGTGCGAACGTTGCTGGACACGGAGCCTAACCGTTGGCGAGGATAGCCGTCACCCCACCGCCTGCCGCCGTTGCCTTGCCGTCTTAACCGAACTGGGGGTATAAGGCTTCATGCTGGCAACCGGGATCATCCTCCTGATCGTGCTCTGCGACCAAGGCAGCAAGCTATGGATCACCAACAACTTCAGTGTGTTTCAGTCGCGGGAGATCATCCCCGGCCTCTTTCACCTGACCTACCTGACCAACCGGGGGGCGGCCTTCGGCTTCTTAAACGGCGATTACGGGGTCTGGCGACAGGCCTTTTTCGTCGGGGTGGCGCTGGTGGCCATGGCGATGATGATCTCCCTCTTACGTCAGATGCGAGACGACACCTGGTCGGTGGTGGCCATCGCCCTGATCTTTGGCGGGGCGGTAGGCAACCTGATCGATCGACTCCGCCTGGGATCGGTGGTTGACTTCCTCGATGTCTTTTGGGGTGAGCATCACTGGCCAGCCTTTAACCTGGCCGATTCGGCCATCACCGTGGGGGTGGGAATCTTCCTGATTGTCCACCTCCTGCAATTTCGACGAGGTAGCGCATGACAACCGGAAAAGTAGCCGTCCTCTTTCCAGGACAAGGCTCACAGTTCGTGGGCATGGGACAGGAGTTCGCAGCGGCCGATGCCGAGGCCCGGGCCATCTTTGAGCTGGCCAATACCGTCTGCGGCAAGGACATCAGCGGCCTATGCCTCAACGGGCCGCTGGAGGAGTTGACCCAAGCGGCCAACCTGCAACCGGCGTTGACGGCAGTCAATCTCCTCTGTTGGCAGGCCCTGCACAAGGCCGGAGTTCAGGTCGATTATGTGGCGGGCCACAGCCTGGGCGAGTACGCCGCACTCCACGCCGCAGGCGTCTTGAGCCAACAAGATACCCTGCGACTGGTGGCCGCACGTGGCCGGATCATGGGAGAGGCCGGGGCCAAAAACCCCGGCGGCATGGTGGCCATCCTTGGCCTTGAGCGAGCGGCCATCGACGAGATCCTCGACACCCTGGCCTGCCCGGAGTCAATCGCCATCGGCAACGAAAATTCAGCCCAGCAATTTGTCCTCTCCGGCAGCACCGGCCTCCTCAAGCGGGCGACAGAACTGGCCACCGCCAAGGGGGCCAAGGCCGTGCCCCTGGCGGTCAGCATCGCTAACCATAGCCCGCTGATGGCGCAAGCCCTGCCCGCCTTCCAACAGGCCTTTGCCGAGGTGCCCCTGCAAGCGCCGCGTATCCCCATCTTTTTTAACGTCACCGCCGCCACCGAGAACGACCCCGAGACCATCCGCCAGGTCATGGCCCAACAGATCGTCTCCACCGTACGTTGGCAGGAGATCATCCTGAAACTCCTCTCCTGCCGAGTCGAGACCTTCATCGAAGTCGGCCCCAAAAAGGTGCTGAGCGGCCTCCTCAAGCGCATCCTGCCCAAGGGATCGAGCCACCAATGCCTTCAGGTCGACTCGCCTGCGACCTTGGCGCAATGTCTGACCGCCTTAGGGATATAAAGCCTCAAGCAAAAACCTGACCTGCGGGGCCTCCCCCTCTTCGCCCTCAGCGGGGAGGGGGAAGGCAATACGCCCGTTGTCTATCCCCCCCGCCTGTTGCAGTTCTTGGCCAACCGCCGCCGCCCGTTGGCTGGCCAGTTGTCGCAACTCCTGCTCCGGCAACGCCTCCCCCTCAAGCAGCCGGGCGTACATCTCAGTCGCCATCAGCGCCCATTGCTCCGGGCTCTTGGCCCCGGGCACCAAGCGATAGAGCCTTGCCCCCTCAACGATTTTCGCCAAACGCCCCTGACGGCCAACCTTGCCCCGTACCACCCCCAGGCCTGCCTCCTGACGTGGGGCAACCCTCCCCTCCTTGACCTCACGATCCAACTGGGCCAAGGCCTCCTCTCCCAAGCGCTCGCTAAAGATGGCCTCCAGTGCCCGCCGGGTTGTTGTCTCATCAAGATCGAGCGGCGGGGCCGCCTCCCCCGGGGGGATGGCTTCGCCACCACGGGCGGCAACGGCCCGGTGCAGACGCTCCTGCCTGAAGATCAGACCATCGGACGATGCCTGATAGCGTCCTTGCACCCCCAGGCGAAGCTGGGGACGCTTGGTCAAGAGCTCGGCCAGGTTCTTCAGTTTCTCCTTTTCCGGCGGCAACAGTTCCGCCTTGCCAGGCGCAAAGGCCACGGCCTCAATCGACTGCGCCCCTCCCCCAGCAAAGAGCGCCCCCAACATCCGAAAGGGGGCCGTAACGGCCTTGCTGATCAGGCTGGAAAAGGCCTTCCACAGCAGGGGGCCGAGGCCGAACTGCGGGTCTTTCAAGTCTCCGCTCACCGGCAGACCGATATCGATGCGGCCCTGGCTGTCCTGCAACAGGGCAACCGCCAGGTCTAAGGGCAGGTTGATGGCCTCGGGGCTATCGACGTGCTCGCCAAGCTCCAGGTTATCAATCCAAATAGTGTTATCGCCGACCATCTGCTGATCGGTGATGGTGTAGTGCAGTCGGCTAGAGAGCTTGCCCCCCTTGATCGTCCTGCCGGCAAACTTACCCGAATAGGGCGTGATGCTGGCCAGCGACAGGTTGTCAAAGGCGAGGTTGACCTCCGCCGCCTGACTGACGTCCTGGGGATTAAGCACCCCGTTGACCGTAGCGTAGCCATACTGATCGACTCCACCGTCCAGTTGGATCTCGGCCAAGGCCCCTTCAGCGGAAGAGAGCTGGCTCACCACCCCCTTGAGCCCGTGAATGCGAGCCATGAATTGCGGTTGCAGGCTCAAATCGGCAAAGACCACCTGACCATCTTCGACTACGACCTTGCCGATGGAGAAGGGGAATGGCGGGCCAGAGGTCTGTCCCGTCCGTTGTTTCAGCATCTTGGCCAGATTCACCGTCCGGTCGGGGGCGATGATCAGTTTGCCCTCCGGCCCCTGCAGTCGCACCTCCTTGACCCGCAGGCGATTGGGCTGGACGGCCAGCGAGACCCCGCGAACGGCCAAGGCCTTCCAGCCAAGAAAGGTCTCCCTGGCCCCGGCCTCTTGCAGGCGCAACTTATCGAAACGGACTTCACCGTCATAGACGATCTTGGCCCCGGCCTTGGCAAGGCCGTAGCGCAAATGGCCCTCGCTGCTTAACGCCCCCGAGCTTAAGGCCACGTTGAGATACGGTTCCAGGTAGGGTTGCAGCGGGGTGAGCCGCCACTTATCGAGCTTGACCTTGGCCTCGACGGAGGGCCGCCCGGGATCGACTGTCCCCTGTAGGCCAAGCGCCCCCCCTTGGGCGTCGGCAAGATCGAGTTCAACCCCCATCGGCCCTTGGCCATCGATGTCCCGGGCCCGCAGGTGGATCTTGCTCAACTGGTAGATGGGCTGCTTGGCGTTGGCCTGTCGATCGCGCAAGGCGGCTTGAAAATCCTTGAGCTCAAAGCCCTTGACGAGGTAATTCCAAGCCAAGCCGCCTTCTGACTTGCCCCCCGGGCCAGGCAGGGCGGCGGGCGGCTGTCTCGGAGTCAGGAGCTGTTCAAGCTCCAGGCGGCCATCCCGTCCCCGGTTGACATCACAATGCCCACCACTCAGGCCCATGGCCGCTAGGCTAACCTTGCGGGCACCGAGGTCGAGCTCTCCCCCCTCGACAAAAAAGCGCTGGGCGTCGAAGATGGGGTTCTTCTCACCCTTGGCCCCCAAACGCAAGCCGCTGACTTCCGAGGAGATAGCGGTCAACTTGGCCTCGATCGTCTCCCCAGTTCGCACGGCAAGGCCAGCGCGAAAGGCAAGTCCAGACACCCCTGCGGCCAACGGTGTGACCAGGCTCAGATCTTCAAAGGCGAGGGCCATGTCCCTGATCGCAAGCTCGGAGGCCTCGATTGTCCAGGGGGCGGCCCCCTTCTCCCCGGCGGCAGGCACCGTCCGGCGCGGGGTCAGGAGTTGCGTCAGGTTGATCTTCCCCTGTTGATCGCGCTGGAGGTCAACCAGGCCATCGTCGATCCCCAGCCGGGACAGAGACAGGGATCGCTTGGCGCTGTCCAGCTCTCCCCCTGAGGCAAACAGGCGCCCAATCTCGAGCCCAGGCCGCCCCGCCCCGCGCTCGGCAACTCGTACGCCCTTCAGCTCAAGCTCCAGTTGGCGCAGCAGAACCTTGGTCTTCGCCCCCTCAAGGTCAGCACTGAGCCCGGCGGAGGTGGAGAGGCCATCGACCTCAGCCACCATCGGCAGGACAGCGTGGCGATCCGTCAGTTCAAGGGCGATATCTTTGAGGGCCAGGGAGGGCAGATCCAACCGCCAGGGGAGCTGCGATTCGGCCAAGGGCTCATCCCCTGCCTTATCGACCTGTTCGGCGGGAGGCGATGGTTGCGCCGGGGCAATAATCGCCGCAAGCGAACTCCTCCCCTCCTCATCAATGCCCATCCGCAGATGCCCACCTTCGACGATACTCTCCTTGACGCTCAGTGAGTGGCTAGCGAGATCACAACTCACCCCCACCAGCGACAACCGCGTCAGCTCAAACAAGGGCCTCTCCGCCTGGGCCAAGGAGACAGACAGACCACTGAGACCGGCCCTGCCCTCTTCGATCCCC
>Ga0172375_10004826_pt1 | contig 19725 bp, 22 predicted proteins | sample LakKiv1m_FD_114537 | JGI IMG/M metagenome (GOLD analysis project Ga0172375, IMG submission 114537) | Freshwater microbial communities from Kabuno Bay, South-Kivu, Congo - kab_092012_11.1m | ecosystem: Environmental > Aquatic > Freshwater > Lake | place: Democratic Republic of the Congo...
AGAGGTTGGGCTGAAGCCCAGGAAGAGGGGGGCTATGTCTCTCTCCCCCGGTTTAAAAACCGGGGCAATATGAAAAAAGAGGAAGATTTAAATGTCCGCCGGGTTAAAACCCGGCTGAATATGAGCGTTTAAAAACCGGGGAAAACAGGCCCCTGAAAAATCCGGCATTCAGACAGGTGACTGTTCATCTATAAATACAAGCCCCATTAAGTAAGCCGCATAAGCGCCGACACCTGTAATGTATATGCTTGCCTGATAAATATTGTCACGATCATGTCAATAAAAAATTGACGTTTGTCATTGCAAGACTCTGTATCCGGCTCACTACCTCACACAGATTTTGAACGAAACATTCGATGGGGATGGATCGCCACGTACCGACCAGTCGGGCCCCGCGATGACAATCGATCGAGAAGTGAATGCTTGCCATGAATGGTCTGAGCGAGTTTTCTGGAGAGAGCGGACTCTTGTTTTAATTATTGGCATATGACCATAATAGTCGTTATATTAACGCCCTTATTATCGTGCCTTCGGGCATCAACCTTACATGCAAAGCTGTTGTGAAAAAAGTATTGATTCTGGGAGGAGGCATTGCGGGCGTAGCCGCAGCTGTTGCGTTTTGCAGAAGAGGCTTCGATGTTGAAGTTGTCTCTGACAGGGAGTATGTGTTCATCTATCCGATCGCCATCTGGATTCCGGTCGGAACCGAGAAGTACGCCAACGTCGCGTTTCCGCTTGACAAACTGGCCAGGAAGCACGGCTTTGAACTGACCCTCGACAAAGTGACCGGCATCGACGCCAGGCGCGACTCGGTGACGCTCCAGCAAGGCGGTGCGCGCAGTGACTTCGATTTCCTTGTCATCGCGCTCGGTTCGGACAAAATGAAGCACGAAGGCGTCGAGCATACGCTCTCGATCTGCGGAGCGCCGGAGCATTCCATTCGGCTGAAAGAGAAGATCGACGCACTCGTCGAGCGCGGCCACGGCAAGATCGCCTTTGGCTTCGGCGGCAATCCCAAAGACCCGAGTGCCGTGCGTGGCGGACCGGGCTTTGAGCTTTTTTTCAACCTGCACTACAAGCTCAAGAAGCTCGGCATCAGGGACAACTTCGAGATGACCTTTTTCGCTCCGATGGCCTCACCTGGAGCCAAAATGGGCCGGAAAGCGCTCGACATGATGGATATCATGTTTAAAAGCAAGAACTTCAGGCAGCGCTACGGCAAGAAGATCACGCACTTCGAAGCTGATGGCGTGGTGTTCGAGGATGGCAGCAAGCTGGAGAGCGATCTGACGATGTTCATTCCCGCCGGTTCAGGCCACAGCGTATTCAGGAACTCCGATCTTCCGCTCAGTGAAGCCGGATTCGTGAAGATCGACGATTTCTGTCGCGTTGTCGGCGTAAATGGTTGGTACGCCGTCGGCGACTCGGTGGCACTTGAAGGGCCGGAGTGGAAAGCCAAGCAGGGCCACATCGCGGAGTTCATGGCCGACTGCGCGGCAAACAACTGCCTCGCCGAACACTTCGGCCATCAGGAACCGATGAAGGGCTACCAGGAACACCTGAACGTCCTCTGCGTCATGGACACCGGCGACGGTGCAGGCTTCGTCTATCGCACCGGCCACAGCGAAATGTTCATCCCGATGCCGGTGGTCGGCCACTGGCTGAAAAAAGCGTGGGGGTATTATTACAAACTCTCAAAGATGAAATATATCCCGAGGATACCGGGGATGTGATCGCTTCCGGATTGCCCGTTCAGGGTTATGGCTCTCTTATTACTCCGGTGATTAAAACTCTTAACAATTGCCCTGGACTTTAGTCCGGGGTATGCGGATAACGCATAATAAATCGGGGCTTTAGCCCAATCTCTTGTTGCGATGTCTTTTGCGAGTTATTGTTGCCGGAGCAATAAAAGTTAACCCTGGTCGGCCAGAACAGCTCTGAAAATCTTCTTGAAATTCAGAACCAGCGCCATGCCGGAACAAAACAAAGACAACCTCACCAGTTGAAATTCGTACATTGACCTGAAAGGCTTTCAGAACCAAAATGCCTTGTGCGCCAATGAATCAGGATATCCGCTGGAAACAGCGCTTCGAGAATTTTGACCGTGCGTTTAACCTTCTCCAGAGCGCGCTCTTTTCGCGATCGCTGGATGATTTTTCTGACCTTGAACTTGAGGGGCTGATTCAGCGTTTCGAGTTTTCGTTTGAGCTGGCATGGAAAACCATGAAAGACTTTCTCGAAGACTCCGGAATTCAGATCGTCCCGGTCACACCGAAAAGCGTCATCAAGGAGGCGTTTGCCGCCAAAGTCATCGATGACGGTCAGGGCTGGATAGACATGATGCTTGAAAGGAATTTGCTGACGCACACATACGATGAAAAGCGTTTTCGTTCAGCGCTTGTCAACATCTGGAACAAATATCTGCCACTGCTCAAAGCATTTCATCAATGGATGCAGAATCGGTACAGAAACAGTTGACCAATACCGGCTTGCCTGAGCGTGCATTATCGTTGATTATCGATGTACTGAAAGGCAATGCCGGGATTCGTCGGGCCATTCTCTATGGATCACGAGCCAAAGGAGTGGCCAAAGCAAATTCAGATATCGATTTAGCCATCGAAGGACTGGACGATGATATCGATGTTGCACGACTTGCTTCAGCACTTGATGATCTGCCTCTTCCCTATCGCTTTGATATACAAAAAATTGAGTCAATCATATTTCAACCTTTGAAAGAACATATAAAGCGAGCAGGCATAGTTATCTATCAGAAGTAATACAGGAAACTGACCTGGTGACAAGTCAATTCCAAACAGTCTTGTACATTCCGCGTCATTGCGAGCCTCGAAGCGGCGTGGCAATCCATACGGATTCAGCGCGATAGAGAATAGGGATGAATCGCCATGTCACGACAAGTCGTGACTCGCGATGACGAATCTCCGTTATTTTTTTTTGACATATCACTGGCCGACAAACATGATATGTTTGACATACAAGCCTTTATCGAAAACCGCCACTTCCCGAGAACAATCTGTTCAGTGAATTGAATGGTGACGATCAAGTTTACATGCGCATCAAGCGATACTATTATAGCGAAACGGAAAGGCTAACAATTGCGGCGCAAAACATCTCTGCGTCATGGACACCGGCCACAGCGAAATGTTCATCCCGATGCCGGTGGTCGGCCACTGGCTGAAAAAAGCGTGGGGGTATTATTACAAGTTGTCAAAGATGAAATACATCCCGAGAATTCCGGGGATGTGATAGGTGGATGGGGAGATTGACAGGAAGGAGACGGATGACGTGATCCCGAATTTCAGAGTGGTTGTTTCAAAAGGTGTGCGCCAAAGAAAATCTGAGTCTGTATTCGATTGTCATTCTGAACGAAAAAAAGTGAAGTGAAGAATCCAGTCGGTACACCTGTGAGCTTTCTCAAAGACGCTGGATTCTTCGCTTCGCTCAGAATGACAAAAAAAATAACCAAGTCTCCCATTTTCTGTCATTCTGAACGGAGCAACGCGAAGTGAAGAATCCAGCCGGAGCCCCTCTGAGCTGACGTTGATCTCTCATCACCATTCTTCAGATAAATCCAGCCATTCAGGATTACCAGATTCAATCAAAGCTAATTTCCTTTTTCTGGTCCACCCTTTGATCTGTTTTTCCCTTTGAATCGCTACCTGAACGCTCGGACATGACTCAAAATATACAAGTTTATTGACCTCGTAGCGGCTGGCAAAACCGGGCACAAGTTTATTCTTGTGTTCATACATGCGTCGCTCAAGATCATTCGTGACTCCAACGTACAGCGTTCCATTACGTCTACTTGCGACAATATAAATATAGTATTCTTTCATTTATTACTATCAATACGATCTAATAAACCACTGGATTCTTCGCTTTGCTCAGAATGACAAGTTATAAAAAACAGTCTCACTTTTTCGCATTGTCATTCAATCTTCAACCCCCCCATCCCCACACAAACAAAAAAAGCAGGCCAAGTTGACCTGCATTTTTTGTTATCCACAGAACCCTGCGCTTACTTCTTGTCGAGAACCGGCGGTTCCGGTATTCATCTATCTATTGCCGTGGATTGAGTTGCTCGTCGATGTCTCTCGATGCGTGCAGCACCCTGACAATCTCAATTCCATCCGGAGTGATGAGATAAAAAATGAGATAGCGGCCAACCGGAAAACTGTACAGCCCAGGCAGGAGTTCGTTGCGGGATCGACCGATATGGGGTGACTGGGCCAGTTCATGAAACTTTCCGTCAACGGAGTCGATAAATTTGTCGGCCCGGTTCGGGCTGTCTTCGGCGATATAGTTCCATATTTCAGCAAGATCTGCAATTGCAAGCGGGCGGATACTGATTTTTTGCATGTTATCCCCCTGTTTGTTTCTGACTCCTTTCCTGTCCGGCCTTTTTAATCTCATCAGGATTCCAGTCCATAGCTGTTCCGCTTTCGAGTCCTGCACGAATCTCCTGCCGCAAGAGATCGATCTTGGCCTTTCTCATCGAATCCTGTTCGTCCATCAGCCGCAACGCTTCACGGATGACTTCGCTCGCTGATGTATAGAGGCCTGAGCTGACTTTTTCCCGAACCATTTTTTCGAGATACGGGGTCAGATTGACATTCATTGGCATGATTTTCTCCTTGATGTTCATGAGTAGAAGCATTGTCAATTTATGACAATAATTGACAACAAGAAAACGTTTCTGCTCCGCTGCCCACACATCCCCCCATAAATAAAAAAGCCGCCCAAGATAGTCTGGACGGCTTTTTATCTGTCTGTAACCCTGCGCTTACTTCTTGTCGGGAACCGGGCGTTCCGGTTTGACGGCGTAGTTGATCAGGTAGTCGTAAAGCCTGATCAGGCGCGAGTTCTGGTTGTTCTGGTCGATCCAGTGGCCGATCATGCCAATGGTGCGGGCCAGCACGAAGAAGCCGTTCAGGGAGTGCTCCGGGAAGCCGAGGTCCATGAGAATGCAGCCCATGGTGCCATCGACGTTCAGGATCAGGTTATCCTTCTTGGCGGTCGTGATCTTCTCGACTTCGAGCGCGTAGTTGAGAATCGGCGTGTGCAGCGACGTTTCGTTCTTCACGTAGCTGACGAGGTACTTCACGCGCTGGTCGGGGTTCCTGAGGCTCTTGACCCTGTGGCCGATGCCGGGAACCGGGCCGACGTTCTTCTTCATCCAGGCAAGGAAGCCGGGGATGTCGTTCGGGTAGTCCTTCACGCCCATCTTGAAGTATTTGCCAGCGTTGGTCACGGCACCACCGAAACGTGGGCCGATCATGGTCATACCGGCAGAAACAGCCTGCGGCATGTCGATGCCTGCACAGGCGGCGAGAATCGAGCCATAAGCGCCAGACACTGCCGGACCGTGGTCGGCGGAGATCATGATGATGCGCTTGATGATCTCGGACTCCTCGCGGGTCGGGAGCTTCTTGCCCCAGAGCAGGCCGATGACATCCTCGATGCCATACCCTTTCGAGCACAGCTCCGAAGCGGCGTAACCGGCATAGCGAGGCTCTTCGCCGCGGTCGTCGGAGATGGTGGTGCGGATGAGCGGCTCGACGACCACTTCACCCTGCCGCATGACCTCCTGAACGCTCGGCGGCAGCTCGGGCAAGAGCGCCTCGTCGATCTCGGACTCCGGCTTGATGGCGCCAGATGCGAGCAGCTCTTCGTAGACCTGCTTGATCGCCTTGCTAAGACCACCGAAGGTGTCGGGCACGAGAGCGCCAGCTTCACGCAAGGCGTTCATCTTGGAGCGGGCTGAGCCTGCACCCTTCTTGCCCTCTTTCGCGCCAGCGTGGCCGAACTTCATACCCTGAGGCAGAACCTCCTGGCAGGTACCGCCGATAGCGGCGATCAGCCTGATGCGGCGCGGTTCGGCTGCAAGCCACTCGGCGGCTTCCTCTTCGAGGTTTCCGCCAACCTCGCCAACCAGAACGACCGCTTTGGTTGCAGGATCCTTCTCGAACATTTCGAGGTAGGTCACGAAATCGGTGCCCGGATAAGCGTCACCACCAATAGCCACGGCAGAGGTGATACCGTCACCGTTCTGGGCACAAAGCCACATCGCCTCGTTGGAGAGACCGCCCGATTTGGTCAGAACACCGAACGAACCGGGTTTGTAAAGGTTGCAGAGTTTCAGGTTCTTGTACTCGCCTCCGATCACGCCGAGACGGCACTCGCCAGCGGACATGACGCCGATCGAGGAAGGGCCGTTCAGCATCTTGCCATGCTTCTGGGCAAGTTTTTTCAGGCGCTTGGCATCTTTTTCCGGAACGCCTTCAGTGATCATCGAGACCAGCTTGATGTTCGGTGATTCGAGCGCTTCAATTGCGGCCTGGGTCGCCCTCGATGCGCCGAGGTAAATGAGCGCGGTGTTGATCTCCGGGTGCTCCGAAAGCGCTGGAGCCAGAGACGAATAAACGGTAACGTTCTTGAGTTCGCCACCGCGGAAAATTTCTTTTTGCTGGCCGGCTTCGGGTGGATACACGAAAGCCTGGGCGGTCAGCGGACGGTTGATCAGGTAGTCGAACTGGGCCATGCGTTTTGCCGCATTGACGCCTGCCACACCACCAATGATGACTGCCCGGGTATCTTTATTTGCGAGAATGCTCACGGTTCAATCAAAGTTTAATGAGTTGCTATATTCTTTTTTTTCAACGCCTTGTCTGAACAGGCCTCAAGACTTCATAGCCAGATCGACGATGTCGGTCATCGGCATGCTTCGATCGTAGACGTGGATGTCGAACCCTTCCTCCTGGAGCAGTCTGATGGCTGCAAGACCCTGCGCTTCGTTCGGACCGCCACGACGCACCCAGATTTTGACGCCTTCGAGGTAGCCTTTGGATTTGCTCTCGCGGAAGCCGTTGATGATGCCGCTGAAGGTTGCCTTTACGTCAGTGAAGTTGGCGATAGCGCCGCCGACGATAATGTGGCGGATGTTTGGCAGACGGCAGATGGTCTCTGTCAGAGCTTCCACAGCCCAGTCGGCAGGGTCACCCGAATATTCAGCATAATTGGCGATTGTACCGCCCCTTGCCACGACAGCGTCAGCATAAAAGACCGATGCGCCACCGCCTGCGGTCAACAGAGCGATTTCGCCGCCGGGAACTTCGACGAACTTGACCGAACCCTTGATTCTGGAGTCGATATCCATAATCTGCTGCTCAGCTTCGGTAAACGGACGTCCGATTTCGGAAACCGGTTTGAAATCCCAGTCGGCATGGCGGAACCGAGCATCATAGTCGATGTTCATCACAGCGTCGAGCGCGGCAAAACGCATGTCGTTCTTGCGGATGACCAGAGGGTTGATTTCGATGGACTGCGCATCTTCATTGTCGAAACAGAGCACGAGGCGCGAGCAGATTTTGCCGACACGCTCGGCAATCTCGCCTTCAAAACCAGCATCGACAGCCAGTTCGGTAAGACGCTCGATGGAGGGATTCTCGTCAAGCGGAATCTGAATGCGCCTGACGCTGTTCCAGTTATCCTCGATGTCAACGCCACCATGCTTGGAAATCAGCAGTTCTGCGCCGTCTTTGTTGCCGATGATCGAAACGTAGAACTCCGCGTCATGTTCGAGCATTTCAGCCACGATGACCTGGCGAACTTCGGCTGTTCCGATTTTGGCGCCGATCATCTCTCTCGAAGCAGCGATAGCTTCCTCGAGATTCAGACCGATTTTAACAAGGCCGAGTTTGAACCGGCCGCCGATGGCTTCGTGAGCCTTGACAACCAGTTTCGATTCACGCAGCCATTTATTAGCTTCACCAAGCTGTGCAAGACGATCAGGGTCCATGATGACAACATAATTCGGCACCGGAATGCCCCATTTGTTGAACAACTTCATGGCAGGCCCTTCAAGAATTTTAGCCATGCTCTATCTGTTTATGTTATCGGGTAATTGTGCGAAAAGAAGAGTGCAAAGTTTTAATATAATTATATTCAATCTTCTTACAAGGCCTTAGGGCCTGTTAATTTTCAGTAAACGATAATATTTTTCTTGATGAACGACCTGATGACATGGTGGCAGCACCTTCCCTTTCAGATGAATTCCGTCATTTTTTCTGTCGGTCCCGTTGCCATCCGCTGGTATGGAACGATGTACATCATAGCGTTCGCCATCATCTGGCTTCTTTCAAGATACCGGATCGCCACAGAAAAGCTTCCCTTCGGCAAAGCCTTCCCTGGAGATGCCCTCACATGGGCGATGGGTGGCGTGCTCGTCGGAGGGCGCCTCGGTTATATTTTCTTCTATGGCTTTGAATGGTTCCTGCAGGATCCCATTGGCACGCTTATTCCGATCAACTTCGGCAGCGGCACCTGCGCCTTTTCCGGCATCACCGGCATGTCGTTCCACGGAGGGCTCATCGGTGTTGCCATTGCTATGTGGCTTTTTGCTCGCAAGCAGAAGATCGACTTTCTCCGTACCGTCGATCTCTTCATCCCTGCTTTGCCGCTCGGCTACACCTTTGGCCGCCTCGGCAACTTCATCAACGGCGAACTCTACGGCCGCGTGACCACCTCGGCCATCGGCATGTACTTCCCCGACGCCCCGACCGTGGAGCTGCGTCACCCTTCACAGCTCTACGAAGCGTTCTTCGAGGGCATCGTGCTTTTCATCATCCTCTGGACGATCCGCAAAAAAGCGCCGTGGCCCGGCTTCCTCTCCGGCCTCTACCTCATCGGCTACGGCACGGTACGCTTCTTCATCGAATTCTTCCGCGAACCAGATGCGCATCTCGGCTTCGTGCTGATGGGACTCTCGATGGGCCAGGTGCTCTGCTTTATCATGATAGCCGCCGGAGTCGGGATTGTGCTGCTCTCGAAGCAGCGTGCAGCGAAGGCTGGAACTGCTGGAGGTGAGAGGAAGTAGAGTGGCAGTTTGATCTCAGATATTCGTCGCCCCGTGGAGATGGGGCGACTGTTGATTTGCACGACGATGATGGTGCTGATGGCGATTGAGCCGATCAGGAAAAACATGATAGAATTTTATCGCCATCATAATATTATTTTGTATCATTTGGATCATTGAAAGACATACGATGCTCTGAGATAATACATAAAGTCATTTTATTTCCTTCTTTTTTATCTCCCTTTTCCCACAAAACACTAAAGTGATTCGTCATATTTTTGTACACGTTAGTCTTTTTATCCAAGAAAACAACTTCTGACTGAAGACCCTTGATATGTGAATAATACAACCCTAATGCCATCGTGTTTTCTGTTCGGAAATATGCAAAATAGGGAATACCATCATAAAATCTAACCTCGAGAGAACCGTTGTAATGCTTGAAATTATCGAATTTTCTTGCCATTTCATACAAATCTTTCAATCTTAAAACTTGTTTATTGATCTTTTTTGTAAGAAAGCTTTCATCATCACTCTCTTCAAGACTTCTAAGTTTTGCACCCATAGAAAAAGGATAGAGAATTAATATACGAAATTTCTTTCCGCCCTTAACCCATTTCAGAATACGGTCTTCGCCGTAATTTTCGAGAACGACTTGCAGTGTCAAAGATATAATTTCAATGGTCGATCCTTCATCGACCTCCCGAATATAATATTCAGTCATACAAGCACGGTCAACGTCTGATAAACTAATCTCAGCCAAATTTTGTCCAAGCTGATTTGTTATTTCTGAATTTATTAAATCGTCTTTTTTACGAGACAAACGTATCTGTTCAGCTTCCGCACTTAATTTGTCAGTCTCTGCTTTTAACTTATTTACTTCAGCCGATCCTTTCAGGCGCATAATCATGTACGTAGGAATGCCACCTACAACAATCCCGAGTAGACTAAATAATGGGACTATAATTTCTGAAAGCATAGAATTTTATTATTTTTATAATAAGTTATATTCGAAAGGCTGTATAAATCCGGCTCATCTTCCATGTCACGCATGGCGTTTGACAAAGATAAAGACTCGAAATCCTGTTTTTCTTGCTGCTCTGCTTTCAATAGAAGAAATTGAACGAAATCGAATACTTCTTCCTGAAATGAATACAGCAATCTCTGCGCGTACAGATGGATTTTTTCATCAAGTGTCATAATTATCACTCCATTATTCAGTCAATCATCAAAACATACGGATTTATTCTACCTTGAGCAAAATCAGTGAGCAAAATCAGGGACGGTCACAACTGCGTTAACTGAAGAGGTTGGGTTGATGCTCGCTTTTTTTGGGGTCTTACCACCCTTCCAGAAGGCTTTCGGGATAGGGGCTATCGATGAAATTGGGCTTTGCCTCCATAAGCCAGGCTGGAGCATGGCGCTCCCAGGAGCCCCTTTCCCCCCCTCTCACTCCGTCGGTCTCAGCCTCTTTTACATCAGATCAGATGCGGCAGGCGGCGGTATGATCGATGCCGGTTTCTGCAATTCGACAATTCTGGATTGTTTTTCACTCAACTCTTTTTCAAGCGCAAGGATGCGTTTACGCTGACCGGAACCGGCAATTGCATGGCTGAGCATTGACGGAGCAAGCACGAGCAAGCCGATCAGGATGCCGATTGCAAGGGTCGCCAGTAATACCAGTGACAGAGAACCCGTGATTTGCCATGTAAAAAATGAGATAACCACGGTCATCGTGTTCTGTAACGCGAAGACTACAGCAATGGCAGAAATCACAAGAGCGATAATCAGATAGAGCGTAGCCACGGTTGTCTCCAGTTTAAATTGACATTTCGGAGAAAAATGAACACCATAGTTTCAAGTATAGTGAACTGACGGGTAATATCAGGCAACAGTATAAGGAAAGGGCGGGTACACACAGCTCCGGACTCTCATCAAACCGGAGCAACAGGCCTGAAATGCCCTGATGTTAACAAGGTTATCATTCAGCCGGAAAAAACTTGCGAAGGATCGAAGAGATTGGGGTAAAGCTTGTCAGTGATTTTGCGTAGAACAACTTCCCTGCCCGATTGATTTCGAATGACTGGATCAGCCCTGGCTGCCTGGCGTTTCTTTTGCCATTTCTCTTCCCCGACGTGAGGCAGCCTCGTCTTACTGCGGGGTCAGGAGCAGCTCTTCGCTTTCTCCGAAGCAGCGGCGGCGTATGATGAGGGTAACGATGATGGTGCTCATGGCGGTGGATCCGACGAGCATGAACATGACGACGATCTGGTAGCGAATGGCGATGAGCGGATCGGCTCCGGCGAGGATCTGGCCCGACATCATACCGGGGATGAAGACGAGACCTACCCCCATCATGGCGTTGATCGACGGAATCATGCCCGCCTTCACCGCTCCCGTGAAGATGTCGCGGCTGGCCTCCTTGTAGTTGGCTCCGAGGCAGAGCTTCATTTCGACCACATCACGCTGCTGGCGCATCTGCGAAAAGAGGCGTTCGATCGATATGGCCAGTGCGGACATAGAGTTGCCGATCACCATACCTGCCGTCGGAATGAAGTAGCGCGGTTCCCACCAGGGCTCGACGCCGATAACGAGCCACGAGACGAAGAGCGCCGTGAGGAAGTAGCTCGACAGCATTGTCAGGAAAGTCGGGATTTCGTAGGAAATCTGCTTCTCCTTCACCCGTCCCCGTACGATGAACACCGCCGAGAAGACCATGATGACGAAGATGCCGAGCGTCAACCACGGATTCTGCGCTCCAAAGATGAAAGTCAGGGCATAACCCATCAGGAAGAGCTGTGATACGGTGCGGATCGTACCAACCGTAATATCCCGGTTCAGCCCCAGCTTGTATACGAGCGAGGTGGCCTGCGCAATCAAAATGAACAGCAGGGCAAGCAGAAGCTGTGGAATGGAGATTTCAATGATCTGATTCATGCGCGCATTCGAGAGTTCCGTTGCGGAAAATGCAGCTTCGTGCCTGTGGCACCGCCGGTTGATAGTCGCTATGAGTAACAGTAAGCACCGTTTTGTCCTCTTCGCTGTTGAGGCGTTCGACAATCGAAAATACCATCGAAGCGCTTTCGGCATCGAGTGCCGAGGTCGGTTCATCGAGCAGCAGCATATCTGGCCCGATCAGTATGGCCCGCATAATCGACAGACGCTGTTTCTGCCCGACCGACAGCTTCATGGCCGACTGGTCGAGGCCGACACCAAGCAGGTAAAAGGCTTCGAGCATCCGTTCCAGCGTCACGTCATCAGGCGCGGTTCTTTGCCGTCCCCGGACAAAGGAGAATGGCAGCAAAAGGTTATCGCGGATCGTGCCTTCGGTCATCTGGGGAATCTGCGGAACATAGGTTACTTTCGAGCGCAACTCCGGCGGCGGAATCTCCGCCGTGTTCCGGCCCTTGAAGAGGATCGCCCCTGTTCGCGGCGTGTTCAGGCGGCAGATGAGTCGCAACAGCGTTGACTTGCCACTCCCCGACGGCCCCCTGATGACGATGAACTCCCCCGTGCTCACGTCGAGTGAAAGATGCTCGAACAGCGGTGGCGAGCCCTTGTCGTAGCCGAAGGAGAGGTCGCGAAGTTCAAGAAGTTTTGTCATACTGCACTATCGAGTTAAACGTAGCGGATATTCGTCATCACGAAGCCCGAAAGGTCGGGCTTCGTGATCCACTTCTTACCCAGTCTTTGCTGATTCCGTATGGATTGCCACGTCGAGGTGCGACTTTCCATGAACTGATAATATTTTACTGATATATTACATTAGCTGAACCGAACTCTTCTTTTCTTTTCCGTCCCCGAACCAGGACACCGTCATCGAGAGCCACCCGTATCCGTTACGATACCGCACACATACCTTGAACAGCGTGTATCTGCTCAGGAATAAAGCGGAAACAACATTGAAAAAGATAGTGGGCCAAAGCCCTGATTTTTCCATTTCTTCAACCCCGTCCCGAAAGCTTTCGGGACGGGGCAATTGCTGAGGAGCAGAAGCAGCTCGCTCATGGAGCCGGCAATCCAATGGTACTCAGGCGGGCTTCAGCCCGTCGGACTTTCAGCTCTCTTCCATTCACATTGCCCCGGCTTTCAGGCCGGGGAGAGCCAGTCAGAAAAATTCCCTGGCTTCAGCCCAATCTCTTGCTGCCAGCTTCCACCACATGACATGCGTTACCGATAGAGTGAAATACTGGCAAAACAATCCATGTTCATGGAAAGTCCCGACCTTTCGGGACGCGGCGATCCATCCCTATGGAGCCCTGTATTCAACGTCCGTTTGCGGTAAACGACCTGATACGGGCGGTTCGCAATGAAATGGAATTCAGACATGGTTGGCATTGACTTGAAAAGAGATCCTTCTGTTTTCATCCATCATCAGGAGTACACGATTGTTGAAAAGATCGGAACTAATATCGTTATTTACTAATGCGTCAGATGTTGAGATAACATTATTCCTTCCTGAATCATGAAAGCTCCAGAAGAACGTCTTGGCTCGTTTTACCTCGGCGCTGAATACGACCTCCAGTCGGGCACGCGTCTTGAGCAACCGGTGCATTACGATGCCCGCGACCTGACTACCCATGCAGTCTGCGTCGGTATGACCGGAAGCGGCAAAACCGGCCTCTGTTTCGATCTGCTCGAAGAGGCGGCGCTTGACAAGGTGCCGGTCATTCTGATCGATCCAAAGGGCGACATGACCAATCTGCTTTTGCAGTTTCCCGATCTGTTGCCGGAAGATTTTCTTCCCTGGGTCGATCAGGACGAGGCGCGACGCAAAGGAAAGAGTCCGGAAGAGCTTGCTGCCGCAACTGCCGAAATGTGGAAAAACGGGCTTGCCGACTGGGGCATCGCACCTGAACGGATTGGGCAGCTCAAAGCAGCAGCGGAGTTTACTATCTATACGCCTGGTTCAGATGCCGGAATACCGGTGAACATCCTTGGAAGCCTGGCGGCCCCGGAACTCGATTTTGACGAAGATACCGAAGCTGTCCGTGAACGCATCACCGGTACGGTCAGCGCCCTGCTTGGTCTCGTCGGTATTGATGCTGACCCCGTCAAAAGCCGTGAATCGATTCTGCTGAGCGGTATTTTCGAGCATTTCTGGAGAGCAGGCAACGATCTCGATCTGGCGTCACTGATAGGCTCTATCCAGAAACCGCCCATGCGACAGGTCGGCGTCTTCGACGTCAACACTTTTTTCCCTGAAAAAGAGCGATTCGAACTCGCCATGTCCTTCAACGCTCTTCTTGCTTCCCCATCTTTCCAGAGCTGGCTTTCGGGTGAGCCGCTCGACATCAGCAGAATGCTCTATACCGACGATGCAAGGCCACGGGTCTGTATCTTTTCACTTGCTCATCTGCCGGATAACGAACGGATGTTTTTCGTTACGCTGCTCATAGAAAACGTCCTCATCTGGACCCGGGCCCAGCCGGGCACATCGAGTCTCAGGGCGATGCTCTATTTCGACGAGGTGTTCGGCTACCTTCCTCCGGTCTCCGAGCCGCCCTCGAAAAGGCCGCTCATGACCATGCTCAAACAGGCGCGTGCTTTCGGCGTCGGCTGTGTGCTTGTTACCCAGAATCCTGTCGATCTCGATTACAAGGCGCTGACCAATACCGGCACATGGTTCATCGGTAAATTACAGGCTGAGCGCGACAAGGCCAGAGTGCTCGAAGGTCTGAAAAGTGCCATCAGCGAAGCCGGCGGCGGCACTGATGCTGACGTCGATTTCGATACCATCATCAGCAAGCTCGGCAATCGGGTGTTCCTCATGCACAATGTGCATGAAGACAGTCCTGTTGTATTCCAGACCCGATGGGCCATGAGCTATCTTTCCGGTCCCATGACCCGGCCACAGATCAAAACGCTCATGGCGCCGATCAAGAAAGGCTCCGCTGCCAAAAGTACTGGAGCGCCGGTCACGAAAGAAGCGCCGGCAAGATCGTTGCCATCGGGATATTCCCCGGTTCCTCCCGGACTCGACCCTGCAATCAGGCAACTGTTTGTTCCTGTGGCTGTCGATCCCGCAGCCGCTCTTGCCGTGCGTGCCGGCGGCAGAAACGTTCAGGGGGCACCGGCATCGGCTGAACTGCTGTATGAACCGGCACTAATAGGTTGTGCATCAGTCGATTTTATCGATTCAAAACGAGGCATCAGCCAGCAGAAACGTATTGTGCTTGCCTGCTCTGAGATCGATGCGGCAGGTTCGCCAGACTGGGAGAAAAGTCAGATTCTTGACATAACGCAGGATGCGCTTTCAGACCGTCCGGATTCAGGAGCCACCGGATTCTCGACCGTGCCGGAGACACTTGTCGATCCCCGGCGCTTGTCTGCGTGCAGTCGCTCACTTTCCGACTGGCTTTACAGGCGTGAACGATTGACGCTTTCCATTCATCCCGGAACCGGACTTTTCCGCTCTGACGGGGAGAGCGAACGTGATTTCACAATCCGCCTTCAGCAGGCAGTTCGTGAAAAGCGCGACCAGGAGGTCGATGCCCTTGAAAAGAAATTTGCCGTCCAGCTTGAGCGAATTGCCGACAAAATCAGAAAAGAGGAACGCGAACTGGCAAAGGATGAGGCCGAACACCAGAACCGGAAGGCCACTGAACTGGTTGGGCTCGGTGAAACCATGCTCGGCTTTTTTCTGGGAAGAAAAAGCTCACGGGGAATCGGCAGTGCCATGAATCGGCGCCGCATGACGGCAAACGCCAAAGCTGAGATCGAGGAATCTGTCGAGACGATCGAAGAGCTGAAGCTTCAGCAGGAAGAGATCGAAACCGAGCTTAAAGAGCAGGCATCGGCGATTTCAGCACGGTGGGAACATCCGGAATCGTCTCTTGCTACCGAAGAGATCGCTCCGAGGCGAAGCGATGTGGTGATTCAGATCGTGACAACCGGATGGCTTCCCGTCTGGCAGGTCACACTCGATCAGGCTGCCGGAGGAGGAATGCTCATCCTTCCGGCATACAAATCGGGTAACTTGCCCGCTTGAGCTGTTCAGGCTTTTTCTCCGTTACGATTGAAGATGATGTTCCGGAAAAAGATGGCGGCGGTGATTGCAAGAACCACAAGGGCAATCGACCAGATGAGAAGAGAAAAGCCTGAGCCGCCCTGGTACATCCACCAGGCACCGAACAGGAAGAAAACGATGGAGGCGCCGATACGGATGGCCTTTTCCGGCAGGTTCTTGCCCATTATCCGGCCTGCGATGACGGCGAGACCGTCCGAGAGCACCATGCCGATGGTCGAGCCGATCCAGACCGGCAGAAACGGATTGGTGGTGGCGAGACTGACGGTGGAAAGCATGGTCTTGTCGCCCAGCTCGGCCATGAAGAAGGTCGAGAAGACCAGCCAGAATGGATTGACACCGGTTTTGCAGGTTTCTGATTCGTCATCATCGAGGCTGTCACCGCGCAGTGTCCAGAAACCGAAAATTATGAAGGAGATGCCGGCAATGAAAGCGATCCAGTCGCCCGGCAGAAGGCCGCCGACAAACCAGCCGATGCCTGTTGAAAAAACATGCACAGCAAGAGTCGCCCAGAATATGCCCCACAATACAACGCGCGTGTTGTAGCAGGTTGCGAGAGTCAAGGCCACGAGCTGGGTTTTGTCGCCCAGCTCGGCGAGGAAAATCATGACGAGTGAGAGCCAGAATGCGTCCATGCTGTCGGAACAGGGTTACTGATTGACGATTGTCGTGGCGGAAAAATATCCCTTATCAACTCACTCTTCCAAATACAATAATTTCTGAGCTTTCTGTCCCAGATCATAATCGCATCCGGCTGTCGATTTCGACAAAATTCAGGGTGCCATCATGACTGTATGGTTCTGACCAGCCTCGCCGTATCGATGCCTTTCAGTCGTAACTGATCGAGCAATTGTGCATAAATGGCATCATTCAGATAGGGTGTGCGTGAAAGAACCCAGCATCGTGAGGCAGACGGATTTGAAACCAGAGCCCATGAGTAATCATCGGCAAGCCCTACGACCCAGTAATCGGCCTTCAGAAATCCGAAGAAGGTGACGATGAGTCTGGCATTTCCGCTGCCATCCACAGGCACGGCTGTTGCCCTGATCGACGCCTCCCTGCCGTTCCGGCGACAGGAGTTGCGTACCAGCACCCTGCCACTACCGGATTCGAGGGTATATTCGGCTTTCGTAAGGGTGCACTTGCGCTGCTGTCTGCTCGGTATGGAGGCGATTTCATACCAGGTACCGCAGTATCTCAGGACATCGACCTGGGAAACGGTTCCCGGCACACCGATGCGGAATCGTTTATGTAAAAGGTTTCTGAGCATGGTTTTGATGCATTCAGTGGTTTTTTCTCACCTTGCACGGCAGCCTGTCGGTCTTGCAGAAAACAGGCACATTATTCATCCGGAATAATCTCCGACCTTTCGTCATTGCGATCCCGATTTGTCGGGAGACGCAATCCATGCGTGAATTCAGGAAGATGGATTGCCACATCGCCTCACCCCACCACCACGTCCAGACAGATCGGGACTCGTGGCGAAGGCTGAATATCGCAATGACGGGAGCAAATATGACAAAGTCCGACAGGCTGACAGGATCAATAACAGGTACAGACCACAGCAAAGTTTCCATTTTTACCACTTAACCTCGTTTGTAATGTGTTGAATGCATTGGTTATGTCGATGTTTTTCGATAGCATTGAAAGGAGCCTTATACCAGGCCAGAGTCAAATGGGCCTTTTGAGTTCTGTCATTTCGAAACCTTCAGCCACCGCTATTGGCATCGTTATGACCGAATTACCATGTTTCGATTTCTATGGAGCAAGGCCAATAATCGTCTGTTTTTCTGTTGACACAGCCAGATATGATTATTCCTGCTTGAACGTTCACCTTATTTCTTTTGTTATCATGCCCAATATCCGGAAAGCAGAACCCACTGACATCGAGTCTTGTGCCCGATTGCTGAACATTCTTTTCAGCCAGGAGCACGAATTTACACCTGACCAGCGAAAACAGGAGGCCGGTCTGGGGATGATCATCGGTAACCCTTCTGTGGGAACCGTCTTCGTTTGCGAATCGGAAAAGGGCATCATCGGCATGGTCATTCTTCTGAATATGGTCAGTACGGCGCTGGGAAAAAAGGTGGTCATGCTTGAAGACATGATCGTTGAACCGGCATGGCGCAGTAAGGGTATTGGCGCGCTCCTGCTCGAACACGCATCTCGTTGGGCACGAAACGAAGGTTATGGCAGAATCACGCTGCTGACTGACGGTGACAATGTGCCAGCACATCACTTCTATGAGGATCATGGATTTGTGCGCTCCTCGATGGTGGCATACCGGAAACGGCTGTAATCGTAAATTGAACGAATAAACCTCATGAAAGGCAAACCGGGCGAACAGGGAGCGGATAGCCGGCAGTCGTGGATCTGCGGTGAATGCGGTTATATCTACGATCCGGCTGAGGGTGATCTTGAAACAAACATACGTCCGGGTGTGCCTTTCTTCAAGCTACCTGAGGATTGGAACTGTCCGGTCTGCAATCGACCGAGAGAGCAGTTCACGGAATTCATTTCACAACTCTGAACGTCAACAACCATCAATACTGCTATGGAACAGTGGAAGTGCACGATCTGCGGATACATCTACAACCCTGAAACCGGTGACCCCGAGGGCGACATCCCCGCCGGAACATCATTTGATTTACTCCCTGAAACCTGGATGTGTCCCGTCTGTGGTGCCGGAAAAGAGGATTTTACGAAAGTGTGAAAGTGATGAAAACAATCACGATGGTTGTTGCCGTTTTCTGTAGTGATATGTCAACGGTAAAAAAGTGATATGTTCCTTTACCATCGATATCGGTATCCAAATCGAAATCGCCATGTGTGTCGTAACGTCGCGTATGAACTGTTCTATTGAACCAGCAGTTTCATTACGGCTTAAGCTTTTTTTTAAAGCACGACGAACCTTTTCACAGGAAATAATATCATCCCGACCTTGTCAGTACCAACACACATGGCCTTTCGTGTAAGACTCTTTCGTTCTCTACTCTCTGCCGGTTTGCATCGGCGCTTTTCTGACGACCCTTTCTGAATTTACATCCGGCACATGAAAGCTTGCTGCCAGGATGCGTTTTGCGCTATTCTCCCTCTCCAACAGGCTCCAAACCTATGTGAAGTATCGAAGCGCTGTCGTTCCAATAAATATTTGGACCTTCATTGCGTAGAAGATCGACCGCAGTCTGGAACAGCAGCGTATCTGAAGTATTGATCCTGCCGATCTGAGTATTATTGCGATAGAGGTTGATGTAATGCCGCCCATTAACAGGGTCAAGGTTTGCCTGGTATCCGGTTACTTGTTGCAGTGCCATTTTAATATTCTCCTTTTTGTCTTATTGGAAATTATGAAAACACAAACCACACACATAATCGTCTTTTAACTGCATCCCGGCAGCCACCTTCCTTCAGCATAAAAATAAACTCTTTTTTGCAAAGATTATTTAAGTGATTGCAAATAATTCTTTACCAGATAGACATAGTGGTGTGTCAAGGCAAAACTGGCGGATGATTGTATAAAAACAGAGTTTTTCAGCATTTCGGTCGGCTTCTCGAATCATGGAAATTCGTCATTGCGAGCCGCCCGTATCCGGTACGATACCGCACACGAACCATGAACAGCGTGTATCTGCTCAGGGAAAAAGCGGAAACAACATTGAAAAAGATAGTGGGCCAAAGCCCTGATTTTTCTATTTCTTCAACCCCTGTCCCGAAAGCTTTCGGGACGGGGCAATTGCTGAGGAGCAGAAGCAGCTCGCTCATGGAGCCGGCAATCCAATGGTACTCAGGCGGGCTTCAGCCCGTCGGACATTCAGCTCTCTTCCATTCA
>Ga0172375_10004829_pt1 | contig 19721 bp, 23 predicted proteins | sample LakKiv1m_FD_114537 | JGI IMG/M metagenome (GOLD analysis project Ga0172375, IMG submission 114537) | Freshwater microbial communities from Kabuno Bay, South-Kivu, Congo - kab_092012_11.1m | ecosystem: Environmental > Aquatic > Freshwater > Lake | place: Democratic Republic of the Congo...
CCATTAAAGATCTAATACCACCGTAGCCTGCCAGCCGTCGCCCGCCGGCGCGATGCTCAATTGATGGAAGGTTGCGGCCTTGACCCCAGTCCGCTCCGGGTGGCGTTCCGGATCAAAGCGCTCGCCCTGCACCCGCGCTTCCAGGGACTGGGACGTCAAGGACAGCACCTGAAAGTCCCGGCCCAAAAAACCATCTAGATCAAAAAGATAAAGCAGGTAGTTGAGCCAGTCAACCAGGAGGGCCTCCCGGTCGCTGGAGGCCAGGCTCACCTCCCGGGCTTCCCGGCGCCGCAGAAACCGGCGGTCAGTCAGGGTGGCGCTCAGGGCCTTCCCGGCGTTGGCAAAGAGCTCCGGGAGACTGGCGCCCCGTATCTGCCAGGCCAGGTCGGCGGTATGGGGCAGTTGCCGGTAAGGGCGGGGGTGTCCTCGCTGGGGACCAGCCTTGGAGGTCCCGCCGGTCATGGGTCAAACCTCCGGGCGCCGCTGCCAGTTCCGGGGCTCCCGGGCCGCGGCCGCCCCCAACTCAAAGGCCTGGAGATTGACGGCCAGAAACTTTTCCTTGGTGCGGGTGCGGATCACCTGAAGGAGGTCCGCCTGGGCCAGGGGCAGGTAGTCAGTAACGGCCAATGCCCCCAACAGGACCATGTTGACCGCCAGGGGGCTGCCGGCCTGTTTGGACAGGGCGCCGGCGTCAAAGGCCAAGAGCGCCCCCACCTGCCGGGCCAGTCGCTGAAACATCTGCTCCACCGGGGGATACGTGGCCTGGCCGATGGCCACCGGATAAGGCATAAGCGCGGCGGTATTGGCGATCACCAGGCTCCGGGCATGGCAGCGGTCCAGGGCCCGGAAGGCCTCCAGGGCCTCGAAGCCCAGGACGATGTCGGCTTCGCCCGGGGAGATCAAAGGGCTTTTCAGGTCTCCCAGGACCACGGTGGAGACCACGATGCCGCCCCGCTGGGCCATGCCGTGGGTCTCGCTCACCATGGGGTCATAACCCGCGGCCAGGGCCGCTTCTCCCAGGAGGCGGCTGGCCAACAGCGTCCCCTGGCCGCCGACCCCGGTGAGAAAGATGCGCAGGTTGGTCTTGGGGTTTTGGGTTTCCGGTTTTCGGTTTGCGGTGGAGGTCATGGTTTAACCTTGTTCAACCCTGGAGTGGCCACTGGCCGCTATAGATCGACGGCGCCGGCCCATTCTAGAGCGCTACCGTGATAAATCATGCAGGGGGGCGCCGCCATCCGAGGCTCAATGTTTACTGTTCAAAAAAATTATTCAATCTGGTGGTAAAGGCGTCTCGCCTGTGCTCCTACAGGGTTTGCACCGCCTGCCATTGATGGCGGGCAATGCCCGCCCATATCTGACTGCTCACTGCTTCACCGGCCGGATGTGTTCGCACCACTGGACGCAAAAGGCGCAGCCGGAGCAGGCCGCCGGGTCGATCTGCAGGCGGCCCTCTTGTGCATCCTCCAGGTACATGGCCGGGCAGCCGAAATTATCCAGGCAGTTGCGGCAGTCGCCGCACGGCTGGGTCACCCGGAAGCGGGCCGTGGACTTTTTACCGCTTAGCCGCTGGGCATACAGGGGGCAGGGGGCCTGAGAGATGAGCACCCGGATGCCTCCAGCGGTCAGGGCCTCTTTGGCGGCCGCCAGGCTCTCCTTATATTTAAAGGGATTCACCACCCAGAGTTTTTCCACCCCCAGGGCCTTTACCACCCGGCTGATGGGCACGTGCTCCCCGGGATAGCCCGGAGGCATCAGGCTGACCCCGGGGTGGGGCTGGTGGCCGGTCATGGCGGTGGTGCCGTTATCCAGGATGACCAGGAGAAAGTCGTGTTTCTGGTGGACGGCGTTCACCAGGGCCGGCAGCCCGGCATGGAAAAAGGTGGAATCCCCGATAAAGGCCACCACCTGCTGGTCCGTGGCCCGGGAAATGCCCGCGGCGGTGCTGATGCTGGAGCCCATGCAGATGAGGAAATCCGCCATGGACAGGGGCGGCAAGAGCCCCAGGGTGTAGCAGCCGATGTCCGTGGGAAAGACCCCTTCCCGGCCCAGGTCTTTCAGGGCGATCTTCACCGCATAATACGTGGCCCGGTGGGGACAGCCGGCGCAGAGATTAGGGGGGCGGTCCGGCAGGGGCCGGCCCAGGACTTTCTCCGGGACCAGGGGCTCCGGGGCCTCATAGGCCACCTGGAAAAACCGGGCCGTCATCTCCCGCACCAGGCCCGGGTGGTATTCGTAGAGGCGGGAGAAGAGGTCCGGGCCTTTGCCCCGGATGGCCACCGTGAGTCCCCGAGCCTGGGCTGCGGCCCTGAGGCCCTCCTCCAAGTAGGGCTCCAGTTCCTCCACCACCAGCACCTTGGACAGGGGCGCCAGGAAATCCCCCAGCAAGTCCTCTGGCAGGGGGTGGGTGAACCCCAGCTTGAGGAGCTTGACTTTATCGGCCAGACCCAGTTCCCGGAGGGCGTCCGCCACATAGGTGCCGGCCACCCCGCTGGCGACCACCCCCCAATCGCCCCGGCCGCTGACCTCGTTAAAGGGGGAACTCTCGGCCCGGACCCGGGCCTGTTCCTGGGCGGCCAACAGCCTGACATGGGCCTGGCGGGCCACCGCCGGCACCATCACCTGGCGGAAGGGGTCCTTCACAAACCGGCCCGCTGCCGGCGGGGGGGCCAACTCTCCCAGGGTCACGGCCCCCCGGGTATGGTTCACCCGGGTGGTGGTCCGGAGCAGCACCGGGACCTGGAGGTCTTCGGAAAGGGCAAAGGCGGCCCGGGTCATTTCCAGGGCCTCCTGGGGGGTGGCCGGCTCCAGCATGGGCAGTCCCGCCATCTTGGCGTAGTAGCGGTTGTCCTGCTCATTCTGACTGGAGAACAGGGCGGGGTCGTCGGCGCTGACAATCACCATGCCCCCCTTGACTCCCACGTAGGCCAGGGTCATGAGGGCGTCGGCGGCCACATTGAGGCCCACGTGCTTCATGGCGCACAGCGTCCGCCAGCCGCAGGCTGCGGCCCCGGCGGCCACCTCCAGGGCCACCTTTTCGTTGGTGGAAAATTCAAACCGGAGGTTGGTGCGCCGGGCAATCTCATAACAGCGGTCGCCGATCTCCGAAGCGGGCGTCCCGGGATAGGTGGTGACCAAAGCCACCCCGGCTTCCAGGGCCCCCCGGACAATGGCCTCGTTTCCCAGGAAGAGCCGCCGCTCCCCCGCAGATCCGGTTAAAAGCTCTGACATAGATTCTCTACCTGCACCGTTAACTGGGCCCGGGTTCGGCCCGGACGCTCCTCATCCCTTCTCCCCCTCAAAGTCTGTTGCCGGCAAACGGACTGTAAAGTCCCCCTTTCCTAAAGGGGGATTTAGGGGGATTTTCAGTGAGTTCATAACCTCTCCCCTTACCCCCCTATTTCAAAGGGGGGAATATGGAGGAGTCTCCGGATGAAACCTAATTCACGCGGCCCTGGCCTCCGGCGCACAAAAAATTACATAAATTTTAATTATAACCGCTTTTAGGAGAAAAAGCCCGGAAAATAGGTGTAAGGAATGAAAGGACAGGAAAGAACCGATAACTTATAGGAAACAATCAATAATCATTCCTGCAACAGAGGCGATATAAAGGTCCCGCCCTGGCGCACCACCTCGATGGCGGCAAAGAGCGCCATATCCGCATCTTCCTTGAGGAGATAGCCATCCACGCCCACCGCCAGGGCCTGGTGGAGGTATTCTTTACTCCGATGCATACTCAGGATCAGCACTTTGATATTTGGGTAAGACTGCTTGATCTTCTGGGTTGCGGCCAACCCCCGCAGGCGCGGCATGGAAATATCCAGGATGACCAGGTCCGGAGTAATTTTCTCAAGTATTTTCAAGAGTTCCAGCCCATCCCCGGCCTCGCCCACCACCCTCATGCCGCCGTCTTCCTGGATGATTTTTTTGATTCCCTGGCGCACCAGGATATGGTCGTCCGCCAACACAATGTCATATAGAGACATAGGTGAGTTCCTTCCGCCAAGAAACCGTTTTAGGGGCTGGGGCACGATTCAGGCAAGGGGGCATACCCATCCTTGGCGGAGATGACGCCGAGGCCGGTCCTCGGGGGACCGGGCCTGAATGACTGACAACGTTACTTACAAAACGGAGGAACACCATGTCTCCTGAGCGGCCTTGAACCGCACCAGGAATCTAGGGGCGCAATTCAACCCGCCTGATTACATTTCGATAATTTTTCGTTGAGGGGAAGGTGTTATTTAAGTAAGCATCGCTGTTGCGCTTGTCAATGGGGACCTTTCCCTGCCCCGGCCGGAGGCGGGTCATGGTCGAAGACTCATTTTCTCAGCACGGCCGGGGGGTGCAAGGGGAGAAAGCGAGGTCACTCAGAGGAGATGAAGAAAAACAAGCCGCCATCGGTCCGGGTCCCTCTGGGGGCGCCGCCGGGAGATCTCATGGCGAGTTGAGATCAAAGAATCATTCCTGGCAGCCGCGGGCTTCAGATCTCTTACTTCTTCTTGCCCCGCATCCAAAAGGGGAGGTCGCTGGGCCCGGCGCCGGCCGCCCGGAGTTGGGCCAGTTCCCCCTTGAGCTGGGCCACCTCGGCCGGGAGCGTCTTGACGGCCGCAGCCTCGCCCTTGAGTTGCTCCACCTCAGGGCGCAGCCGGGCCAGATCGCCCTGCAATCTGGCGACCTCGCTCTTTAAGGCGGCCGTTTCCCCCGCGGCGGTTTTGAGCCCCGCCGCCTCGGCGCGCAGGGCCTTGAGGCCGGCTTCCAGTTCGTGCAGGCGCTCCTGCACTTCGGGGGGCAGCGCCGGCGCCGGTTGCCCCCGGCCGATTTTGGCCACCACCGAGAGATCGGGCACTATGGTATCCAGCGGATTTTCCTGGATAACGGCATCCAGAGGATTTTCGCCGATGGTGCTGCGTTTGGCCATGTCGTTCAACTCCCTTCTTGGCTGATGATCTCGTCGGCCAGGGCCCGGTAATCCGCCGCGCCGGCGCTCTTGCCGTCATACTGGGTGATGGCCTGGCCGAAAGAGGGACTTTCGGCCAGCCGGATGTTTTCCCGGATGACTGTATGATACACCAGGCTGCCGGAGCGCTGGCGCAATTGCTCCACCACCTCCCGGGCGTGCCGGGTGCGGGAATCCACCCGGCAGGCCAGGATGCCCGATACCTTCAGGTCCGGATTGAGGCGGTCCCGGACCACCTCCACGGTCTGAAGGAGCTGGGCCAGGCCGCTCAAGGCCATGACGTGGGCCTCCACCGGCACCAGAAGTTCCTCCACCGCCACCAGGGCGTTGACCGTGAGGACCCCCAGGGTGGGAGGGCAGTCGATCAGGACGTAGTCCCAGCGGTCCGGCGGCAGACGGCTCAGGTTGCGGCGCAGGATGGTTTCAGCCCCCACTTCCCCGGCCAGCATCTTTTCGGCCCCCACCAGCCAGGGGGAGGACGGCACCAGGTCCACCCCGGCCACCCCCGCTTCCTGGACCAGGTCCAGCATGTTGCCGTTCTCCGCAAAGATGCCCAGCACCCCCTTGCCAACGTTTTTCAGACCGAACCAGGAGGTGGTGGAATGCTGCGGGTCCAGGTCGATGACCAGCACGCGGCGGCCCTTCTCCCCCAGAGCTGCGGCCAGATTGACGCTGGTGGTGGTCTTGCCGCTCCCGCCCTTCTGATTTGCAATGGCAAAAGTCCTCATGGCGCGCCTTTCTCCCTCATCCCTCAGTCCCAGGCGGCCCCGGCCGCCAGGGTCACAGTCCCTTGCGGCTCCAATCGGGGCGCAGCTTATCATCGGAACCCCTTCATTTGCCTCACCGGCCAGACCGCTGAAAAAACTACGCCCGAGCGCGGTCAAGACCCCTGGGGGCACCGGTGCCAAGGACACCGGGACGCTCGGGCTGTCAGTCTTCTCAGGGAACGGCCTCATCCCGGGGCCTCCCGGTTTATTTATTCCCAGGATCACCATGCCACAAGCCGGCCCGCGTGTCAACTTGCGGACATCTTCCAGAGAAAAATCCTCCGGTTTCTGAAAACCAAGGCGGCGTTTTCCAGGGGCGAGGCATTGTTACCGCATCTCCATACCAAGTGAGAAATAAGAAGGAGGCCCCGGCCTCTGGGTGCGGGAAAAAAAGGAATATTCAATCAGGGCGTGCAAAAAACCGGGGAATCTGAGAAAATGTCAGGGAATTGCGGCTCGTGCTTCGGGCGGGGTAAAATCCGGCGATCCTGAGTCCTGAGGCCGCGGTCCGGGTGGCCGGGACAGGTTCTCAACTGTTTGAGGGGGAGGTTTTTGATGGCGCCATGACCAGGTGGCTTAACCTGCTTACGGTTTTTCTCCTGCTGCCGCTCAGCGCCTGTGTCTCCGCCGGCGCCCGGGCCATCACCGATGCCGGCATGGTCTCGATGATCGAGGTGGACAAGTCCACCCAGGCTGACGTTGCGGCCCTCCTGGGTTACCCCCTGGCGACCTCCCGCGGCGACCAGGGGGAGGAGACCTGGCATTATACCTGGGTCACCGCCATCCCCACGCCCGCGGCTTTTGCGCCGGTGGTCAAAGCCGTCATCCCCTCGCTCCACGAAACCACCCGGGAACTGGCCGTGACCTTTAACCGGGACGGCATCGTCAAGAGCCTGGACCGGGGCCGGGTTCCCCCACGCCCCCGCCCTGCCGGTTGACCAGGCTCCCTCCCTTCAGCGGGCTTAAGCCCCACATTTGCTCATACCAATTATTGATTGGGCCTCTAGTTATTGCGTTTTGGGGATCATAACCGTTTGGCCGGCGGGTGAAAAATTTTCGGCCGGCCCGCCTCCAAGGTCAGGGTTCGATGACGAGGTCACCACCCTCCTCCATGGCGGCCAGGATTTCCCGGGCCTGGGCCTCGTCGGCTGCGGCCACCATGAGTTTCACGCCTCGGATGAACTGGAGCATAGGGTAAGTCCCGCCGGCGTCGTCGGCCATGACCCGGGCCTCGATGCCCTCGGATTCCAGCAGCCCTGCGGCCATCTCCGCGGCGATGCGGGTGGGGAAGGTTTCCAGGACTACGGCGTCGTCGAAGGTCAAGGCAATTCCTCTTGAGATTGGCCCAATCAGGGATAAACCCAGGCCGCTTCCCGGTCCAATCTGTGAAAAAATCTGCTTTCGGGTTTCAGGGCCTGCCATTCTTCCTGAGTGTAGACCAGTAAATCCGCCGGGACGGGAAGGTCCAGGGTGTCAAAGTCGCTGGGCCGCATTTCAAAAGGCTTATCGGAGCCGGCCACGATGATGATCAGGTCCAGGTCGCTGCCCACGCCCCAATCGCCCCGGGCATAGGAGCCGAAAAAACCCAGGCGGATCACTTCGGGCCGCTCCCGGGCGATTTTTTCCGCCCAGCGCTTCAGGGCCTGGGCCACCGTCCGGGCGTCAGGCCATTTGAGCACGGGCGAAGTCAATGATCTCACGGGCATAGGTGAGAGCGGTCTCGCTTTGCAGGGGGCCGTAGTGTTCAAAAGGCGCACCCTGAGGATGGCTGTTGGGATAGCGGGCCGGAATATAAAAGTTGTCCAGGACCCGGGCTTTTTCGATGAAATCAGGCGGCAAGATCACTGAATCCGGCAATTCCTGAAGCAGTCGGGCCACGACATGGCCCCAGGCCTCCTGACCCTGGTGCAAGTGCAGGGCTTTTACCGCCTTTTCCGCGGCTTGCTGGGCAGCGAAGCAGGCCCATTCATGCCGCCCGGCCCCTTGGGAATCCTGGGCCTGTTCCAGGTCTCTCACCGCCTGATTGAACCAGTCACGGGCGCGGTTGGGCATAAAATTTCCCCTTTGCGGGCGGAGTTTATAGGGCGTGCCAGGCACGCGGATTTACGGCGGCCACTGGAAACTTCTGAAAATTCCCCCCTTTAAAAAGGGGGGTAAGGGGGGATTTTAGCAACTCACTGAAAATCCCCCTAAATCCCCCTTTACGAAAGGGGGACTTTAAGGTCCGTTTGCCGGGAAAAGACCTTTCCGGATGAGAACTAGCTAAATATCAATCACCTTATGCACAGGCGGGACGCCGGTGCCACCATCCTTCCCCTTAAGGGGTTGGGGGTGGGGTTCGGGGGAGGGGACAGGGGCTTTTGTCCCTGGCCCCCTTCACCAATTATAATCTCACCCCCTTCACCCCTCCGGGAAGACCACCAGATTATCCCGGTGGATGACTTCTTCGTAGCCCTTCTGGCCCAGGGTTTGGGCGATTTCCTGGGACTGGCGGCCCTTGATGCGGCCGATTTCCCGAGCGGAGTAATTGGTGAGGCCCACCGCGAAGGGTTTGCCCTCGGCGTCCATGAGGTGCACCGCGTCGCCCTTGCGGAAGCCCCCGAAGACCTCCAGGATGCCGGCGGGGAGCAGGCTCTTGTGGTGGTCCACCAGGGCCGACCGGGCCCCGTGATCCACCAGGATGGCCCCCTTGGGGGTGACGTTATAGGCCAGCCAGTACTGGCGGCTGGTAAGTTTCTGGTCCTGGGGCAGGAAGAGGGTGCCCACCTCTTCCCCGGCAAAAATTTTCCCCAGGATGCCCGGGGTGCGGCCGTTGGCGATGAGGGTGGGGATCCCGGCGGCCCCCACCTTTTTGGCGGCCTGGAGTTTGGTCACCATGCCCCCCCGGCCCAGGCCCCCGGGCCGTTTCCCCGCAGACTTCTCCACCCGGGCGTCAATGGCCGTGATCACGGAAAAAAGCCGGGCGTCGGCGTGTTCCCGGGGGTCCTTATCGTAGAGGCCGTCGGTGTCGGTGAGGAGGACCAGGAAATCGGCCCCCACCAAGTTGCAGATCAGGGCGGCCAGGTTGTCGTTGTCGCCGAACTTCAGCTCGTCGGTGGCCACGGTGTCGTTCTCGTTGATGATGGGCACCACCTGCCACTGAAGGAGGGCGAACAGGGTGTTCCGGGCGTTCAGGAAACGGCGGCGGGATTCCAGGTCGTCGTGGGTCAGGAGGATCTGGGCCACCTTGAGGCCGAACTCGGCAAAGGCCTCTTCGTAAGTGAGGATCAGGGTGCTCTGGCCGGCGGCGGCCACCGCCTGGGCCTGGGGGATGCCAGTGGGGCGGGAAGCCAGCCCCAGCTTGCGGCAGCCGGCGGCGACGGCCCCGGAGGAGACCAGGATGAACTCCCGGTCGGCGGAGCGCAGGACCCCGATCTCCCCCACCAGGCGCTGGATGAGGGGCTGGTTCAGGCCGTGGTCGGCGGTGAGGACCGCGCTCCCCAGCTTGAGGACGACCCGTCTGGCTTTATCCAGGTATGGTTGTCTCAAAGGATTCATGGACGTGGCGCCCGAAGTGTCGGGGTGCAATTTTTATAATAAGGCAACCTGGGAGTTTGGCCCAGCCGTAGAGCATGAGAAGTTCGGTGGGGCGGGCCTCCGTGCCCGCCGCCCCATCCTGGAGTAATGGTGCGCGGTGCGCACCCTACGATAAACTACCTTTCCAGGGGCTCCCATAATTCCATTGCCCAATCATTGCACCTCAAGCTGAGTCTTCGCCCTTCCCAAAAAATTCCCAGACGGCCTCCCGGAGAGGGGCGAGCCCGGCGCCGGTCCGGGCCGAGACCGGGAACACCGGCGCGCTCCGGCGGTACGCCTGGATAACCTCCTGGCGGGGGAAATCCGGCGGCAGGGCGTCAATCTTATTTAACGCCAACAGGCGGGGTTTGTCCAGCAGAGAGGGATCAAAGGCGCGCATTTCTTCGCTGAGCATCTTCAGGGGGGCCAGGGGAGCCGCCGGGTCCACCATGCTCACGTCGATGACCTGGACCAGGAGCCGGGTGCGCTTCAGGTGGCGCAGAAACCGGTGGCCCAGACCTTTGCCCCGGTGGGCCCCGGGGATGAGGCCGGGAATTTCCGCCAGGACCAGGGGTTCCTGCTCACCTTCCGGGACCATGACCCCCAGTTGGGGGCTCAGGGTGGTGAAGGGAAAGGCGCCGACCCGGGCCCTGGAGGCGGTGAGGGCCTTGAGCAGGGTGGTTTTGCCGGCGTTGGGGGCCCCCATCAGGCCCACATCCGCCAGGATCTGGAGTTCCAGGTGGACGCGGCGCTCCCGGCCCGGTTCGCCGGGTTGGGCGAAGCGGGGGGAGCGCATCCGGGAGGAGGTGAAGTGGGCGTTGCCTTTGCCGCCCCGGCCCCCCTTGGCCAGGACCAGGCGTTCGCCGGGGGTCATGAGGTCCCTCAGGAGGCGGCCGGTATCGGCGTCAAAGACCCGGGTCCCCAGGGGCACCGGCACGATCACCGGGGGGCCGTTTTTGCCGTGGCGGTCCTGACTCCGGCCCCGGCCGCCGTTTTCGGCCTGGAGGACGCGGCGGCGCCGGAAAAAGCTCAGGGTGCGGAGAGAGGGGGAGGCTTCCAGGATGACGTCGCCGCCGGCCCCGCCGTCACCGCCGTCAGGGCGGCCCCGGGGTTGGAAGCGGGCCCGGAGGAAGCTGACGCAGCCCGGGCCGCCGTTGCCGGCCCGGACCGTGATTTCGACCTCATCGGGAAAGGACTTCAAGTGGCTGGATAAACGCTGACCCGTTTGCGGTTTTTGCCGAAGGCCTCGTATTTCACCACGCCGTCCACCTTGGTGAACAGGGTGAAGTCACGGCCCATGCCCACGTTGGTCCCGGGGTGGATGCGCGTGCCCACCTGCCGCACCAGGATGTTGCCGGCCTTGACGGTTTGTCCGGCGAACTTTTTCACGCCGCGGCGTTTCCCGGCGCTGTCCCGACCGTTGCGAGAGCTGCCGCCAGCTTTTTTGTGCGCCATGGTTATCTCCTGGGCCGCCCGCCGCCGGCCTGGTTTCGGGGCGCCTCCCGGCGCCCGAACGGGCGCCAAGAGGGGGCGGGCGTCATTTATCTTAACTTATAAAATAATTTCATCAATCTGCAAGGCAGTGAACAGCTGCCGGTGGCCCTGTTTGCGGCGATAATTTTTCCGGCGTTTCTTTTTGAAGACCAGGACCTTTTTGCCTTTGCCCTGCCGCACAATCTGGGTGCGGACGGCGGCGTCGGGCACCAGGGGTTGGCCGACCCGGACGGCGTCGCCGTCGGCCACCAACAACACCTGATCCAGCATCACTTCGTTTCCCCGCTCCCCCGGTAGGCGTTCCACCCGGAGGACATCTCCGGGAGAGACGCGATATTGTTTGCCGCCGGTCTGAATGATCGCGTACACTATGGCCTCCACAAAAGTCCGAACTTTAGACTAATAATTTTAGCGGATTTTTTGAGCTTGTCAACCTAACCGGATGGTTAAATCACCGAAAGTCCGTTTTTTCCGGCGATCGAGGAAGGGGGCATTTTATCCGGCCCCGCTGCGGGGCGGCGATTGACTCAATGGCCCGTCCGCATTATTATGACGCAAATTCACTTTTTTTGCCAGCGCCATCTTGAGGGGCGCCCGGAGTAAAGGGTTCGGATAATCCTGGGGGCAGCCTGCGGCGCACGGAGCAGATATGGACGGCTTACCGGCAGTAACTTCGCCCCAGGGATACGTAATCATCCACGGCCATTTTTATCAGCCGCCCCGAGAAAATCCCTGGATCGAACAGATCGAAGTGGAGCCCGGCGCCACCCCCTACCACGACTGGAACAGCCGCATCACCGCCGAATGCTATCGCCCCAACGGCGCCGCCCGGATTTACGACGGTCAGCGCCGCATTCTGGATATCGTCAACAATTATCGGCACCTCAGCTTTAATTTTGGACCGACCCTCATGAGTTGGTTGAAGGAGCAGGCGCCGGAGACCTATGCCGAGATCCTGGCGGCGGATGCCCAGAGCCTGGCGGCCCTGGGCTACGGCAACGCCATCGCCCAGGCATACAACCACGCCATCCTGCCCCTGGCCCGGGCCCGGGACCGGGAAACCCAGGTCATCTGGGGCCTCAGGGACTTTGAGCTCCGGTTTGGGCGCCGGGCGGCGGCCCTGTGGCTGCCGGAGACCGCGGTGAATTATCCCACCCTCAGCACCCTGGTGGACCAGGGCATGAAGTTTGTGATCCTGTCACCGTATCAGGCCAAACGGGTGCGCCCCCTGACCGGGGGGGAGTGGAGCCAGGCCCAGGGGAACCTGGATACCACCCAGGCCTATCGGTGTTTTTTGCCCGAGGCGGCGGGGGACGCCCGGAAACGGCGGTTCATCGACGTCTTTTTCTATGACGGCGAGGTGGCCGCGGATATCAGTTTCGGGGACCTGCTCACCGACAGCTACCGGCTGGCGGCCCGGCTGGCCGGCGGCTACGACCCGGAGCGGGGCCGCCCCCAGTTGCTGCACGTGGCCACCGACGGAGAGAATTACGGCCACCACAAGAAATTCGGGGAATTGGCCCTGGCCCACGCCCTGACCCAGGCGCTGCCCCAGAAGGGGTTTAAGGTGACCAATTACGGCGCTTTTTTGGAGTTGGCGCCACCCAAGATGGAGGTGGAGGTTTACCTGGGACCCCAGGGCGAAGGCAGCTCGTGGAGCTGCCCCCACGGGGTGGGGCGCTGGAAGGAGAACTGCGGCTGCGCCACCGGGGGACAGCCCGCCTGGAATCAGCGCTGGCGGACCCCGTTGCGGGGGGCCTTCGACTTTTTGAATGAAAAACTGGCCGCCATCTTTGAGGCCGAAGGCCAGAAGTACTTCCACGACCCCTGGCAGGCCCGGAACGCTTACGTGGACGTCATTTTCGACCGCGACAACGGCGGGCGCGAGGACTTTTTCGCCCAACAGGGCAGGCCCAACCTGCAGGAAGACGACCGGGTGACGGCCCTGAAGCTCCTGGAGATGCAGCGCCACACCCTGCTCATGTACACCAGTTGCGGCTGGTTCTTTGCGGACCTCTCGGGTCTGGAGACCCTGCAGGTGATCAAGTATGCCGCCCGGGCCCTGCAATTGGGCCAGGCGTTTACCACTGAGCCCCTGGAGGCCCCCTTTCTGAAAATCCTGGAACGGGCGGTGAGCAATATCCCTCGGGAAGGCAACGGTCTGACGATTTACCAGAAGCGGATCAAACCCGCGGTGGTGGACTACCCCAAGGTGGCCAACCAGTGGGTGATTTCGTGGCTCAAGGACCGGGACCGCCAGTGTCCCCACCACATCTACCACTATCGGGCGGAGCCCGCGGACCTGGAGGACAAGACCCAGGGCTCGCTCCTGTTGGCCGCCGGGCGTTTGCGCCTGACCTCGGGCATCACCCAGGAGAGCCGGACCCTGGCGTTTTTCACCGCGTATCTGGGCAGCTATCTCTATCGCACTCAAGTCCAGACCAATCCTTCGCTCCAGGAGTTTATGGCCTTGCGGGATGAGTTCTTCCAGGTGTTAGAGGACACCCCCGAGGACCTGATCCCCCTGATGGTTCGGCGTCTGGGGGAGACCTACTACAGCATCCATGATATTTTCCAGGAAGAGAAATTGCAGGTCTTCCAGGATTTGGTGCGGCCTCATCGGGAAGAGGCGGTGGAGGTGATCGCCCACAATTTTGCCGCCACCCGGCCCCTGCTCAAGGCCATGGCCGCTGAGGGTCTGCCCATGCCGCGCCTCTACCGGGCCCTGGGGGAAATCACCCTGAACCGGCGGCTGGTGGAACTCCTGCGCCGGATGGAGCCGGAGCCGGATTCTCTGGCCACCTCCGAGGAGATTATCCAGGTGATCCAGGATGCCCAGCTCATGGGGTTAAAGATGGAGACCCACGAGGGGGCCAAGATTCTCCGGCGCATCCTGGACCGGCACCTCCAGGACCTGGCCGAGTCTTTCCGGATGGAGACCGTGACCCGCCTGAGCGATTTTTTGCGGTTCGTCGGCCACATCCCCCTCACCCTGGAGCTTACCGGGGCCCAAAATTTTCTTTTTGCCCTGATGCGGGACCGTTTTTCGGCGGTGGCGGCCCGGGCGGCCAAGGACCCCAAAGCCCTGACCCTGGCCAAGCAACTAGTGGACCTGATGGAATCCGTGCATGTCAACCCGGTGCGCTACCTGAAATTGTTGGCTTGAGCCGGCCGGTTCAGGGGAGTGATCACATTAAGGCTGTATGTTTTGCATGATGGGAGGGGGCATGAGTCTGGAAACGCGGTTTCGGGAGGCCTTCACCGAGTCCATTGAGCTCAAGGTCCGGGTGCTGGAAACGCAGGGGCCCCGGGTGGCGGCCGCGGCCCGGATGCTGGCCCAGGTCTTGAAGAACGGCGGCCGGGTGCTGATCTTCGGCAACGGCGGTTCTGCGGCGGACGCCCAGCACCTGGCCGCGGAGTTCGTCAACCGGTTTCAGGTGGAACGTCCGCCCCTGGCCGCCCTGGCCCTGACCACCGACACCTCCATCCTGACGGCGGTGGCCAATGACTATGATTTTACCCAGGTGTTCGCCAAACAGGTGCGGGCCCTGGGCCGGCCCGGCGACCTGGCCTGGGGCGTCAGCACCAGCGGCAACTCGCCCAACGTGGCGGCGGCCCTTAAGACCGCCGGGGAACTGGGGCTGCATACCCTGGCCCTGACCGGCGGCCGGGGCGGGCCGGTAGCGGGTGCGGCCGAGTTAGCCCTCGTCGTGCCTTCCGGCAGCACCCCCCGAATCCAGGAGGTGCACATCACCATCGGCCACGTGCTCTGCGACCTGGTGGATTATTCGCTCTTTCCGGAGAAATTCGGGGCCGGCGCGCCTGGGTCTGAGGGCCAACCATAGAAAAAGTAATGGTGGCCCAGGCGTCCCGCCTGGGCAGGAACAGCCCCGGGCCGCGTCTGACGCTCCATAAACCTCGGCCCCTGGCCGCCCTATACTAACTGAAGCCTCACCCGTAAAGCATGAGAAGTCCGGCGGGGCGGGCCTCGGCGCCCGCCGACCCATCCTGAAGAGTTGGGCGGGCATTGCCCGCCATCGATCACGCTCTGGACCCTAACCATACACCGGCGAGACGCCTGTGCTACTGAATCTGAGTTTCTTGTTTTTTCTACAAGATTTGGTTTTTAACCTTCCAAACAAAAAATACCCGGAGGGCGGATGAAAAAGCTGGAGCCCCTTTCCCTGGCCGGCATCAAGACTTATAGTTTGTCTGAGCGGCATTCCAAGGTCAGCCGCCGGGATTTCGGCCAGCCCTGGGAGCCGGGGGGCGGTTTTCGGGAATTTGTGGACCGCCTGCCCCGGCTCCTGGCAGGGGAAGCCCTGCGGGAGGTGGCCGCGGCCTGGGTCCGGGCCCGACGGGCCGGGCGCCCGGTGCTCCTGGGCATGGGGGCCCACCCCATCAAGGTGGGGCTGAACCCGGTGCTCATCGACCTGCTGAAGCGGGGTTTGATCACCGGGGTGGCCATGAACGGCGCCGGGATCATTCACGACGCCGAAGTGGCCATGGCGGGGCGCACCTCGGAGGAGGTAGATGAGGTGCTCGGCTCCGGGCAATTCGGCATGGCTCGGGAAACCGCGGAATTTTTAAACGGGGCCATTGCCGGGGGGGCGCACGAGGGGCTGGGGTTAGGCCAGGCGGTGGGCCGGCGGCTCCAGGAGAGCAATTTCCCCCATCTGGACCTGAGTCTGGTGGCTGCGGCCGCAGCCCTGGACATCCCCCTGACGGTGCACGTGGCGGTGGGGACGGATATCATCCATTTGCACCCGTCGATGGTCCCGGAGGCCCTGGGAGCCGCCACTCATTTGGACTTCCGCCGGTTTGCCGCCCTGGTCGCCGATCTCGCCCACGGGGTCTTCATCAACCTGGGCTCCGCGGTGATCATCCCGGAGGTCTTTTTGAAGGCCCTGACCCTGGCCCGGAACCTGGGGCACCCGGCCTCGCCCCTGACCACGGTGAACCTGGATTTTATCCAGCACTACCGGGGGCTTACCAATGTGGTGCGGCGGCCCACCGCCAAGGCCGGACAGGGTTACGCCTTGACTGGCCACCATGAGCTGCTGGTGCCCCTGCTGGCGGCCCTGGTGGTGGAAGAGATTGAGGAGGCTTGATGCCCACGGAAATCGTCATCGGGGTGAACGACCTGCGGCTGAAGGGTTACCTGAATGATTCCCCCACGGGCCGGGGATTAGCTGCGGCCCTGCCGATTTCCGGCCAGGCCCGGCTCTGGGGCGAGGAGATTTATTTCCCGGTGGCCGGGGTGGAGGCGGAGTTGGATGAGACCGCGGTGGAGGTGGTGGACGTCGGGGACCTGGGCTTCTGGCCCACCGGCCAGGCCCTCTGCATTTTTTTCGGCCCGACGTCGGGGAGCCGCCCCGGCGAGATTCGGCCGGCCAGCGCGGTGAACCTGGTGGGCCGGGTCACCGATGATCCGGGCTGCCTGAAAGCGGTGAAAGCGGGGGCGAGGGTGCGCTTTGAAAAAAAATAGGGTAATATAAAATATTGGGGAGAAATCCGGCTGGGAAAAGTTCAAATCGAGGGGGACAGCGCCCCCTTAATGGCTATCTCGTCTGAGGCGTTCTCATCCGGAAAGGTGTTTACTGGCAAATTTGTTAAGGAGATTGTTGGCTTATGCCCATTTTTGAATTTCACTGTCACAGTTGCAACCGGGATTTTGAAAAGCTGGTCTTCGGCTCCGACCCGGAGGTGGAGTGCCCTCATTGCGGCCAGACCAAGGTGGAAAAATTGATGAGCGCCTGCGCCGCCAAGGTGGGGTATAAGTTCACCTCCGCCTCCAGCGGCGGCAAAAGTTCCTGCACCGGGTGCACCGCCACGTCCTGCAGCACTTGCCATTGAGGGCGATTTTGCCCAGCGACCTCAAGATCGGCACCCGGGGCAGTCCCCTGGCCCTGGCCCAGACCCGCTGGGTGGCGGACCGGATCACCGCCCGCCATCCCGACTGCCGGGTGGAACTGGTCATCATCAAGACCACCGGAGATAAGATCCAGGATGCGCCCCTGGCCCAGATCGGGGGCAAGGGCCTGTTCATCAAGGAGATCGAGGAGGCGCTGCTGACGGGCCAGGTGGACCTGGCGGTGCACAGTCTCAAAGACATGCCGGCGGAGGCGCCGGCGGGCCTGAGGCTGGGAGCGGTGCCGCCCCGGGAAGATTGCCGGGACGCCTTTATCTCTTCCCGCTACGCCGCCTTGGCGGAGATTCCGCCGGGGGGCCGGGTGGGGACCGGCAGCCTCCGGCGCCGGGTGCAACTGCTGAACCGGCGGCCCGACCTGGAAGTGGTGCCTCTGCGAGGGAACGTGGACACCCGCCTGAAAAAGATGGAGGCCCTGGGGCTGGATGGACTCATCCTGGCCGCGGCCGGGCTGAACCGGCTGGGTTTGGCCCATATCTACCGCGGCTGCGTGCCCGAAGCCGACATGTTGCCGGCGGTGGGCCAGGGGGCCTTAGGCCTGGAGCTGCGCCTCGCCGACCAAGACCTGCATGAACTTCTGGGGTTTCTGGACGATCCCCCCACCCGGATAGCGGTGACTGCGGAGCGGGCCTTTCTGGCCCGGCTGGAGGGAGGCTGCCTGGTGCCGGTGGCGGCCCTGGGCCGGGTAACGGGGGAGTCCCTGGAGGTGGAGGCCCTGATCAGCGATCTGGAAGGTCGCCGGGTGCTGCGGGATCGCCGGACCGGCCCGGCGGCGGCGGCGGCGGAACTGGGAACCAGCCTGGCCGAAGACCTGCTGGCCCGGGGCGGGGCGGAAATCCTCGCCGAGCTGTACGCCCGGCCCATTTAATTTTGAGATAAAACTTGACAATCCATTAACTCTGATGTAAATTACACCTAAGATTTTTTTGCTCACATTCGGGGGAGTCCAGCAATGCAGGCGAGATGGGGGATAGCCTGGCTGGTGACGGCTTTTTGGCTGGTGGCGTGTTGCGCTTCGGCGCCGGTCTGGGCGGCCGGGGACTACGCCTTCAGACCCCTCCCCATCCTCCCCATAGAAGCCCAGGGTTCCCTGGAAACCCAGATGCAGGGTGAAAAACCCCTGAAGCCCTCCACCCCAGGCTTTCCCGGCCTGCAACCCGATTCGTCCCTGCAGCTCCATCCTGAGGGTGGAGACGCCCGCTTCAAGCTGCCTTTCAACACCGAGTTGAACATCTCCATCCGCTATAACCCGGAACCAGCCCCGACGGAAACGCCGCGGCTCAACAATCCCCTGTACATGAAGTATGCGGTGGATTACCGGGTGTTGTCCAACTTACGGGTGGGATTGAACAGCTACCTGTACCGCCAGGCCGAGGACGGCTTCAAGTTCCACAGCCCCATGCGTAACCAGCTTATGGGCCTGGGGCCGGAAATCAAATACGACCTGGGGCGGTGGAGTTTCCTCATCAAGAGCCAGTTGGAGACCGGCAACCGGGACCAGAGCAAAGACCTGCAAAACTGGCTCCGGGTCTGGTACGCCTTTTAATTTCCGCCCGCCGTCCGCCTGTCTGCCCTCGTGCGATTTTCCCCTCCCCTGATTCCCGCCAGCTTTCTGGAGCGCCGCCAGCGTTTCCTGGCCCTGGTGGAGCTGCCGGATAAAGAGCGGGTCTGGGTGCATGTCCCCAATTCCGGGGCCCTGACCGGCTGCGCCGAACCCGGCCAGGAAATCCTGCTGACCAGGGACGCCCGGCCGGGGCGCAAGACCGACTATACCTGGCGGTTTGTCCGGGGGGCGGCGGGGTGGATTTGCATCGATACCCTGGTCCCCAACCGTCTGGTGGCCGAGGCCCTGGCCGCCGGGGCCGCCCGGGGCGTCAAGATCATGGTGCTGCAGGAAAAAATTCAGCCCCCGGAAATTACCCTTGCGTCCCTCCTCCCCTTTGATTTAACATAATCTGCGAAACGGAACTTGAACAAATCCCTCCTGAGGTCTGAATCGAGTCGATCTATGTCTGCGGCGCTCAATAACAGTATTCGTATCTTCACGGGTAACGCCACTCCCGAGTTGGCCCACAAAATCTGCGACCACCTCTCCCTGCCCCTGGGGCAGGCCATGGTCAGCACCTTCAGCGACGGGGAAATCCGGGTGGAAATCGGCGATAACGTCCGGGGCCGGGACGTTTTCCTGATCCAATCCACCTGTCCGCCCACCAACCACAACCTGATGGAACTGCTGATCATGATCGATGCGGTGAAACGGGCCTCGGCCCGGCGGATCACCGCGGTCATTCCCTATTTCGGTTATGCCCGCCAAGACCGCAAGGTGGCCCCCCGGGTGCCCATCACCGCCAAACTGGTGGCCGACCTGCTGTCCACCGCCGGGGCCCAGCGCATTCTCACCATGGACCTGCACGTGGGGCAGATCCAGGGCTTTTTCAATATCCCGGTGGACAATCTCTATGCGTCCCCAGTGATGATTCCCTATATCCGGGAAAATTTTACCGACGATCTGACCATCGTGTCGCCGGACGCCGGGGGGGTGCCCCGGGCCCGGGCTTACGCCAAGCGGCTGACCGCCACCCTGGGGTTGATCGATAAACGCCGGGACGCCCCGGGCCAGGCCAAGGCCATGAATCTGATCGGCGAGGTTTTGGGGAAGGAAGTGGTGATCCTGGATGACATCATCGACACCGGCGGCACCCTAAGCGAGGCGGCCGGGGTCATTGTCCAGCAGGGCGCCCGGAACGTCAACGCCTGCTGCACCCATGCGGTGCTGTCGGGCCCGGCGGTGGAGCGGATCGTCAAATCCCCCCTGCACCGCCTGGTGGTCACCGACACCATCCCCCTGGGGGAGGAGGCCAAGAGGTGCCCCAAGATCGTACAGCTGACGGTGGCGCCCCTCCTGGCCCAGGCCATTGTGCGCATCCACCAGGAAGACTCCATCAGTTCCCTGTTTGAGATTCAGTTTTAAGCCGCTCCGCCTGGGGCGCCGGCCCCTTATTCATGGTGAAAAGAGTCGGGG
>Ga0172375_10004832_pt1 | contig 19716 bp, 14 predicted proteins | sample LakKiv1m_FD_114537 | JGI IMG/M metagenome (GOLD analysis project Ga0172375, IMG submission 114537) | Freshwater microbial communities from Kabuno Bay, South-Kivu, Congo - kab_092012_11.1m | ecosystem: Environmental > Aquatic > Freshwater > Lake | place: Democratic Republic of the Congo...
GCTATTCCGAACAAAGCAGGATAAAAACCTCCTAAAAAGACTAATGGAGCAAAAAACGAAGATGCAAGAATTGCAAAGATGAGAACAGATACGCCCTTGCGGTCAAATAAACGCCCAAAGATAAGTGCGGCCAAAGCATCAACTCCCATGGCAATTGCATAAAATATCGGAATCCAGTTATCCGATGTAATTGAAGCTTTTTTGAAATGATAAGCCGCCAACGGAAAATCAATGTAACCCGCAGCTACTAGAGCCACGGCAAAAAGGTATATCCAAAATACTCGAGGGAAACCTTTGGTTTCTAGGGTAACGGAAATTGTTTCTAAATCTCTTGGCCTGGGATAAAGATATCTAGCCGTCAAAAGAACAATTAGCGCTAAAAGTGCCGGTATAAGCAGTACAGCGAAGCTGGATTTATAACCACCTTTAATAAAAAGAACTCCTGCTACAATTAAAGGCCCCAGCATTGCTCCTATCTGATCCATAGCTTCATGCAAACCAAAACCCCAACCACGGCCTATTTCTTTAGTTGCATGCGAGAGCATCGCATCGCGGCTAGGCGTACGAATCGCTTTTCCTATTCGTTCTGTAATCATAAGAGCTGCTGCAATTTCCCATCTGCCTGCTAACGCCAATAGCGGTACAGCCAGAAGATTAACCGTATATCCAAGAATGGTGATGAACCAATATCTTCCTGTCTTATCGCTGATGTATCCGAATACAAGCCTCAGGGCATACCCGACCAACTCTCCAAACCCTGCGACAATTCCAACGATGGTTCCACTCGCCCCTAGCAAAGCAAGGTAAGGCCCAGTTATACTGCGCGCGCCTTCATAAGTCATATCGGCAAGAAGACTCACCAAGCCCAATAAAATGATAAACTTAAACGCTATTTTCCTCGAGCTGTTTTCGTTAACCATATTAAAATACGCCTTCTTTTCCGATCATCTTTTCTATTGCACGAATCCAGGAATCGCCTTCTTTGCCGAATTTCTCTTTTGAGAAACGATAATCATGTTTGCGCATATATTCTTTTAACTCTCCGATTAGTTTTGATAATTTTGGTGATTCAATATCTATAAGTTCTTTGCTAAATTTCTTATTCCTGCATTTTTTAAGCGCAAAAACTACATGCGGTAGGCATAACCCAAAAGAATTCTTATAAGTAACACTAAATTCGGGGTCATCAAAACTCTCCCAAAATACTGAAACATAACGTTCTTCGGCGTCTTTCTCATGCCTGCAAAACATACAGATCTGTCTTGTGCCGGCTCCAGGGCCAATCCTTTTAACCAATTCTTTAAGAGAAGCGGCTTCATCTATGTCTTCCAGCTTCTTCAAAATTATATTGATTAAATCGCTATAAACAATTGCCTGACCAAATCCGTCGCCAAACTTATGCAGTTGCCATGCATGCCGATTGCAGAATCCTTGTGAAGCCTTTATTTCCTGTCTTAAACCTGGGTCATTAACACTCTCGTATAAGAAATCATCCATCGCTTTATGGGTACTCTTTTTGGCCAAAAAACAAACTGGGCAACCTTTTTCCTTAAGAGCATCAAGTAGATTAAAATAGGGTTCGTGTTTCTCCATCTTTAAAAATCTTTGATTTTATTGTTTGGGGCTACCTTAACCAAATGGCAGATATCATTTAGCAAAGATAAACTAAATTGTCCATCTTTATTATCCAGAATACTTATTGCTCCCACATCCTGAATTATCCGCCAAAAATAAGAATTATCTAACGAAAGAACTGCGCAAATTAGAATTTTTAGAATAACTCTATGTGAAACTATCACTATATTATTTTCGTTATACTCAATAAGCTTGTTTAGCACTTTTGATACCCGCTTTCTTATAAGACCTAAATCTTCGCCATCCGGAATTTTTATCATATGAGGGTTTCTTAACCAACCTTCATATAGCTCTGGAAATTGTTTTTCTACTTCTTCAATGGTTAAACCTTGCCATTTCCCGAAATTAAAATCAATAAGGTTATCATCTATTTCCGTATTAATGTTTAATTTTCTTCCAATGACCTGAGCTGTTTCCAGGGCTCGTTTAAGGGGACTCGAATAAATGCTTTTTACATTAAAGGTAGATAACCTCTTCGCTATGGCATTTGCTTGCTGAATACCTGTTTCATTCAGAGGAATATCTAATCTCCCTCGGAAAACATTCTTTTCATTCAAGGCTGTTTGGCCATGTCTAACTAAAATTAATCTCACACTAACTCTCCTGAAGTCTTCGCATCAGAAATGAAACACCTAAGATCGTAAGAAACAAAAGAATAACAAATGCAAAAATCGCAGCCTGCATCGCATGTTGGAATGGCTTCTTTTTATCCGCGTAATGATGGCTATATTCTTCGTAGATAATCAAAAAAGCCGTAATTGAGCCCAATACACTAAAAATCAGGCTAATAATAAAAGTTACTGAGAAAATCTGCTTCATTTAGAAGCCATCTGTGTTCATAAAAACAAGGCCTCTACCTGTGATTATAGTAGAGGCCTATACAAAAGAACCTCTACCGTTGTTAGTAGAGGTTATCAACCTTATTGCTTGAGGTAGTTATTCGGCGAACCTCATCGCCTTACTTCTGTGAAGATTGTACCACTAAAATACTGTAAAGCAAGATAATTTTACATAACTCTTTGTTAATCAAGTTTTAAAATGGCTTCGGCTATCTTCTCCATAGTCCGTCTTTTAGGTATCCATCGGCCAACCATAGGTAAACAATTTAACTGCTTTTGTCATTATTCTCTACCTTTTGTTTATAGAATCCTTAATACTGTTGACCCTGCGTCTTCCCAAAGGGTTAGATAAGGCCGCGGCCTCTTCTACAGCTTATCGTTTCTGACATAGTATTGATCCCTTCCTATGGGCTGCAACTTATAATATTTCTCTAAAAGGACGAGCAGATCTTTATAATCCTTTTTCGATATGAGCCCTTTCTGGAATAAATCCAGAAAGAATAGTTTATTCTTGAATTTATACGTAATAACCGCTGGTTTTGAGTTGATGATTGCCTCAGCGATATCCTTGCTTTTAAGGTCCTCTTTCATGCTGGAGAATTCATTTATGAAAAGATACTGAAAATATGAATACAGACGTGTCGCATCGCGACTGAACACGGGGTGCAGAGGCAAGATAACCAGGCAGGTATCGCCTTTGGAGTACTCCATCAATTCGGATACCACTTTCTTGTCTTCGCTAAAATAACTCCTGACATATACTCCGGCATACGTAAAATTCTGGGCCAAGAACAAACTAAACAAAAGCCCCAGCAGGATGGATTTTTGGATTAACGAGGAAGCTCTCTCTGATATCCTTGTGATATTGCAGCCGTTACCTACTATTGCGCAAAGAACAAACCAAAGCCCTAAATAATAAAGTCCGGAAGGATAGGTGCTTCCGGTTAATGAGTTAATGGTATTTAAGCAAAAGGCAATGAATAAAATCAATGCTTTCATATCCCTGGATTCATGATAGCTCCGTAACAACCGGTAAGCGCCCCAACCACCCATGGCCCCGACCGCGATAGGCAAGATAGCCGAAGGAGCCATTCTTTCGCCATTAAACCTAAATACCCAGAAAATGAATTCGTTTAAAATATTATTTCTAAGCAAATACGCCAGCAGGGGCAGGCTACCTACGGCCAACCCAAGAAGGTAAGTCAGGAATTTAGCTATGCCCAGCTTATTCCTTTCAAGGGAGATAGTAATAACGGGCAACAGGCATAAAAGATACTGTTTGCAGGTAAAGGATACGGCAAGCGCAAATGAGATCCCCGCAAGAAAAGGAAACAATACCTTCTTGCCGGGTATTTTTAGAGAAAAGTAGATACCCAGCAATAAAAAAACATCCATAAATAAATCCGGACGGATCCAAAAAAACTCCCCCAACGCAGCAGAGCTAAGAAGTACAAACAAGTATATAGAAACACTGGCTTTCTCTCGCAAGACGCTTCTGGCAATCCTCCAGCCAAGCAGGACAATTACCATGAAGATGGCTATCGAGAAAACACGTCCTATAGTAAAGATTAGAACCGTGGACTTAACCACGTTAAACAAGGGGGATAAAATAACCCAGAGAAACGGAGAATGATGCTGCCAGAAATCCTTAAAAGGGGTTAACCCTTGCGAGACCATCCAGGCGCAATGCAGATGCTCTGTCTCATCATAATCTATGCCGATTATGCCTGCCAAGATCAAAAAGAGTAGCGCATTAATCAGAACAAATGGCGCCAGGCTGATTCCCTGTTTAGCCTTAAGACTCCGGTATACCCATAAGACAGTAGCTAAAAATAGAAGCAAGAATACCAATAGATTCGAGGCTGTTTTAAACCTTATGTATAAATCAAGCATAGTTTCCGCACCTACACCACAATAAAAAAGGCTTATTATAGCCTATCGTTCCTGACATAATATCGCTTTCCGGCAATAAGCTTTATCGTATACTTATCTTTAAATAAAGATACTAACTTGCCATACTCCCCTGCCGTGATCATCTGTTTCTGGAATAATTCTAATAGAAAATCCTTACTGTAAATTCTGCACATCACAACCGCCGGAGGAGAAGCCAGAATGACTCGGGCAATATTACCGGCGTCTTTTCTTATAGCAGGAAATTTATCCAGAAGATAATACTGCCAATACGAATAAAGCCGTGTCGCGTCATAGCTAAATACCGGATGCAGGGGCAAGATAACCAGGCAGGTATCGCCATTAGCATAATTAATCAACCCGGACACCTCTTGCATATCGTTGCTAAAATAAGTACGCCGATGAGTCATGGCCTTTATAGAATTTTGGGCTAGCAATAAACTAAGAAAGGCTCCTAATACAAGAGATCTTTTAATTAGTGAGGATGTTTTTTGTGATATCTCCATAATATTAAATCCGCTACTTACTATTGCACATAAAATATACCAAAAGCCCAAGTAATAACCTGATAAGGGGGTACTCATTCCAGTTAATGAACTTAAGATGCTTAGGCAAAAGGCGATAAATAAAATTAATGCCTTGGAATCGTTAAGGTTACGGTAGCGCCCTAACAGTAGACATGCCCCCCACCCTCCTATACATGCAATTCCAAGAGGGAATAATACCGAAACTTCTGTTCTTTCCCGATTAAACTTAAATACCCAAAAAATAAATTCACCTAAGATATTGTCTTTGATTAAATAAAATAGTAAAGGTAGGCTGCCTATGATTAACCCCGCGATATACGCCAATAATTTAGCTATTCTGGATCTATTCTTTACTAGAAAAATACTAATTATGGGTAAAAGAGGCAAGAGGTATTGCTTGGGCATAAAAGATACAGCAAGACTAAATGCTATCCCGGAAAGAAAAACAGGCAATATTCTCCCTCGCGGTATTTCTAAGGATAAATACACGCCAAATAACAAAAAAAACATCATAAATAAATCCGGCCTTAGCCATATAAATTCACCTAACACGCCGGCGCTAAAAAAGACAAGCAAATACATCGAGGCGCTGGCCTTTTCCCGAAAGACCTTCCTGGAAATTTGCCAGCCGGTAAAGGCAATCAGCGTAAAGAGAAAGGCAGAGAAGATTCTACTTAATATAAAGACTGAGGCCGTGGGTTTAAGTATCTTAAATAAAGGCGCTAAAATTATCCACAGTAACGGTGAATGGTGTGCCCAAAAGTCCTTAAAGGGGACCAGCCCGCGGGAGATCATCCAGGCACAGTGCAGGTGCGCAGTCTCGTCATGGTCTATGCCTACTAATACACCCCAAGTCAAGAAAACTAATACATTAAACAAAATGAATGGCGTCAGATTAATGTGGTTTTTGTTCTTCAGGCTCAGATAAACAAAGAAGACGCTTGCAATTGTCAGAAGCAAGAAAATTTCCAAGTATTGTAATGCCTTAAAGTTTAGATATAAATCAAACATGTTAAAAATTATAACTCGGAATTATCATTCCCACTGTCTTTAAATTCTTCGAGGTAAGACTGGTCGGCATTAACGCCCCACAAGTCGTTCTTTGCCCCAAATATGTTCTCGGCTGCTAAAAATCCGGTTAAAACGGAATGATCCATGCCATTGTAACAGAACATCCCGGTCCTGCCTATGCATTGCAGGTTAGAAAACCCGCCAATAAAATCTTGTACCGCCTTAAGTGCCTGGCGGTAATCCTTATCGTATACAGGATAGGCATTTGGGACCCGTAACACAAACGCTCCCCTGATATCTTTCTTAACGGATATCTTCAGCCTCTCCAGCTCATCCGCCGCCAGCTCTATCATTGCCTTGTCGCTTTTTTGCCACATTGAATCACCCTCGGTACAAAAATATTCTAGCCCCAGCGAGCTTTCATCAGGGTCACTGACCATAGCCGCACTCCAGTTTTTATAGTTCTGGATACGGCATACTGCTACGTCCGAGGAATGTATATAAATCCAGTTATCTTTAAATAGCTCCCTGCGGCCTAAGACAAAATACGCCATAATAAGGCTGCGGTAATTGAGACGCCCGCACATCTGAAGTATATGTCCGGCGGGAAGAGGGTCCATTCTGGACACCAGTAAATTAAGCGGCATGCTGGAGCAGAATTCAGCGCCCTCTACCTCAAAAAGTCTTCCCTCCTGCGCATCCCTGCAGATGAGCGCAGTAATCCTATTTTTATCGTGTTTTATCCGGACAACCTCAGAATTCAGTTTTATCAATCCGCCCCTGCTGGCGATCCTCTCTCCAACCGCCTCATACATCATCCCAGAGCCAAGGCGCGGATAATAAAATTCCTTAATCAGTGTTTTGATTGCGTTCTTTCTGTCCTTAAATAGAGCGTTTCGCAGCACCGAGGTCAAAGACAACCCCTTAATCCTCTGCATTGCCCAATCAGCAGAAATTTGGTCTGCAGGTATGCCCCAGATTTTCTCCGTATAACTTTTAAAAAAAATCCTGTATAACCTGTAGCCAAACCGGTTCGTAACCCATTTTTCGAAAGATTTCTCATCCTTGGAAGGGAAAATCCGGCTTTTTAAATAACTAAAAATTACCGGAACGGAATGAAATATGCCCAAGTTGAAGATGACGTTTGCAACGGAGATGGGGTAATTGAAGAATTTTCCTTGATAATAAATCCTTGAATAGCGGGGCGTCTTGACAAAGTCTTCCTTTAATATATCCTGCCACCAGTTAAAGACTAGCTTGTTTTTGGTAAAGAACCTGTGCCCGCCAATATCAAAACTACAGCCATTATATTTTATGGTGCGGCTCAATCCTCCTACACAGGAATCTTTTTCCAGAATAATCGGCTTTACCCCGGATTCGCACAATTTATAACCCGCTGCTAACCCGGCAGGCCCGGCACCGATAATTACTACCCTATTTTTAATAATCTGGGCCATATCTCTTTATTTATTTTCTCAGGCGCTCCTGCGCCTTTCTTAACTTTTGCAGAAAATTGCTTTTTTTAAACTCTGCAGTCCATCCTTTAACTACCATCCAGCCGCCAAAACGAGTCAGGCTATTACGCCATGGCCTATACCACTGCCTCCAGCCGGTTTTAATGTTATGCAGAAAGAAAACCAAGGCAGGAAAAGAAAATATATGATAGGCCAGCATAAACATATACTTAAACTGATAGAACTTGCCCATAATTTTGCGTATGGAAAACTGCAGCTCTTCGGCAGTCATAGGCTCATCAGGCTCGAATACGGGAAAGTTACCGTCGTAATATTCCCATCCCACATCCTCTATGGAATAAATCCTCCCCTGCCTTTCTAGCCTGTCGCGCAATTCTGTTCCGGGAAGAGGCACAGGCAATAAAACCTGCAGCGTATCGATCTTAGCCTTTCTGATGAATCTCCTGAAACGCCTTACCCGCTCTTTGGCTGTCATCTTAAAACCCATCCCTTCCTTAGAAGGATAGCCAAAAATAAACATGCCATGCACCAGGAAACCAAATTTATGAAATATCCTGGCAAGCTCTATCATCTCCTGCGGCCTGATCTGCTTCTTCATAGCTACTAACTCTTCTTCAATAGGTGACTCAAAACCTATAGCTATTGTGTTAATACCGGCCTGACGCATGGCAGAAAGCAACCCGTGATCTTTAGCCTTATCCAGCCTTATCTGAACGGTTAAATCCAGCCTTCTGTTTATACTTGCCTGGTAATCCCTGAGCATATTGCAGAACCTTATGGTTCCCTCTCGCTGCTGCCCAAAAAGATCATCAACGATAAAGAGATGCCTGGCATTATTGGTTTCCACGAGAAAACGGATGGATTCAAGCAGCCGTTCGGCAGAGGCAGCCCTGGGTCTTCCCTTAACAGTACAAAACTCGCAATCCATGCCGCAACCCCTTATCCTTCCTACGGGATAAATTTTAATCCTGGCATAACGCACTAAGGATAAATTCGGCAAAGGTAACCTGTCAAAATCAACCATAGGTGCCCTTTTCGGAGTAAGAAAAACCTGGCCGTCTTTTAGAAAAGCTATTCCCTCGACTTGGCTTATCTCTCTTTGACCTTTAAAGGCCCCCAGAAGTTCTTTGACAGTCTCTTCGCCCTCACCAATCACCACATAGTCAACTGAGGATTGCAAGGCCTCAGCGATATTATCCCCGGAAAAATGCTGCCCTCCGGCTATAGTGATAATACCTTTTTCTTTATAAAAACGGGCTATCTCATAGAGCCTGGGTATGGTACTAGTTAAGCCGCCATACAACCCCACAACATCTGCGGGCCTGGTCTCTTGCAAGAAGTCATGGTCAGTTCCACCAAGATCGTTTCTGGGACCGTATAGACGAAGATTATTCTCATCAATAATCTCGACATCCCATCCTTCCATTTCATTAACCACGCTAGCTATGCATACCGGCCCCAAGGCCGTGGTTTTATCCGCAAGGCTTGAATAGATGTTAAATGCGGGATAGGCAGGAATCACAACCCGAAATCTGTATCTTTTTTTGGATAAATCAAACATAATCAATGAACTTTAGCCTTTCATTATTGTGTTTCTATCTATATATATTGTATAAGTTAGCGCTCTTATTGCAAGCAGAGTTTTTAATACCGGAAAAATGCTTGAATTTAACGCAGGTTAAGCTAAAATAAATACTGTAATGTTTATCTTTATCCGCTTACTATTAGCTCATTTTATAGGCGATTACCCCCTGCAGTTTAACCTTATCTACAGGCTTAAAAACAAAGGCCTCAAGGGGATAATCCCTCATGCCCTTCTAATAGTAGCCTCATTAATACTCCTCTGTTGGCCCTATCTTAATCTACCCCGGCTCTGGTTATTTATCCTCTTCGTGGGCCTAACGCACCTCATCCAGGACTCCATGAAATTAGGCTATGGAAAAATAAAATACAGCTTCTGGATCTACCTGCTTGATCAACTTCTGCATATCCTAATTATATCGACGGTCTTTCTGACTGACCTGACAAAAATACGGCCCTTAAAAGAACCGTCCGGCCTTATCGCATCATGGTACAATAATGACGCGCTGATAATATACCTGATAGCCATTATAGCCGCCACCTATAACGGTTTTTATCTGATCAGGAGCTTTAAAAGCACCTTCTTTAGCAATGCAGGCAGGCATTGTGAATTTGAAAAATGGTACGGGATAATAGAAAGGGCGGTAATAGTATCTGTTTTCCTGACGGGAGGGTATTTCTTTCTCCTGCTTATTCTGCCGCTTTTGGCGAGGCCGGTTGTTTTTAGGCTCGCTAAAGACAGACTGGGTATCGAGGAAAAATTTGTCTCTTTTTCCGAGGTATCTTTAAGCTGGCTAGTCGCGCTTTCTACCGGAATAATCCTTTATCTGATTATACCCCGTTTAAAATAACTATACTACGGAAATTATTCTATATATAGAGATAGGCTTGGCCTTCCCCTTTACGGAGATAGGCTCCAGCTTCTCAGCCTTAACCTCAAGCTTCACCTGTTCATATGTTGCTTCGCTGACAATGATCTCACCCTTACCCGCGGCAGAACAAAGCCTGGCAGCAAGGTTTACATTATCTCCGATTACCGTATAATCCATACGCTCAAGCGAACCCATATTGCCCACTACCATATCCCCGGTATTTATGCCTATACCTATATGCAGCGGCTCTTTCTTCTCGTGAGCCCATTTCTCCTGCAGGGTTTTAAGCTTAGCTTGTATCTCTACGGCGGTCTTCACCGCAACCGAAGCGTGGGTTTCTAGATGCATATCTCCGGGTGCCCCGAAAAAGGCCATTAGTTCATCTCCCACAAACTTATCCAGGGTCCCGTTATATTTGAAGACCACCTTTACCTGTTCAGTGAGTATTTCATTAAGCATAGCCACTACTTCTTCCGGTTGGTGAGACTCCGAAAAAGTAGTAAAGCCCCTGATATCGGAGAAGAGCACGCTGATCATGCGCCTCTCTCCCCCTAATTTTAGCTTAGTCGGATCATTGAGCAGCTGGCTTATTACTTCCTGTGATAGGTAATGGCTGAAGGCGTGCTTTATCCACTGCTTTTCTTTTTCCTCGGTAAAATAACGGAAACTGGTGATCGCCGAGAATCCGAATACGATAACGCCTCCAGGCCCTACCAGATCTATCCAGAGGCCTAATTTGGTAAAGGCAAATAGGGTAAGGAGAAAATAACCCAGGGCATAACCAAGCGCAAGCAACAGGCTCTTCCAGAGTTTAATCAAAGAACTCAGGGCTATAACCAGGGCGGTGAAGAAAAAGATAAATAAACGCACCCACCCCTCTTTCTTCACGATGAAATTCTCAGAGAGTATAGTATCAATCAGGTTAGAATGCACCCCTACCATGGGATAATTTTCCTGCAAGGGGACCGGCCTTAAGTCATGGGTGCCGGTAGCCGTAAGCCCGATGAGACAGATTTTATCTTTTACCATGCGGGTGAGCTTATCCTTAAGCTCTGTCTCGCTTTTCTTCAGGTATTCCAGAGTACCTGCTTCTTTGGAAGACGCGGTTGCGCTATTGTTCCCCAGGCTTAACTGATTACGCAGCTCTTCCCTGACTTCCTGCAATCTCAGTATAAGATAATAAGGGATATGCTTAAAAGCATAATCCCAGCGGCCCTGCCAGTTAACCAGCATGCAGCCATTCTTATCTACCGGTATTACGATATCCTTTTTATTATCTCCTGCCTTAGCATTCTTAAGTATGATAGCGCCTTTCCTCGCCTCTATCTCTTTTACCCCCAGGTAATCCAGGAGCGCGGACACAGTCAGCTGCGGCAAGATCTTATCTTCATACTTTATGAACAAGGGCACTTTACGCGTTACGCCGTCTAAGTCAGGATCAGCATTAATAAACCCGCTCCCCTTAATGCTGGAAATATACTCCGCGATAGGAACGCTCAGGTTCTTATATTCTTTCTCAAACGGCCAGGACTGGCCGCGATAATCTATAGCAAATTTGTTGATAAAAGACCTGGCTGCTTTATGAACCTGAAAGTTTTCCCTGATATAGCTTTCTTCTTCGGAGAACAAGAGCCAACCCTGCGTATCCTCTATCTTCTGAAGCAGGCCTTCGACCAGGATATCCGGTTCTTTATGTATAAGCTCTCTAACTACTTCATCCATAACGAGGCGCTTTGCCGGGGAGAGCTTCTCTTTTAATAGGTCTGCATCCTCTCCTAAAGCCTTAGCTGCGTCTTCCAGAGAAATTGATATTTCTTTACGCAGCAAGGCCTTAAATTCCGGGTTGAGGCTAATCTGGTCTTCGCTAAAATAGAAAGGCAGGTAACTTATCCCTGATTGCGAGAGTGAATCGGCAAACAAGAGATCGTCCTGCGGATTATCCTTGAGCTTCTCGGTAAAAAGGACATCCATCAGGACCTGTTTTGCCTGGCATTCCTTGAGGATGGTTATGAGCTTGGCGTGGTAACTTCTTGGCCAGGGCCATCTGCCCAGCCTAGTAAGGCTCTGGTCATCGATATCAATATGCACGACAGGCGTCCGGGCAACGTGGTTACCCTTTAACACAAACCTTAAGTCCAATGCTTTAAGTTCGAGTATCTGGTAGGTAGTAGATCCGGTAAGAAGAAAGAGGAGTCCGGCGAGCGAAAAGGTAATACCTAAACTGATAAAAAGTTTGAGTATTGTCTTCTTATTCACCGGTCTTATGAAAGGAAGGATATTTTTTTACCCCTAGAACCTATAATAACTGGCTAATGAAATAAGCGAGCCGGAGTAATTCTCAACGGGTTCATTTGACCAGTTCTCCCGGTAGGTGTAGCTAAGGCCGATGGTGAGCGACTTGCTCCAGTTGTAGTACAAGGAAGAGGTCATGAGATAGGTCCTATCCCATTCCTTGAATTGAGAATCCAGCGACAGAGAACGGGTGCGGTAAGTGCGAAACTGCCTGCCGAAGGAGGCATAGCCAAATATCTTATCGGTAAAAAGATGAGTCAGGGAAGCAGAGATCTTATATGAATCATAGTCGTAATATTTCAAATATGTTTCATTAGAATCATTATAATAATACTGAAATCCTAATTTATAAAGGTCCTTGGGGAAGTATTTGCCTATTTCATACTCCAGGGTATCCTTGAAATCGCTTCGCTTCTTATCGCTATATATGACCGCCGAACTCCTGGTATGCCTCTGGGAATAATTCCTATAGGATAACTCATACCTGAAGCTATGAAACGCTTTAAGGGGAAGGTCCTGTTTTATCTTAAAGTCAAGCCTGTCATCAACAAAGTCATCCTCTCCGGTATTGACGTAGTTAGTCCAGTCAAGATAATACCCTGTGCTTAAGGTCAGGTTCTTGTTTATCTTCTTCTCAAGGCCGGCGTGTAATCCGTTATTGAGCAAGTCGAGCTTGCTTTCTCCGGTATAGAGCAGGTTCATAATCTCATATTCTAAGATAGCGTTCAGGGTCTTGTTTAAGGGAGAGGTAAAGGTAGTCTTATAAAGGGTCTGGATAAAGGCGTCTCCTATCCTTCGGCTATCCAGGTGGGTATTGCTATCATAACCCGCGGATACTGCCAGGAGGTTCTTGGTCTTGCCTTTTTCAAAGAAAGTTTTATCCGCGTCTTCATCAAGGGTGATCTTCTTGATTCTCGGAGTAACTTCTTCCGCAGTGATCTTATCAGAAGCAAAACAGAAAAGAGGCAAACACAATAAACCAAAGACTGCCAATAAAGCTATCTTCTTGCTCTCCTTCATTTTCTTCCCCCTTTTTTCTATTATTTATAAAGTAAGTCGTTACGTTAAATTAATATTAATAACCTGCGCTTTTTATTCCTTACCATTCGCAAGTAGCCTCACGCTCTTCAAGCGCCTTCTCCGCGACCTGCTCCTCTACTATCTCTTTAGTATCACTGACGGTATCTGCGACCTTCTGCTGCTCGCTGACGGTATCTGCGACCTCCTGCGTTTTCTCTTCCTTGCTCTTGGCTTCTTCCCTGGCTTTTTCTTCCTGAGCCTTAGCCGCCTCGCGTTCTGCCCTGACGTTTGCCCTTCCTTCTGCGCGGCTGGAGAGATCTTCTACAACTGCATCGGAACGGCTGAATTCACGATTAGTAACCTGAGTTATAGCGCTGGGCGTATCAAACCTCTCGATAAAAGTCTTAAATCCTTCAGGAAGCATGCTCTCAGAAAGCAGGTTTTTATCCGCGTCATAAGTCTTTATATAAACACTGTCTTTGTAGGCCTGCACCTCATCTTCGTCCCTTTCGGAATATACGCTATAGCTGCTGCCTCTGACTCCGGCTACGGTACTGGGAGTAGATACCTCAAAATCAAGGCCGGCTTTTATATTCTCTAAATTAGAATAGACCTTGCCCCGTGAGAGGTCTAACCTGTCTATGCTCCCGGGCATAGCAGAATTTAAAACTATCATGGTCTTGGGGTCAATCCTGATGGTATTCTTCTTTTCTTTATCCAGGGCAATGTCAACCTTGGAATGCCTGGCAGTGCGGATGGAATCTCCGATATTCAACTGCATCCCTTTCTCTGCCTTCTTCCATTCCTCTTCACCGTCAGGCTGCACCTGGACATTCCCTTCGAGATAGATTATTTCCGCCGCCCTAAGCAAAGACTTTGAGCCGCTGATAACCAAAAATGAGATTAAGAAAACAACAGGAATATAGAATTTTTTCATACCCCTCTCCCTTTTATGTTGGATATCTTCTATTAAAAACCTTGGGTAACTGAAAACCAGCCATGAAAATGGTCGCCATCCTTAGCTATCTGATGACTTAAAGGCCAGCCTAGGTCTACGCGTACGGATAAATTTTTATCCGGTACAGCAAAAGTCAAACCGCATCCTGCGCTGCGCAGGGTTATAATTTTCTTATCATTGGGGTCTGATGCGGTAGTTGCCAGCTTTGGGCTCTTTAAGATAGACTGGCCCCAATCATAGAAAGTAAAAAGCTTCAACGAATCATACAGCTTGGTCTTAGAATAAGGAACATTTAAGTTTTTGGGTATAAAATAGGCGGGGAAGGTAAAACCAACATTTACAGCCCTGCCTTCGTCTCCGGGGGCTTGAGTGCGGGGAAAACCCCGGTTATCAATAACTCCGCAATAACCGCCGACGCTAAAGGCATTTACTCCGGTAAGGGTCCCGGAGGTCTTCTGCCAACGGGCCTTACCTATAAAGTCAATCCCGTTAAATAACCTCTGCCGCCTGGCTATAGTAAAAAGATTCTTTATATAATCACCTCTTGCCCCTACCACGGAGGACTCATCTGATTGTCTCGGCGCGCCACCCCACATATTCGGGATTGACTTCTGGAGGTCATTAGTAAGCACCCAGCGGCCATACTTATCCGCTTTATTTAACGACAAGTCCCACTTAAGAATACGAAAGCTGTCTCTTCTCGTCCTCTCCATATATTCTTCATAGGGTTTATACCAGAAGATGTCGAAATATGTAAAGCCGTATGAAGATACCAGCTCAAAATCAGGCTCATTGACCAGGGATTGATAAAACCAGAAATAAAACTTTCTGGCGCGCTTCTCAAAATCAGTATCCTCATTATCTTTATAGTAATAGTCTTCGGATTTATAGGGTAGGATATAAAGCTCGAATTTCCAGTCATTATTAAGAGGTATGATGTAATCCAAGTCATATATCTTGTGTGAATCACCCTGAGCCCATTCAACCTTCCCGGTCAGGGAATCATCATGGCCGGTAAGGTTATTATACGTCAGGAAGATCTTGTAGCGCTGATAAAGAATTGACTCGGCGCCGTAATTATCCATCTGCAGGGTAGTATGCATAGGAAACTTATCTTTTACCAATAAGGTTATATTGGTAAAGTTGGGGTCAGCTCCGGGTGCCAGCTGGAGCTTCGCCTTGCGGTCAGGGTGCCTGTTGATCCTGTAAACATCCCTGCTTAAGTCCTTAAAATTAAAAAGCTGGCCCTCTTTCATGGTCAGCTTCTTCCTTAATACTTGGGTTGAGAAATTCTTATTCCCCTTTATCTCTATCTTGCCGGTCCTGCCTTCAACTACCACGATCTCTAATATTCCCTGCGGGAGCCTATCTGCGGCAATATAGGCATAAGAGGTGATAAAACCCCTGCGGCTATAAGCGCGGGTAATCAGGTCGGCAGTCCTCTGCATCTCCCCTGCGCTAGCCTCTTTATTGGTATATTGGGCCTTGAGGCTTGCAACTGCTTCATCGGCAAGAAGGCTGGAACCCGTGATCTTTACCTCGCGGATCAAGACCCTGCCAGCGGGAAAAGTAGGCTTGGGCCGCAGTGCCGCGATCCTTTCTTTTAATTCTACGACAGGAGCCTTTTCTCTTTTCTGCGCCAGGTCCTGCGCTAACTTAATTGCAGACTGGTCATCTTCACCTGCGTCTTCGTCATATGCAGAAACTAACGCGTAGTTAGCAGTAAACGTAAGAGTAAGGAATAAAACAAAAAACATCCTGTTTAGCATCTTCTGCGATTTTCTATGCGTCATTTATACATCCTCCTTTTATATAACATTATATAAAGTACGTAATTATTGAAATAATCATATCCGATAGTTTTCTTTTTGTCAACAAGAAAATGGTTGCAGTTTTAGGATAAAAAGAGGGTATTTTCGGCTAATTATCTCTCGTTTTCCTTTTGGGAGAAATGATTGATAAAAAGCACGATAAACAAAACGCAGACTATTAATTGCGCTATCACTACCAGTTGCCCTGCGGCTCCCTTAGCGTGTATATCGCCAAAACCTACGGTAGTATTGGCTACCATGCTGAAATACAGCGCAGAAACCGGGGATAGGCTCTCGTTTAAAAGATCGAAACCTATATATACGACCGCAAAATCAAAAACTACTTCCAAATAATGCAGGAAAAGCAGTAACAGCGACCTGTGGTATGAAACTGCGGCGGAATGAACATCGTATAAAAAGATCAGATTCAAGATATGTAGGATGGTCTCAGAGAGCAGGTAAACTATAACAGCAACAACAAAAGGATATTGGTAGAGCCCAAAGGCCAGGACTAAGAGCGGGAAAATCAGCTTAAGGAGCGTATAAAACTCTACGGCGAGTTTCCGGTAAAGCGTGCCGAACCTGCCGAATATATCTCTTATCAAAAGTATGGGGAAGGCAAATTGCGCCAGAGATAAGAATAAACGCAATATCCTCTCTAAGCCATAGGTATTATCCTCCCACACTATTGCAAGATAGCGTAGTTGCTGCGCATACGCCGACTCGGTCTTTTTATTGGAGAGGGTCCCTGGCTTAATGAGTATCTTTGTTAATTTAAACATGAGGGGGGGCGGCTTTATGGATTTTCACTTTGCCTTATGGTTCAGGTGGTCGGTATAGTCGTATACCGTATAATATTGGGCTATGTCGTCGTCGGTAAACCAGATCTTATCCGCACCTGGATCTATATATTTGCTTATTTTGGCCAGGTAACCATCTTCGCAGTACGAGAATACCTTGGTTGAGGAAATTACGTCATCCGGACTAAACCATACGCCGTCCGGGCCCCTGCCGTTAAGCTGCGCGTGATACTCGGCAATACGCAACAGGGATCCGCTATAATCATACCAGAAATAGTGGTATTTCTCTATTTCGTCGTCTTCGCTAAACCAGACGTTATCCGGCCCTTTCGCTTTATATATTACCTCCCTGGTTATCAGCCCCTGGGGGTTAGTCTCGTATTTTACATACTGCAGTATTCCCCCGTCCAAGGCATACCTTGTAAATCTTAACTTGTTCCCTTTACTATCATGCTCGTAAACAGAGCTATAACCCTCCACGTCATCGGGAGTAAACCATTTATTATCCGCGCCCTTGGCATCGTAACGTATCTCCCTGGTCACCCTGCCTGCCTTATCGTATTCATAGGCGAGGTAATATTTGAGGTATTCGTCTGTGGTGACTATGGTATTATCCGGGCCTATGTTATAGCATTTGTTTCTTACCGTCCTGCCGCTTTTATCCTGTTCATAGATAAAATGGTTGTAGACATCGCTATCTTCGGCTAATTGATGTTGAGTAGCATTAGGGAGATATTTTACCCCTTCGGACATACGCATCTTCATTATATTAAGCGGTATTTTTTCTCTGGTAGCCGTCCTGGTAAGGAAACCTTTAATCTCCCACTCCGACAACCAGGAGACCAGGTTTGAGAGATTGAGGAACAATAGTATCCCCAACAATAAAACCACAGATAATAACAAGACGAGCCTTAACATTATCTTAAGCCTTTAGTTAGTATTGATTTTATCCTGCGCATCAGAAGTTTATTTTTGAGGCGCGCTGAACGCTGCCTTTGTTTTCTCTGTTGCCACGCTCTTTACCGCGCGGAATCCTTCTACCTGACGGCTGAACCCCAGGATATCGTAACAACGGAAGCTGGTATTGGGCGCTTCTTCATAAAGCACGGAATCGATCATAAAAGGAACACCGTATTCCTTGCGGTAGTTAGGGTCAAAAAGAAAACCTCCTCCGCGCACCACGCGCACAGACCTGAATTGTTTGAATATCGGTAGATAAAAATAGAGACTCTGGCTCGGGCCAACAGGATCAGTCTCGCCGAAGACTGCGTTATCGAATTTATTATACCAGTCATTACAGAATTTAGCCACATTTCCTGACAGATCGCAGATCCCAAGTTTGCTATCCCCCTTAGGAGAATACGAGCCTACGGGAGTAGTCGCTACCTCAACAGGGTCCTTAATCTGCCTTTTAAGGTTTGCGTAAGAACTATCCGCTTCGGCATTGCCCCAGGGATAAGGCCTTGCGTCGTTGAATTTGGCCGCATATTCCCATTCCGCTTCAGTGGGAAGACGATAGCCGGTCTTTCCGTATACCTGGCAAGACCAGTCGTCAATATTGTAGAGCGGGGCCAGTCCCTCTTTTTCGCTGAGCATATTGCAGAAAAATGCCGCCCCATACCAGGTCACCTCAACAACCGGAAAGTTTTCCTTTCCGGGATGCGGCTTAAAGGTATTGCCTATGAATGTAATCTGGGAATGCTCGTCTCCGACATCCTGATATTTCTGCGCTGATTTAGATATGCCCCAGGCTTCGCTTTTCTCTTTCTCTAATTTTTTCTTATCCAGATACCCTTTAGCGAGAGCGTAGTTGAGTATATCCGCATACTGTTGGTTGGTAACCTCGAATTTTCCGATATAGAAATCATTGCTTAAGACCACGGTATGGGGTGGTTTAGCGTTAGGGAATTCGTTGCTGCCCATCTGAAATGTCCCCGCAGGAACCAAAACCATCTCAAGTTTCACCGATTCTGACTCAGCCCTGGACTCTCCCAGTAGAATCAACGAAGCTATAATTGCCGAAACAATAATACCCCCTAACACAAACGCTTTCTTCATGCCACCCCTCCGTTTGAGTTATCAACTAATAGCCGGGTTTATTAGAACCCAAGCCTGCACCCGCTGTTTTTCCCATCTTCGCTCTTAGGGAAATTAGCGGCAAAACGTAAGGCAAAACGCAGGTACTTAAATGCCGGGCTTGACCAGACACCGCCCCTGTTCCCTGCGCCTGTACCGTCTTTACCGGGCCAATTAGCGACATTGGCAAAGCCATCAGCATCAAGCTCTCCGTCGCCATGAATAGCGGTGTAAGCGCGGCCAAGCGTATGCCCTACGGTCACACATCTTTCCCAGACATTACCGCTTAAGTTTCTTACCCCATAATAAGAAGCGCCGTCATTTACCCTCTCAGGTATCCCTTCGTGGCGGCTGTTTTCAAGAATCTCCCCGCTGATCGGGCCTTCAAAGCCCGGGTTATCCGGCACGGTCTTCTTGCCTACATCAAAGGGAGCGATACCACCTCCGAAGCAGGCATTGACTAATCCTTTCTTCGGGACCTTCAATTCATAACCGCTTCCGTCAGCGCCGTCAAAGGTCTCGACACGGCCCGCTTCCGTCGTCCCCCAGGCACCTTCATTGGGGATTGCCTCTTTAGGACCGCGGCAGGCTTTTTCATATTCAAGCTCGGTAATCGGACGAAGCCCTGCCCAATCGCCAAAAGCAGCGATATTCAACCAGGATGTATAGTTAAGCGTCCTTGCAGGAGCATAGGTATAGAAGACAACCGGCTCTACTGTGCCGTTGCCTTTCTTTGCGCAAACAATAGAATTGCGCAGATGTTCTTCTTCGCTGTTAGTCTTAACGTAATAGTTCTTTATCTCATCCTGGCTTATATCTGACTCAACCATGCTCTGCTGTTGTTTCCTGGTTAAGGTATTCAAGAAATCAACGAACTGCTGCGAAGTCAGCTCGTATTTCATGATCCA
>Ga0172375_10004834_pt1 | contig 19714 bp, 16 predicted proteins | sample LakKiv1m_FD_114537 | JGI IMG/M metagenome (GOLD analysis project Ga0172375, IMG submission 114537) | Freshwater microbial communities from Kabuno Bay, South-Kivu, Congo - kab_092012_11.1m | ecosystem: Environmental > Aquatic > Freshwater > Lake | place: Democratic Republic of the Congo...
CGATGGCCAGGCCGAAGCCCCATCGCGGTTACGCACGGAGCACGCAGGCTCCGGAGCAGATGCTGTCAACCGCCGCCAATATGGCCGGCAGCCCAGGCCGACGCAATGACTGAGCCGCACACCTCGCCGTCCGGCCGCGACCACCGGCCTCCCACTGGCCAGGTGCCGGCGCCAAGCCCGGCCTGCCCAGAGGGTCCCCCAGGCCCGCAGCCGGACCCGCTGCGCAGTGTGCTGCTCATCTCCCAATGCCTGCTGGGCGACTCCCTGGCCATGCTGCCCGCCCTTCACGCCCTGCGCCGCGTTGCTCCCCACGCCCGGCTTGAGCTGATCAGCGACGGGCACGCGCCAGGCCAGATCGGGGCCTCGGGGATCCTGGCCGGCCGGGGCCTGGTGGACCGGTTCCACGTCCTCCTGGCGCGGGGAAGCACCTCGGACCGAGCCCTGAACCGGCTGGTGCTCCTGAGCCGCCTGCGGCAGCGTCACTGGGATGCCGGCGCCGTGCTGCTGCCGCCGTACCCGCCCCTGACAGCCGGTCTGGCCGCACGGCTGGACCGCTATCTGGCCCTCGCCGGTGTGCGGCAGCGGTCACGCCCCACACCCGAAGCGCACCGGCGCGGTCACGACGGCTTCCTGGAGAGAGTCCCGCACGTCAGCGACCGCATGCTGGCACAACTGAGCGCTGCCATCGGGGTCCCCGTGCCGCCCCCGGACCAGAGGAGCTTCCTCCTGCCGCCGCTGACTGATCGTGCGCCTGCCCGCGTCGCCGCACAACGCGTGGCGGCGGTGGCGGGCTCACGCCGGCTGCGCCTTGTCCTGGCCCCCGGCAGCAACATGCCCTGCAAGCGCTGGCCGGTCGAGTATTTCGGTGCCGTCATCCGCGGCCTGGCGAGCGTCGTCCCGCTCAGTGTCCTCATCTGCGGTAGCCAGGCCGAGGCGGGCCTCTGCGGGGCGCTGCAGCCTCTCGTGCCCGACCTTCCCAGTTGCCTTGTCGTGGGCGAACCCATCGCCGAGGTGGCGGAGATCATGCGCCTCTGCGATCTCTACCTGGGCAATGATACCGGCCTGATGCACCTGGCCGCCGCTGTCGGCACGCCCTGCGTCGCCGTGTTCTCCTCGCGCGACCTGCCCGGCGCCTGGGAACCCTACGGTCCTGGGCACAGGGTCTTCCGCACACCCATCGCGTGCGAAGGCTGCCTGGCCCACGAATGCCCCCTGGGCACCACCGCCTGTATCCGCAGCATCCGTCCAGACGCGGTCACCGCGGCGTGCCAGGGGGTCGTCGCCGACGTCCTTGCCCGAAGGCCCTGAGCCGACCGCGCCTGTCCCCGACACCTCCCCCCCATGTGCGGCATCGCCGGTACCATCGGCCTCGCAGACCGCCGGGCCATCGAGGCCATGACGGCCGCCCTGCGCCACCGCGGCCCTGATGACGGTGGCACAGCCCTCTGGCCCGAGGCGCCCCTTGCCCTCGGCCACCGACGCCTGGCCATCATCGACCTGAGCTCGGCCGGCCACCAACCCCTCTCCTGGGCTGACGGGCGTTACGTCGTTACCTACAATGGCGAGATCTATAACTACACGGAGCTGCGCCGCGACCTGGAACGCCACGGCTGCACCTTCCGCACCCAGACCGACACCGAGGTCCTCCTGGCCGCCTATGCCACCTGGGGCGAGGACTGTCTGGAGCGCTTCCGGGGCATGTTCGCCTTCGCCCTGGCCGACTTCGCCGAGAGGACCGTCCTCCTCGCCCGTGACCGATTCGGCATCAAGCCGCTGCTCTACGCCGCCACGCCTGGCCGCCTGCTCTTCGCCTCGGAACTCACCGCCCTGCGCGCCTCGGGCCTGGTCCCAAACGCCCTGGACCTACAGGCCCTGCGCCACTTCTTCTCCCTGGGCGCCGTACCCCTGCCCCGCACCATCCTCGCGGCGGTCCGCGCCCTGCTTCCGGGCGAGGCCATGCGGGTCGGCTTCGACGGGGGCATCCGGCACCGCTGGCGCTGGTGGGACCTGGTCAGCGCCGCCCGGGCCCAGGCGGAGGCCGTCGCCCGCCTCGACTTCGCCAGTGCCGCCGCCTGCCTCCGACAACACCTCGAGGAGGCCACCCGCTACCACCTGGTGGCGGATGTGCCCGTGGGGGCCTTCCTCAGCGGCGGCGTGGACTCGGCGGCCATGGTCGGGCTCATGAGCCGGCTGACTTCCGAGCCCATACGCACGTTCACCGTCGGCTTCGAATCCCACCACGCCGCTTTCAGTGAAACCGCGGCGGCCGCCCAGACGGCCCGACACTTCGGCACCCGCCACACCGAGGTCGTCCTCAGTGATGCCGAGGTGGCCCCCGTCTTCGACGACCTCCTGGCCGCCATGGACCAGCCAACCGCCGACGGCACCAATACCTGGTTCGTCTCCCGGGCAGCCTCCCGCGAGGTGAAGGTGGTGCTGACCGGCCTCGGCGGCGATGAGCTCTTTGCCGGTTACCCACACTTCCGGCGGCATGCGCTGGCGGCCGTGCTGTCGCCGCCGGGGTCCCGCGTGCCAGCCTGCCTGGCTCCCCTGCGCGGGCTGCCGGACCGCTGCCGCCACAACCTCATGCTGCCGGCGCTGAACGCCTCCGAGCGCCTGGCGACGCTGCGCTGCCTGATGACGGCCCGCGAACAACGCCAGAGCCTCCAGCCGGCCCTCCTCGCCGATCCGGAGTGTGAGCCCCTCGAGAGCCTCTACGCTCCCGCCTGCCGCCATGGCCTGGACCCCGTCGCCCAACTGTCCCTGGCCGAATTGGAGGGCTACCTGGCCCACACGCTGCTGCGGGATGGCGATGCCATGAGCATGGCCCATTCCCTCGAGACCAGGCCCATCCTCCTGGACCATGTCCTGGCTGCCTACGCCTTCGCCTTGCCGTCGTCCTACAAACTGCGCCAGGGACGCGGCAAGGCCGTCTTCGTGGAAGCCCTGCGCGGGCTCCTGCCCGAGGACGTCCTCCGGCGCCCCAAACGCGGCTTCGAGCTCCCGCTCCTGCGCTGGCTGCAGGGGCCCCTGCGCCACCGGGCTGAAGACGCCCTGGGCTCGGCCGCGGCGACGACGCTGTTTCGCCCGGCGTTCCTGGCAGAGGCCCGGCGCCGTCTGCGCCGTCCCCAGCCCCGGGACCACCGCCTGTGGCCTTACGTGGTGCTCGTCGAGTGGCTCCGGCGGACCGGAGCCGCCCTGTGAACATCCTGCAGGTCAGCACCGCCGACTGCGGCGGCGGGGCCGAAGGCTCCGCCCGGGCCCTGTTTGCCGCCTACCGGCAACGCGGCCACGGGTCCTGGCTGGCGGTGGGCTGGAAGAGGTCCGCCGACCCGGACGTGCTGGAGCTGCCGCGGCCCCCGGCCGCCTCCCTGGCCGGTCGGCTGCTCCAGCGCCTGTCTGGCCGCCTCGAGCGATTTCGTGGCCATTCCTGGGCCCCCGGCCTGGCCCGCCGCCTGCGAATCCTGGCAGACCCCGCCCGCCGCACGGCCTGGCGTACCGGGCTCGAGGACTTCACCTTCCCCGGCACGGCCCGGCTCCTGGAACTCGCCCCCAGGCCGCCCGATATCGTGCACTGCCACAACCTCCACGGCGGCTACTTCGATCTGCGCGAACTGCCGGCACTGAGCCTACGGCTACCAGTCATCCTCAACCTGCGCGATGCCTGGCTGCTCACCGGGCACTGCGGCCATTTCATCGACTGCCCCCGCTGGCGCAGCGGCTGTGGCCACTGCCCCGACCTCGAGCGCTATCCCGGCATCCGGCGCGACGCCACCGCCGCCAACTGGCAGCGCAAGGCAGACCTGTACCGGCAAAGCCGGCTCTATGTGACAGCCCCCTCGGAGTGGCTCATCGCCTGCGCCCGGCAGTCCATGCTCCAGGCCATCCAGTACCGGGTCATCCCCAATGGCATCGATCTGGCCGTGTTCCGTCCTGGGGACCGCCGCGCGGCCCGGGACCGCCTCCGGCTCACTCCGGATGCCCCCGTGGTGCTCTTCGCGGCCGCCTCGCGCCGCAGTGTCTACAAGGACCCCGAGACCATGAATGGGGCGATTCGGGCCCTGGCCGAGGCCTGGACCGCCCCGGTGCGCCCCGTGTTCCTCTGCGTGGGCACGACGGTTCCCGCTGCCGGCATCCGGCATCTGGACGTGCGCTGCCTGCCCTTCGTCGCCGACCCCCAGGCCATGGCAGACTGCTACCGGGCTGCCGATGTGTTCGTCCACACGGCCCGTGCCGAGGCCTTCGGCAAGACGGTCACCGAGGCCATGGCCTGCGGGACCCCGGTCGTGGCGTCCGCCGTGGGCGGCATCCCGGAGCAGCTCGAGAACGGCGTCCAGGGCTTCCTCGCCGCCCCTGGCGATCCCCGCGCCGTGGCGTCGGCCGTGCAACGCCTCCTGACGGAACCAGCCCTGCGGGCGGCTCTCGGCGCCGCGGCGGCCGGGCAGGGCGCCCGCTACGGCCTGGAGCGCCAGGTCGAGGCCTTCCTGGGCTGGTACCGGGAGGTCCTAGCCGACCACTCATCACGGCTTCGCAGGGACCCTCCCCTGGCGGCGTCCTGACGCTCCCGCAAAGCGGCATAGCACGTCCTGCCCACCCTGCGTCTTCCGCGGGAGGTGCTCTATGGTATCGGCTGTCGTGTACCGGCTGTGTCTGCGCCACCCGCGCGTGAGCTCCCAGGAGTCAGCGCCATGACCTCTCCCGCTGCGACCGAGCCGGCGGGCGCCCGCCAGCGCCGTCGGCAGCGCCTGGTGGCCGCTCTTGCCCTGGCTCTGGCAGGCGCCGTGGCCCTGGCCATCGGCGAGCTGGGCATCCGCCTCTACGTCCGCCACACCCGGGGTTCCCTGGCCCTGGTCATGGACCGCGAGCTCGGCTGGCGACCGCGGCCCGGATACGACTTCCGCGGCACGCGCGTCACCGCCGCAGGAGAGCCCTACCCGGTCCACCTCACGACCACCCCTGATGGCTTCCGGCAGTGCGACCCGCCGGGCTCCGCAAAACCCCTCATCCTGGTGCTCGGCGACTCCTTCACCCACTGCATGAACGCCTCCGACGGCAAGACGTACTACGCGGTGCTCGGGCGGGAGCTTGGCTGCGACATCGCGGCCTATGGCTGCAGTGGCTATGGCACCCTCCAGGAAGCCCTCACCCTCGAACGCTACCTCGACCGCCTGAAGCCGGCCGCCGTCCTCCTGCAGTTCTGCTCGAACGACTTCGCCAACAACCACTACCCGACCGACTGCCGCACCGTGAGCAACGTCTTCACCCGACCCTACTGGGAGGACGGCGTGGTCCGCTACCGCATGCCCAAGTCCTGCCGCTGGCTGCGCGAGATCGGCAACCACGGGAGCTACCTGGTCTACTTCCTCTTCAGCCGCGTGGACATCCTCATCGCCCGCTACCGAGGGCCACATTGCCCCAGCGACCGCGCCCTCTTCACCGAGCCCCATAGCCCCGCCGTTCAGGTCACCGCCGAGCTCCTCAGCCGCATGCGGGCCCGCTGCGGTAACACCCCCCTGTACACCTTCTGCATCACGGGCGATGCCGAGACCGAAGCCCTGATCGAGCCGTTCCTGGCGGAACAGGGCCTGATCGTCATCCCCGGCATCTCGGCCCTCCTGTGCCAGCGCGATGAAGGCCGACAGGCCCTCCGCCTGCGCCAGGATGCCCACCTCAATGAGACGGGCGAAGCCGTCCTGGGCCAGGCCCTCGCCGCCTGGCTCGGCACCCACGACAGCGCCTGGCGACCCGCCGCTACAGGGGACACGCGTTGACCTGGATCCTCGGCATCTCGGCCTTCTACCATGACTCGGCGGCAGCCCTCCTCCGCGACGGCCAGATCGTCGCCGCCGCCCAGGAAGAACGCTTCTCCCGCGCCAAGCACGACGACCGCTTCCCAACGCTGGCCATCCAGAGCTGTCTGAAGCAGGGAGGGTGCCAGGCCCAGGACCTGGACTATGTCGTGTTCTATGACAAGCCCCTGCTCAAGTTCGACCGCCTCTTGGAGACCTACCTGGCCTACGCGCCCCTCGGTATCCGGTCCTTCCTCACCAGTATGCCGGTGTGGCTCAAGCACAAGCTCCACCTGCGACGGGCCATCCGCGCAGGGCTCCCCGCCAGCAACGCCGCCAGGGTTCTCTTCACCGAACACCATCAGGCTCACGCTGCGGCGGCCTTCCTGCCGTCCCCCTTCGAGTCTGCCGCCCTGCTGACCGTCGACGGCGTCGGTGAGTGGGCCACCGCAAGCTATGGGCGCGGGCACCGTAACCAGGTCGAGCTGCTGGGCGAACTGCGCTTCCCCCATAGCCTGGGCCTGCTCTACTCCGCCTTCACCTACTACTGCGGCTTCAAGGTCAACTCCGGCGAGTACAAGCTCATGGGCCTGGCGCCCTACGGGCAACCCCGGTACCGCGACGTGATCCTCCGCGAACTCATGGACCTCAAGGAAGACGGGTCGTTCCGCCTGAACCTGCGCTACTTCAACTACTGCCAGGGCTTGACCATGACCAGCCCACACTTCCACCGGCTGTTCAGGGCCATGCCACGCCGGCCCGAGGCGACCCTGGAACCGCTCCACATGGACCTGGCTGCCTCCATCCAGGCGGTGGCCGAAGAGGTCGTCCTGCGCATGGCTCGGCACGTCCACCGCCTGACGGGCTTGCCGCACCTCTGCCTATCCGGCGGCGTCGCCCTCAACTGCGTCGCCAATGGCCGCCTGCTCCGCGAGGGGCCCTTCGAGCGCCTCTGGATCCAGCCGGCCGCCGGCGATGCGGGCAGCTCCCTGGGCGCCGCGCTCTTCGTCTGGCACCAGCTCCTCGACAAGCCGAGGCAGGCCGATGGCAGCCATGATGCCCAACTCGGCTCCCTCCTCGGCCCCGCCTACAGCGTCGATGCCGTCTGCCGGGCCCTCGACGCCCGCGGCGCGGTCTACTCACGCTGCCCCGACGAGGCCGTCCTGCTGCGCGATACGGCCCGGCTGATTGCTGACGGCAAGGTGGTCGGCTGGTTCCAGGGCCGCATGGAGTTCGGCCCTCGAGCCCTGGGCTGCCGCAGCATCCTCGGCGATGCCCGAAACCCCCGCATGCAGGCCACGATGAACCTGAAGATCAAGTTCCGCGAATCCTTCCGTCCCTTTGCTCCCGTGGTGCTCCAGGAGCACGCACAGGAGTTCTTCGACCTTGCCCACGAGTCCCCTTACATGCTCCTCGTGGCTCCCGTGCAGGAGGCACACCGGACCCCCCTGACCGATGCCGACCGGCAGACCATGGCCGCCGATCCCGACCTGCGCCACCGCGTGGCCGTCCTCCGCTCCGATATCCCCGCCGTCACCCATGTCGACTACTCCGCGCGCCTCCAGACCGTCGACGCCGTGCGCCATGGCCGTTTCTACCGCCTCCTGCAGGCCTTCCACAGGCTCACCGGCACCCCCGTGCTGGTCAACACCAGCTTCAACATCCGCGGGGAACCCATCGTCGAGGCCCCTGAGGACGCCTACCGCTGTTTCCTGCTGACCGACATGGACGCCCTCGTCGTCGAGGACGTCCTCCTGCTCAAGGAGAAACAGCCCCCTGCGAACCTGGCCGACCGGGACGCCTATGCCGCTTCGTTCGCACCGGACTGACGCGAGCAGTCGCTGCACGTGATGAAGCAACCTCTGCACCTCTGAGCCAAGTTCCCGGCCGAGACGGGAACGCCTCGAGGGCGGCTTCTCCGCAAGCCGCCGCCGGGATGCGGAGGTCCCGGCCTCCAGACCGCTGGGAGCATTCGGCGGTTTGAGGCGGAGCGTCGCTACCCTCCCTGCCCCCCGGGCGGCCGATGGCGCAGCCCGGTACCAGGAATACCGCCAGCCGTCGCCGCGGAGTCACCCCATGCGCTTCAGGACCCTCTATAGCCAGGTCAACTGGATCCCCGACCGCCGCGCCCTGCGCCTTTTCGGCATCGCCGTTGCCGCCGCCCTGGGGCTCCTTGGCGTCGTCCTCGGCCTGCGTGCCGGCCGCGTGGGGACCCCCTCCGCCGTGGCCTGGGGGGCTGCCGCCGTGCTGCTGGCCGTGGCGGCCCTGGCCCCAGGGGCCCTGTTCTGGGTCTACCGCGTCTGGTTCGCCATCACGGTGCCGGTCGGTGTCGCCGTGCAGACTGGCCTTCTCGTGCTGTTCTACTACGCGGTTCTCACCCCCACGGGCATCGTTCTGCGCTGCCTGGGCCGCGATCCCCTGCAACGCCGTTGGGACCGCACCCGGGCCAGTTACTGGGAGCCCCGGACGGATAACCCCGACCCCCGGAGCTATTTCCGCCCCTACTGACCGGCCGCCCGCGGCGCCACCCCCGGCCCCCGGATGCTGGGTCGCCAACGCCGGCACCGCCGCCCTGTATGCCTCCAGGGCCACGCACCCTCTACCGAGGTGGACACGATGCCAAAGCGCAACCCGCCGCCGCAACCGTCCTTCGCCCAGATCGAGGAAAGGCCGGCCACCCTGCTCGTCGATATGGTGCGCTTCCTGCGCCAACACAAGAAGCTCTGGCTGCTGCCCCTCCTCGTCGTCCTGCTCCTCCTCGGCCTCCTCATCGTCCTCAGCGGCACGGCCGTCGCGCCCTTCATCTATACCCTCTTCTGAGGAGTCAGGCCTCCTGGCCCCGGCCCTTCTCACCCGCCTCCCCGGAGGACTATAGTACACTATGCCCGACGAACACGTATCCTCCTTCCGCGACGCCCGTGTCCTCATCACCGGCGGTCTCGGCTTCATCGGCTCGACCCTGGCCCACCGGCTCGTCGGCTGCGGCGCCCGCGTGACCCTGGTCGACAGCCTCAACCCCGACTACGGCGGCAACCTCTTCAACCTCCATGGCATCGAGGACCGAGTCCGCGTCAATGTCTCCGACGTCCGCGATCACCACAGCATGAAGTACCTCGTGCAGGGCCAGGATTTCCTCTTCAACCTGGCCGGCCAGACCAGCCACATGGACTCCATGCGCGACCCCGAGACCGACCTGGAGATCAACTGCAAGGCCCAGCTCTCCATCCTCGAAGCCTGCCGCCAGTCCAACCCCGCCATCCGCATCGTCTTCGCCAGTACCCGCCAGATGTACGGACGCCCCGAGTACCTGCCCGTGGACGAAAAGCACCTTCTGCGGCCCGTGGATGTCAACGGCATCAACAAAATGGCCGGCGAGTGGTACCACATCCTCTACAACAACGTCTACGGCATCCGCGCCAGCGCCCTGCGCCTGACCAACACCATCGGCCCACGCATGCGCGTCAAGGACGCCCGCCAGACCTTCCTCGGTATCTGGGTCCGCCTCCTCATCGAGGGCAAACCCTTCGAGGTCTGGGGCGGCGAACAGCTCCGTGACTTCAACGGCGTCGAGGATGCCGTGGACGCCTTTCTCCTGGCCGCCACCCACGACGACGCCCTCGGCCAGGCCTTCAACCTCGGCGCCCACCCGCCCATCAGCCTCCTCGATACCGCCAAGCTCCTCATCGAGGCGGCTGGCGGCGGCGACTACGTCGTCAAACAGTTCCCCCCCGAACGCCGCCGCATCGACATCGGCGACTACTACTCCGACTACCGTCTCATCCGCGACCGCCTGGGCTGGGAACCCAGGACCCCCCTCCGTGAGACCCTGCGCCAGACCGTCGACTTCTACCGCCAGAACCTGGCGCAGTATGTCTGAGTGGACCGAACGCCAGCGCCGCTCCGCCTCAAACCGCCAAGAGCTCCCAGCGGTCTGGAGGCCGGGATCTCCGCATCCCGGCCGGCGGGTTACGGAGAACCCGCCTCTGACGGTTCAGCTCCAACTCTCAGCCCCTGATCCTGCCGACAGACGACAGAACGAACGGAGAGTGACCGGATGGCCCTGCGAAGCCGTTTGCGGAGCAGCCCCGAGACGCTCCAGGACTTCGAGATTGCCGCCGATGAACGGTACTGGGAGGCGATGGAGTTGATGCTTGCGGGCCGCAAGGCCATGGGCATCTACCTCATGGGCTATGTTGCCGAGATGCGCCTCAAGCTGGCCTACTTCCGAGTCATAGGCCAGAAGTCCACAGCCGAGGTGAAGCCGCTCTTGGGGCCGGTCAGGCTGGAAGCCGCCCAGTTGCGGCTGGAGACTGAGAACTACCACAGTCTGCGCTGCTGGTCGGAACTGCTCATCGACAAGCGGACAGCCTTGGGACTGGCCAGCCCTTCGGGCCAACTGGAGACGACGTTGCGCCGAGTGGCGAATACGCTCTACGACATATGGTGGGTCGAGATGCGCTACCGGCCGGACTCCGCCACCGAGGACGAGATGAACAGCATCTTCGACGGCGTCTCCTGGCTGGACAGAAACTACATGTCATTGTGGCGGTGATCACTCAGGAGTCACGACGATGCCAATCAGATCATTCAGGCAGACCCTTCCCCGGTATGAGGAACTGCTCGCCGAGCTCGCCGCCGAGCTGAGAGACCCACAGGAGAGGGCCGATGACCAGCACCCGCTGATCCTGGTCGACACCATCAGGCAGACGGGCACCCAGCACGTCTACGTGGTCTGGACCAAGTGGCCGCACCTGTCCAGCCAACGGGAACGCTCCGAACTCATCATGGAGGCCTACGAGAAGGCGAAGGGAGTTCAGGACGCCCTTAAGGTTGTGTCCGCCATGGGCCTGACCCCTGATGAGGCACGGAGAATGAACATCGAGCTCTGAGACCCCCTGCCACAGAACGGACCGCCCCCCATGCCAGACAACCCCTTCATCCTCCCCTCCGACCTCAAGGCCAACTACGAGGCCTACAGGGACGAACTGCGGGCCGCAGCCCTGCGGGTCCTGGACAGCGGCTGGTACATCGGCGGCAAGGAGGTCGATGCCTTCGAGCTGGCCTTCGCGCGCTACGTCGGGACCGCGCACGCCGTGGGCTGTGCCTCAGGCACCGATGCCCTGATCCTGGCCCTGCGCGCCTGCGGCATCGGTCCCGGTGACGCGGTGATCACCGTCGCGCACACGGCCGTGGCCACCGTAGCCGCCATCGAGCTCACCGGCGCGACGGCGGCCCTGGTCGATATCGACGCCGAGCGTTTCACCATGGACCCTGGCTGCCTGCGGCGGGCCTGCACCGTCCTCGCCGACGGCCGCGCGGGGCGGCTCAAGGCGGTGCTGCCCGTGCATCTCTATGGGCAGCCGGCCGACCTCGACGCCATCCTCGAGGTGGCCCGGGAGTTCGGCCTGGCCGTGATCGAAGACTGCTCCCAGGCCCACGGGGCCCGCATCGGCAACCGCCAGGTGGGCACCTGGGGCACGGCGGGCACCTTCAGCTTCTACCCCACCAAGAACCTCGGCGCCCTGGGCGATGGCGGGACCGTCGTCACCGGCGACCCCGACTTCGCCAACCGGCTCAGACTGTTGCGCGAGTATGGCTGGAAAGAGCGCTACGTGAGCCACATCCCCGGCATGAACTCAAGGCTCGACCCGCTGCAGGCTGCCATGCTGGCCGTCAAACTCGGCCATCTGGACGACGAGAACCGGGCCCGGCAAGCCATCGCCGCCCGCTACGATGCGGCCCTCCGGGCTACCGGCCTCATCCTGCCCCGTACCTACGCTGGCGCTACCCACGTCTACCACCAGTATGTCGTGCAGCACCCCCGCCGCGAGGCGTTGCGGGCCTTCCTCAAGAATCACGGCATCGGCAGCCTCATCCACTACCCCGTCCCCGTCCACCGCCAGCCGGCCTACCGCGACCGCCTGCCGTTGCCGGCCGGTCCCCTGACCGTCACCGAAACGGCCTGCGAGCGCATCCTCAGCCTGCCCATCCACGCCCAGTTGGCCCCGGAGGCGTGCGACCGTGTCATCGCCGCCGTCACCCAGTGGGCAACGGTGCAGCCATGAGCCTAGACCCCGCCGGCACCGCCCCTGAGCTGACCATCGTCGTGCCCGTCTACAACGAGGCGGAGGCCCTGCCGGCCTTCCTCGCTGAACTCCTCCCCTTCGCCGCGGCCCTGCCGGCTGAGGTCATCCTCGTCGACGATGGCTCGTCCGACGGGACCCGCGAGATCCTCGCCGCCGCCGCCGGAGACCATGTCACCATCCTCCGGCACAAGCTGAACCGCGGCTATGGCGGGGCCCTCAAGACAGGCGTCGCCGCCAGCCGCACCCGCTACACCATCACCGTCGACGCCGATGGCCAGCACCGGACCGAGGATATCCGCCTCCTCTATGAGACCATCCGCCGGACCGACGCCGACATGGTCATCGGCTCCCGCCGCGGGCAGAAGGACGCCAGCCTCACACGGACCTTCGGCAAAGCCCTCATCCGCCTCCTCGCCAAGAGCCTGATGAAGGTCCCCGTGCACGACCTCAACAGCGGCATGAAGATCGCCGATACCCACATGGCCCAGCAGCACCTCCACCTCTGCCCGGACACCATGGCCTACAGCGATACCATCGCCCTCCTCTTCATCAACCGCCGTGGTCTCGTGCTCGAGGAACCCATCCACATCCGCGAACGCCAGGGCCGCCCCAGCACCATCGGCGCCCGCGATGCCATCGCGACCGTCCGCGCCATCGTCAACATGGCCATGCTCTTCCATCCCCTGAACCTGTTCCTCCCGGCGGCGCTGGTCCTGGCCGTGTCTGGCCTGGTCTGGACAGCCCGCTGCTACTGGATCAACCGGGTCGTCTCGCAGGGCGCTGCCGTTCTCCTCCTCTCGGCCCTGTTCACCCTCCTGCTGGGTCTTCTGGCAGAACAACTGGCCGACCTGCGCCGGACCCAGGCCCCACCCCAACCCCCTGGAGGGCGAAGCTCCCCAGGCGCGTAGGCGCCGCTGAGCCGCCGCCCCAACCCCCTGGAGGGCGAAGCTCCCCAGGCGCGCAGGCGCCGCTGAGCCGCCGCCACGATCCCCCTCCATGGCGACCGATCTCTTCTCACCGGACATCCCGGCGTCTGCCCCCATGCCTCAGTCGGAACGCTGGTTCACGGCCGCCGCCTGGCTCTACCTGGCCCTGCTGCCGTGCCATCTCCCCCTGGTCGGTCCCCTGATGGCCCACGACCTGCTGGCTCCCGTTTTCGTCGCCGCGGTCCTCCGGCGTGGCGACTGGTGCCGCTGGCGCCGGTCCCCCGACGGCTGGCTGGCCGCCTTCCTGGCCTGGGCCGTCCTGGCGACTCTGGCCCACGGGCTCCCCGGCCGCGCCGACCTCTACGAGTTCGCGGTCTTCGCCTACGTCGCCCTGATCTACGCCTTCTTCAGCCGCACCCGGCTCAACCCCCGCGGCCTCGGCCTCTACGCGGGGCTGGTGGTCGCCGGCTTCTGGGCCGTGGCCGTCATCCAGGCCGCCGGCGGATACGTCCACCCGCATTCCGCCTACGTCGGGACCACCCTCGGCTTCCTCGCTACCCGCTACGGCTTCACCTTCGGCAACCCCAACCTCCTGGCCCCGTTCGCCGTCCTGCCCCTGGTCTGCGCCCTGCTCGCCAGCACCGGAGCGGCAGGGCAGGGGACCGGGACCCCCCTCCGCCTGCGCCTCGCCCGCCGCGCCGCCTTCCTCGTCGCCTTTGCCGTGCCGGTGCTGCTCACCGCCAGCCGGCACCTGCTCATGACCCTCGCCCTCCTCCTCGGGGGACTGCTCACCCAGGTCCCGCTCCCCTGGCGCCGCGGCACGAGGGCCCTGGCCTGGGCCCTCCTCGGCGGCACCTTCGTCCTGTTCTACCTCACCGTCCTCTTCCCCTTCTTCCCGCTGCGGGCCGAACCGCCCTTCATCAATGCCCGGGCCCCAGGCATGTACATGGTCCACCAGCATGCCTACCTGCGCATGGCCACCGCCGACCTGCGCCGCCTCGCCGTCGGCCTCGGCCCCGACGCCATCCGCGCCGAGTACCCCCACCAGGTCGACCCCGACCTCGCTCGCCGCAGCCTCCTCGAGTACCACATGCCCGACCTCATCCCCTCCTTCCTGGTCTATATGGACGCCCACAACGAGTACCTCAATCTCGCCACCGACTTCGGCCTGCCCGCGGTGCTCCTCATGGCCGCGTTCCTGCTCGCCCTCGCCCGCCGCCCCGTGCCCGGTCTGGACGCCCTCCTCCCACTTCTGATCGCCGCCATCGGCTGCGCCTGCCTCTGGGACGACCTCCTCAGCAAGCGCTGGATCTGGGTCGCCCTCGGCCTGCTCGCCGCCGCCGCGCAGCCCAGCCCGCGCGCCATGGAGACCAGACCCCCAACGCCGAACGAAGAGCGCAAATCACTCTGCTGAAATAACTTAAGCGTCTATCCTTGGCCCTTCGGCGTTGAGCCTTGCTCCGCCCTCGTGCGAAACGCCACGGCTCAGCGGCGCGGTCGCGCCTGCGGAGCTTCGCCCTCCAGTCGCGCTGCGTTCGGTGCGGGCTGCGACCGGACGCCACGCGCGGCCGGCTCCCCCGCTCCCCCATCCACCATGACTCCCTCCTACGCCGTCATCACCATCTGCCTCAATGCCGGCAGGACCATTGCCGACACCGTCGGCTCGGTCCTCTCCCAGACCCCCGCACCCGCCCGCTATATCTTCGTCGACGGCGGCTCCCAGGACGACACCCTGGCCCGCATCCAGGAGGCCTGCGCCGGCTCCCCCGCCGCCGCCCGGGTCCCCATCCTTATCGAGACGCAGTCCCCCGTCCCCCGCGCGGCCGGCATCCCCGCCGCCTGGAACCAGGCCCTGCGCGCTATCACCCACGAGGAGGTCGTCTTCATCCTCAATGCCGACGACTGGTACGAACCCGATGCCGCGGCGACCGTGCTCAATGTCCTCGCTGAAGACCCTGCCGCCGACATCGTCCTCACCCCCATCGTCTACCGCGAGGCCCCCGGCAGACCCATCCTGCGCCGGCAGGCCCCCTGCAGCCTCCGCTGGCTACCCGTCCTCATGCCGCTCCCGCACCCCGGTTGTTTTGTCCGCCGGCGGGTGTATGATCGCCTGGGCCTCTTCAGCGAAGACTACTCCATCAGTGCCGACTACGACTTCATCTACCGCGCGGCCCGCGCCGGATGCCGGTTCCACCGCCTCAACCGGCCTCTCGTCTCCATGCGCCCCGGGGGACTCGCCCACCGACGCCTGGCCCTTGCCCGCCGCGAAACCTTCCGCATCGCCCGTCGTCACGGCGCCGGTATCCTGCTCCCGGGGACCGCCTTCCTCGGCCGCTGGCTGCTGAACCGATAACCGCGGACGTCCACCCAGGCTGAATCACACCGTGTGCGGCATCGCAGGACTCTTCGAGACCCGCCTTCACCGCGCGCCGGACCCCGGCCCCCTCGCGGCCATGGCCGCCGCGCTCTCCCACCGTGGCCCCGACGACGAGGGCTTCCAGACCGGGACCCACTGGGGCCTCGCCAACCGCCGTCTCTCCGTCATCGGGGTCGAGTCCGGCCACCAGCCCCTGAGCAACGAGGACGGCTCACTGTGGGTCGTCTTCAACGGCGAGATCTATAACCACCGCGATCTGCGGGCCAGCCTCGAAGCCAAAGGGCACGTCTTCTCCACCGCCGCCGACACCGAGGTCCTCGTCCACGCCTACGAGCAGTACGGCGAAGCCTTCGTCGAACACCTCTGCGGCATGTTCGCCATCGCCCTCGTCGACGTGCCGCGCCAGTCCCTCCTGCTGGCCCGCGACCGCCTCGGCGTCAAGCCGCTGGTCTACGCCATCACCGCCGAGGGGACCGTCGCCTTCGCCAGCGAACTGGCATCACTCCTGCGCTACTCCGGGACGCCTCGCGACATGGACCCACAGGCCCTGTCGGACTACCTCTGCCTGGGCTACGTCCCGGCCCCAGCCACCATCTTCAGGGGCGTCTCCAAGCTCCCGCCCGCATCCCTCCTGACGGTCTCCTTCGGCGCCCCTGCCGCCCGCCTGCACCGCTACTGGCGGCCGGGCTTCGAGCCCAAGCAGACCCTCGCCTTCCGAGATGCCGCCGCCCGCACGCGCGAACTGCTCGAGGCCGCCGTCCAGAAACGCCTGGAGTCCGAAGTGCCCCTCGGCGCCTTCCTCAGCGGTGGCATCGACTCCACGGCCGTGGTCGCCCTGATGCAACGGCACCTGAACACCCCGGTACGCTCGTTCACCATCGGCTTCACCCAACCCCGCTACGACGAACGCGCCTTCGCCCAGCAGGCCGCCAGCCACCTCGGCACCCTGCACGCCGCGGAGGTGGCCGAACCCCGTGACCCGGCCCTGCTGCGCCGCCTCGTCCGCCACTGCGGCGAGCCCTTCTGCGACTCCTCCATCCTGCCCGCGGCCCTGCTCTCCCAGTTCGCCCGCACCGGCGTGACCGTGGCCCTCAGCGGCGATGGCGGCGACGAGCTCTTCGGCGGCTACCAGCGCTACCAGACCATGGTCCTCCACCGCCTCCTCCGCGGCTGTCCGGCCACCCTCCGCCGGGCCCTGGCCGACGCCCTGCTGGCCGCCCTGCCGCAGGCCCGGGCCCCACGCACGCGCCTGGCTACCCTCCGCCGCCTCGCCGATGCCCTGGGCGACCCACCGCTGGAGGCCTACATGGGCTTCCAGGGAATCCTCTCCCGCGCCTGGCGGCACGAGCTCGCCAACCCGTCCCAGGCCCTGGCCAAGCAACCCGACCGCATCGACGCCTGGAAAGAGCTCCTGCAAGCCGGCACCGCAACCGACGCCGTCGAACGCCTCATGGAACTCGATATGCTCGAGTACCTCCCCGGCGACCTGCTGTTCAAAGCCGATGCCGCCAGCATGCTCCACTCTCTCGAGGTCAGGTCCCCCTTCCTCGATCATGAACTCGTCGATTTCGTGACCCGCCTGCCACGACCCTACAAGGTCGGCCTCCGCTACCGGAAACGCCTCCTGCTGGCGGCCGTCGCCGACCTCTTACCCCCGGACATCGCCCGCCGCGGCAAACGCGGCTTCGGCGTCCCCATCGCCGAATGGCTCCGCGGCGGCCTGGCCAGCACCCTCCGCGAAACCGTCCTCTGGCAACAGGACTGGGACCAGGAACAGGTCTTCCACGGCGCCGCCCTGCGCCGCCTCGCCGAAGAACACCTCAACGGCCTCCAAGACCATAGCTTCCGCCTCTGGGCCATCCTCTGCTACCGCTTCTGGATCGAAGACGTCTACCGGCCACTGCACTGATGGACCACCACGCCCTCAACGTCCTGGAATACGACGCCCTCCTCGAGACCATCGGCGGCTATGCCCAGACGGCCCTTGGCCGGGCTGCCGTGCAGGCCATCCGACCGGTCCCCCAGCCGGAAGCGGACCCGCCGCGAGTGGCGCTCTACACCGACGTCCTGGCCCTTCTCGACGCCGGCGCCTCCCTCCCCGGGCTGGCCTTTCCCGACCCCAGCGACCCCCTGCGCCGCGTCGCTCCCCAGGGAGCCCTCCTCGATGGGCCAGACCTGCTCCTGGTGCGCAGCCTGCTCGACACCGCCGCCGAGGCCGCCGCCTTCCTCCAGGGCGAGCCCTGCCGCGACCGGCCAGCCCTCCGCGCCCTGGCCACGCACGTCCACCCCTGCCCAGCCCTCGGCGCGGACCTCCACCGCTGCCTCGACAAGGACGGCTCCGTCCTCGACAGCGCCAGCCCCCAACTGCGCAGCCTGCGCCAACGCGCCGTCCAGCTCGAACACACCCTCCAGCGCAGCCTCGAACGGCTCCTCAAGGACACCGCCGTCACCGACGCCATCCAGGATGCCTTCGTCACCCTCCGCAACGGCCGCTTCGTCATCCCTGTCCGCCGCGACGAGAAGGGGGCCCTCCCCGGCATCATCCACGACCACTCCAACAGCGGCCGGACCGTGTTCGTCGAGCCCTCTGCCACCGTCCCCCTCGGCAATGACCTCGCCGACGTGCGCCTGCAGGAACGCGACGAGGTCCGCCGCGTCCTGGCTGCCCTCAGTGCCAGCGTGCGTGACGCGGCCGGACCGCTCCAGGAAACCCTCCGTCATCTCACCGAGCTCGACGCCGCCTGCGCCGTCGGCCGCTGGGCCATCGCCTACCGCTGCGTCCTGCCCCGCTTCGGCACCCGCCTGCGCCTGTTCGGCGCCCGCCACCCACTGCTCGAGAAGCACCTCCGCCTCGAAGGCCGCACCGCAGACCTCGTACCCCTCGACTTCGACCCCGCCGCCGGCGTCCGTACCGTCGTCATCACCGGCTCCAACACCGGCGGTAAGACGGCGGCCCTCAAGACCATCGGCCTGCTGACCCTCCTGGCCCACAGCGGCCTGCCGACCCCCAGCGACCCGCACAGCGAGTTCGCCCGCTTCGACCGCGTCTTTGCCGATATCGGCGACGAACAGTCCCTGCAGGCCAGCCTCAGCACCTTCAGCGCCCATGTCCGCCACCTCACCCGCGTCTTCGAGCAGACCCGCGCCGGCCGCAGCCTCGTCCTCCTCGACGAACTCGGCGCCGGAACAGACCCCATCGAGGGGGGAGCCCTCGCCTGCGCCATCCTGCTGCAACTCGCCGCTCGCCAGACCCTGACCGTCGCCACCACGCACCTGGGCATCGTCAAGCAGTTCGTCCAGGACCACCGCCAGATGGTCAACGCGGCCGTCCGCTTCAATACGGAGACCCTCAAGCCTGAGTACGTCCTCGATCTCGGCCGGCCGGGGGCCAGTCACGCCCTCCTCATCGCCGAACGCCTCCACCTCCCCGACGAGGTCCTCAAGGCGGCCCAGCGCATGCTCTCGACCGACCACCTGCGCCTGGAACGCGTCCTCGCCAACATGGAGGACGACCAACGTCGCCTGGCAGACTCCGAACGCGAGGCCCGCGGCGCCCGCGACGAACTGGTCCGCGAACGCGATGCCGTCCGCCTCGAGCTGGAGGCCCTCCGCAAGGAACGCCGCCAACTCCTCCACCAGGCCTACCAACAGGCCGAGGGCATCGTCGAGAACGCCCGCCGCGAAATCGAGAACCGGGTCCGCCAAATCCGCGAGGCCGACCGCCAGCCCCAGGAGGCCCTCGCCAAGGCGGCCGAGGCGCGCCGGACCCTCGATGAACGCTCACGCCGCCTCCAGCAGGGCACCGACCAGACCGCCCCCAGACCCGACCAGCCCCTGCCTACCGCAGAACGCGCGGCCGGCCGCCGCGTCTGGATCGAGCGACTCCAGGCCCATGGCACCATCCTCAGCATCGGCGACCATGGACATACGGCCCGGGTCGAGGTCGGCGGCCTGCCGTTCACCGTCGAGGTCCGCCAACTGGGGAACCCCCACGAAGCGGCCCAGCCTCCCCCCCGCGTGAACGTGGCCCGCCCCCGCCTCCAGCAGGCCATCCCCTCGGAGGTCAACCTCATCGGCCTGCGCGTCGATGAGGCGATCCTCCGCCTCGACCAGTTCCTGGACCGCGCCGCCATGGCCGGCCTCACCGAGGTCCGCGTCGTCCACGGCTTCGGCACCGGCCGCCTCCGGGCCGGCATCCACGAGTGGCTCCGCACCAACCGCCTCGTCCAGCGCTTCCGCCTCGGCGGCGAGAAAGACCCCGGCGGCGCTGGGGCGACCTTGGTCACGCTCTGACCTCACGCCACAGCCCGCGCTCCGCTGGCGCCGGGTCTGCACGCCGCGATCCGCTTCACGGCCACCCCCGGGACGGCTTGGCGGGCGGGTCCTCCGCAGCCCGCCGCGCGGTCACGGAGAACCGCGCCTCCGGAGCGCTGGGACACCCCGATGGCCTGGGGCGCCGCCGCATCTGGAGGGCAAGCGGCAGCGCCGCCGCATCTGGAGGGCAAGCGCCAGCGCCGCCGTATCTGGAGGGCAAGC
>Ga0172375_10004835_pt1 | contig 19711 bp, 15 predicted proteins | sample LakKiv1m_FD_114537 | JGI IMG/M metagenome (GOLD analysis project Ga0172375, IMG submission 114537) | Freshwater microbial communities from Kabuno Bay, South-Kivu, Congo - kab_092012_11.1m | ecosystem: Environmental > Aquatic > Freshwater > Lake | place: Democratic Republic of the Congo...
GGCGAACGATCAATACATTCTGGCACAAGCCGCGAGCAATCCTTGCGGCTACGCGCTATGGTTTTCCGGCGCACAAAATCACGTGTGTTGCAATTGCCGGCACAAAGGGGAAGACCAGTACCGCCTATTTTCTTCATCATCTGCTCCAGACATCCGGAATGAAGTCTGCCCTTTTCTCAACGGCAACAACAAAAATTGGCGCAACCGAACGGCTGAATGTGTGGAAAATGACAACACCGAGCCCGTTTGCACTTCAAAATTTTCTCAAGCAAGCGGTTGATCAGAAATGCTCCCATGCGGTGATTGAAGTATCCTCTCATGCACTTGAGCAACATCGCGTTTGGTCTATTCCTTTTCAGGTAGGCGTTATTACAAATCTTACCCCCGATCATCTCGAGTACCATGAATCAGCGGAGGAATACATACTGACCCATAAAAAACTTCTTCTGTCATCGCTCCGCGTCGTTCTCCTGAATTGCGATGATGTTCATAGTGTATTTTTGAAAAACGATCCTCGTGCCCGTTGTATTTCGGAAGATACTGCGCTGTGGAATGACCTCACTTCATCGGAGAAAGCGTGGTGGGCCCCTTTTCAAAAAACAAATATCCTCGCCGCATCAGCAGCTGCGCACGCGCTCGGACTTTCGAAAGAGCACATCGCCACGGCATTGCAAACACTCCCCACTCCGCCAGGTAGATTTGAGGAGGTGCAAGGGAACAAACCGTTTCGTATTATTGTTGACTATGCCCATTCACCAGAATCGCTCAGCTATTTTTTCAAGAATGTTCGCCCGCTTGTTTCGGGTGCCCTTATTGTCGTTTATGGAGCGTGTGGCGACCGAGACGCAAAACAGCGACCGCTCATGGGGACAATTCTTGAGTCGTATGCCGATACGATTATCCTTACCAGTGATGACCCTTATTCTGAAGATCCGGCTGCTATCGCAAAACACGTTCAGCTGGGTATCCCTGAAAAAACATCAAAATCTATCCTGACCATTCTTGATAGAAAAAGCGCAATAAAAAAAGCGCTGGAAATAGCGCGACCCGGCGATTGCGTATGCGTTTTGGGGAAAGGTGCGGAACAATGGCAAATTTTCAAACAAACAAAAATTCCGTGGGATGATCGCCGTATTATCCGCGATCTTCTCGCATAACGACCGCCAATCGTGGAATGCGAAACCCCGTTTGATCGTCGCTACCCATGCGCGAGCGTCAGCGCGCACACCTCCTTGGCACCGTTCATTTTCAGAACACGAGCAGCTTCTTGCAGCGTTGCGCCGGTCGTATAGACATCATCAATTAACAAAAATTCAAACCCGGCGACAAGGGACGGATTGGGGCACATAAAAACATTGTGAATGTTCTTCAAGCGATCTTCTTTTGCCAATGACATTTGCGGTGACGTCAATTTTGTTCGAATAAGAACATCGGCGTAAAACTGAAATCCTGTTTTCCGACACCACTCTCGCGCGAGAAGCTCTGCTTGATTAAATCCTCGCTCGGCCAATCGGTGAGCGTGCAGCGGAATAGAAACAACACGTAGTGAGTCACAATCCTTTTCCGAATCGTCCCAGGCATCAGCCATAACGGATGCGAGTATCGGTGCACTTTTTGCCACAAATGAATATTTCAATGCCTGTACCATTTTTGCCACGCGCGCATCCGAGTAATCAAGCGCAGAAAGGCACCGAGTAAGATGCGACTGTGGATTGCATGAAAAACAAAAAAAACCGCGAGCGCACGGTTTTCTACACAGTGGGCATCGCGTATTTGAATGGCGAGTAAGCGAACGGATACACTGCGCACAAACCCACTCCCCCTCAGAACCGCACACAGTACAGTGCGGCGGAAATACAAAATCAATCATCCGCTCAACAAGGTCTTTCCCTACTGCCAATACGCGCCGTCCACCACCCATGCCGTATCCTTCTTTACAAGTTTTATTATAATATCTTGATTGTAGACGCGCGCATTCGTACTGGCACCAATCAGCTCTTTGCGCTGCGTCGTCACCTTCATCTCGGCGCTTCCACTCTTGGTATCATATTTTGAAAGCGTGTATTGGAGCGCCTTTGTTGTAACACCATGATAGACTGTCTGGAATGGCTTATTTTTCTGATCTATAATCTGCTTTTGTGCCCATGAATTCATTGAATCAGACATGAACGGAAGGAGGTCGGAAAGATTCTCAAAGCTTCCCTGATTTGAATAGCTTCCAAACCGCTCCACAAACGGCACCACAAGAGAGATAACTTCATCTCCGGGTTTTGCCACCGGCGCGGGAATATTCGCCACCGGCGCTGGATTTGTTTGAGTTCCGCCATTTTGTCCGTTGTTTGCCTGATTTGGCAGTGGGGTTGACTGCTCTGTTTTTTGCTCAGCGCTCTGTCCTGTTTGTTTTTTAAAATAGTTGACTACTGCAATTACCGAAAACACGATCAAAAGAACAGCAACTATTCCAAGCGCCGTAAGAATGATTTTTAGACGAAGTGTCATATAGTTCCTTTTCCCTTTTCTTCTTCAAATTCTTTTTTTGCCGCTTCGATTTCCAACAGTTGTCGCGGGTCGGTCGTAATGAGCTGATCCTCGGAATACGAAGCAATTACTTTGATAGCAACGTGTTTTGATCCGGCGAAGAAAATCCCCTCACCGGGTCCACCCTCTAATAATAGATACTTCTCGCCCTCTGTCAACAAGAACGTCTTTTGCACCATATCAATCGCTGCTGTTGACTGCTTCAAGAGAAGCTGAATAGCCGAGTTGGTCAAAATAGCGCGGCCATATTGCGAGTTCAAAAAATCATTGACATCCTGAGTGATCGTCGTGACACCGAGATAATACTTGCGGCAACGCTTTACCAGTGCAAAGATAAACCGCGCCGAATCCTCATGCTGCATAAGCCACCATGCCTCATCAATGACAAGAATTCTGCGCTTGATCTGTGAACGGACAACATTCCATATATAGTTGATGATCGTGTAAATCGCAATGGGTCGCAATTCGTCCTCAAGATCGCGGACAGAAAATACCACGAGCTGATTTTTTGTTTCGACGTTCGTTGGCTTGTTTAAAAGCCCTGCAAACGTACCTTCTGTATATTTTTTGAGTTTTGCGGATAGTCCGGCGCCTCCCTCCATTCCATCCAGAACATCCTGCAGGTCTGTGAGGGTTGGCGTCTCAATACCCTTGGTCAAGTCAGTCTGCGGTGTGATGTCTTTCTTTGCATATGTTTCAAGCAGTGCGCGGTCGATCGTAGAGTCCTCTTCCTGCGAAAACACTCCCAGCATCAGCCGCATCAACCCCTTCAGGGTAATAACGGCACTGCGAATAATATCAGCTGTCGACACCTGCTCACCGACGGGCCGAGGCAAATCAAAGGGATTGATCCGACTTGTTGACGACAATGAAATATTGACATAGGTTCCTCCGACAGCATCTGTGAGATGCTTGTATTCACGTTCAGGGTCGATAACCATAATATCGGTTCCCATCATCATTGAACGTAAAATCTCCAACTTAATTGCGAAGCTTTTTCCCGCGCCCGAGGTGGCAAAAACAACTTCGTTCGCGTTCTGCATACTGAAACGGTCAAACAAAATCAGACTATTATTATGCCGGTTGATCCCATACAAGATTCCATTATCAGAGGTGAGATCAGACGAGATAAATGGAAACGCAGCAGCAGCCGGCGAGGTATTCATATTAAACCCAATTGCAACCTCATCATTACAGAGTGGCAGTGTGGAATTAAATCCTTGTTCCGCCTGATAAAATACACGTTTGGTAAAAATAAGTTTCGATCCAAAAACACCCTCGATATCTTCCGTAAGCTTATCAAGCTCTTCCAACGAATTTGCATACAACGTCATGTACACGCCGATCGTGAAAAAGTGCTCAATTCCTTGAGTGAGATCGTCGCGCAACCGTTCCATGTCGCGGAGTACTGTTTCGGCCTGCGGGTCGCGCGGCTTCCCCTTCTCTTGGCCGGATGAAATCTCCGCCTCAACACGTCCTACTTTGTTCCGCAGTTGCTTCAGTACGAGCGGCGTTCCCAACGGTGCAAAGAAAATCGAAACATCAAAGGATGCGGCATAGTTGATAATCGGCGCAAACCACCCAACGTTGATATATCGCGGATAGCCAATAACAAAAACCGTGCGCGCATATTTCGCACCAACGCGCACATATGACGGCTGAACCTCAAAAGAAGCCGGGCTGATGAGATCTTTTACAGCAACCAACCCGCGACGATACGCAAGCTCCTCTTCGATGACGTGCTTTTGCTCTTCTTCTTTTTGTTGTTCGAGCGCTTTTTTCTCTCGTGCCGGAGCTTTCTTAGAAACGCGCGCTATCGGTCGAAATGCCATAGATTATAATGATACTTCCTCCTCGCCCTCGACCTGCAAATTGGAAAGCGGGGCCATACGTTGATTTGCAGATGTCTCCGGATTATAGGTATTATAGTACAGTTCGATCAAACTCTGCGTATCAAGCTGAACGGTATTCAACCCCATCCCAACAAGTCCGCCTGTCACATTGCCAATCCGCTGATCGAGCATATGCTTGCGCTTTAAAAACTGTTCTTGTTTCAACCGCAATTCTCCGGCGGCAAAAAAAACTTCGGACATCTGGCGAAAAAATCCTCGCCGTATGTCAGTTGCCGGATCATAGGGCACAACAACATAGAACTTTTTGTCCATAATATCGCCAAGCTGAACAAGCTCTCCGACAAACTGACGATAATCAGCCATTTGCATCTTTAGAAGATCGTTTGTCTGTTGCGCCTCCAGCTGTTCGAGGTGGGTAAGATATTTTGAAATATCGTATTTGCGCGACTGGATAATCACTTGCAGTGGGTAGTCGATCGTATTGAGAAACTGCATATAGCTCTGAATAGTCGCATTTTGTTCATCTTCTGACTTCAAAAAAAAGTTGACGGATGAAACAAGAAGCACGCCGCGCAACGTTCCGTCTTTCAAAATCACCGTATCGTTCTTTATTTCAGCGATCTCAAGATGCTTCTGCGTTGACGGTGTACCATGCGTTGCTTTTGGATTTGGTTCAGTTGTTACTTTCTTTTTTGCCATATTAAAATAATTCCGTCGCCTTATCCTGCTCTCCCATGTACGCACCGCCCGTATCAACAATGAGCGCGATATCAGCCAGTCGATGTCCGGTCACACGCGGCTGTTCAATTTCCGGCGTGGTCATTTCTTTTTCTTTTTTTGTTTCTTTCGCCGAATGCAGTACGCGCCGTACATCCTTCTTCCAAATACGCAATGTTGGCCGACTGGCTGTTCGTGCCGTATTGAGAAGAAAAAAATGAAACGGCTGGCCATTGACGCGAAAAAAGGCAAGAACACCCGCACACCCGCCAATAATGACGGCAGCAAAAATAAACGCGGTCAGGTCGGTCGTCTTATACGCCACAAAAATCAACGCAGTCGCAACAAGAATGATCACAAACTGCCGCACCGTAATCGGTCCGAGAATACGATCTTCATTTTCAATAAATTGTGGAACAGTTATTTGGTCCATACTGACTCTTTGACGGGGGGGCAAATGATCGACACTCCTTATGCTCACAGTTTTGACCTTATGCAATGTCTTTCATTTCATTTTCGACTTTTATTATACCACACTTTTCTCTGCGCTGTATCGTATTTTTCAAAACCGCAACTTTTCATTCAGATCGAGGAGCGCATCGAATTCATCCGATGTCAGATATTCCTTCTTTGCGGCCTTTCGGTCTTCGACTAACGCATTCATATCAATGCCAAGATTTATCTGGCCAATCTCAAGATACAGTGCATACACATCACTTTCCTTCCATGCTTTGACCGCTTCCGCTTTTTTTGTCAGTGATTCTTTTTCCAATGCTTGTATCTTTTGATAGATGCGATTTGCCGCCTCTTTCGGATCCTGAGAAAGACGGCGGAAATCTTTGATAGTGAGTGCGCGAATCTCATCCACGACACCAACGAGACGAGGGTGTGCTTTCACGTCCGCAACCGGTTTTTTGCTTGCGCTCGGCGTCGGCATCGATCGCACTGTTACCGGAATAGGTTTTGCGTCAGCCAGATGCGGCGGAAGATTCGAAGGCGGCGGAGGAGTAAGTATTACCGGGGTACTTTCGGCAGGAACGGCTTGAGGGGGCGGCACCATCTCTTTGGTCGTGCTCACTTCTTTCTTTTTTCCATTTCCATTCTTTTTCTCAACCAATGTCGGTACGCCATTTATCTCTTTGATTGTGAGCGCGGGGAGTGACGGAGTTGTCGGAGAGTCGGGAGTTGATTTTGCAACGGTACCGCTATCGGTGCGAATATCTTTACTATCACTTTGAGCAGGTACTACGGACACTGACACCTTTTCTTCTGTTGATCTTTCTGGAAGTACGGGCAAATACTCGCTCACTTTCCCTGTCATGACTGCTTGTGCGGCAGTATTTGCTTCTTTGAGAAGCCGATCCGCATCCTGTACTGACAACCCCGCTCCACCATCGGCCGGTGCCGCCTTCAATCGCTCGCCCGTATCGATACTATTACGAATATTTCGCACGCGAGAAGAAAGGATTGTCTTAATCCGTGACGTAACATCTCCAGAAAATTGCACTGCCGTCTTTTCCAAAATTTGGCTAACAACCCGATCATAATCAACGACTGCTGCAATCGGCAGAGAGACGGCGATTTCCTTTGGGGTGGTAATTTGCGCAAGGAGAGTGGCTGGCTTGGGCGATATGCTCGGCGGTATACTCGATGGTGCTTCCGGAGCGGGAGGAATACTGACAGCACCGGCACTCCGAGTATCCGCTACGGGTTTTTCGATCTCCGCTGAAGGCACGGGCACCGGAACATTTTTTGGCTCAACCGGAACCTCCGACAATACCTCACTCTGCGACGGTACAGAATGCACCGTCTTTGCTTCCAGTTCCGGCAAGTGATATGGGATTACCATCCAATGTTCCGGAGACATTTTTTCAAAACTTTCCGGAAAATTTTTTAATACCGAAAGTGTCTCGAGGAGCCGTCTCACCGCATCTCTATCTCTTTCGGAAATCTTTTTTATATTACCGCTATCCGTCATATATTGGGCAATCTTGATACTCGAAACAGTGCCCCCCGAAAAACCGAGAAAATCCTGAATCCAATTCGATACGGTTGGTGGCTGGTCTATTTTTTCACCAACAGAAATTTTTATTTTTCCAAGATGCTCTCCATTGTTATAGAGCGCGTTCAAAAGTGTATTTGCAAAATCCTCAATGTTATTCAATAGATAGATGATGGTATTGTTTAATCCTATCTTATATCGTCCATCCGGAGGATAAAAATGACAGGTGAGCTCCTTTTCAAAAAGCGTCGTCATATCGCGCGCTTCCTTTTCTTTATTTTTTTCCAACTCATCGACTGATTGGGAGTATTCTCTCAAAGCATCGTTCATCGCAACAAGCAATAAACGAAATGTTGGGCTTTCCTCGATATCTTTTCCAATATCACCAAACGTTTTTTGCGCATACTCAATATGATTGCCAAACAATGCGGGAAAGGGAAGAATGACGTTAACAAATAACGCTCGCGCGAGGTCGTGTGTCTGTTTAGAAGAAAGCCCCAAACGCTCCTGTAGTATTGACTCGAGATTAAACGCGGAAAATTTTTCCGTAAAGAGTTCTTTTAAAATATTCCCGAATTTTTCTTGCTGTTCGGGAGTGAGTAAAAATCTTTTCTTGAGATCAACAAGAAATTGGTTATATTCAACCGAAAGAAGAATGTCTCGGATATATTGAGGAATAGTAAAGGGCATAGTGTACTATGGTTGAGTCAGATATGTCTGGGCAATTTGATTTACTAAGGGCGCTGCTCCAACAAGTCCATGAACAACATGACTCGCCAAATCATTTGCCCGTCCAGTTGCCTGTGCTTTATTTTCATATTTAGCGGTACTTTTTAGTGCTGCAGAGATTGCACCAGAATTGATAAGCGCCGCGTCAAGACGACCCCCGGCAACTTGCGTTTGTCCTGGGGTAAAAGAAAGAATTGAGGGGGCCATTGTCGCTTGGGTAAGAATAGCGTTACTAATTGGATCATGTATCGCCGGATTGTAGTGAGCAGCGTTACCACCAGCTGGATTCATACCGACCAGATTTGCCGTATCCCCACCCACCTCTGCATAGTTATTAAATAACCGTACATATTCAGGTGTCAAATTTCCTGCCGGATCCAAATGCGCTCCGGTATTTTGAATGCCTTCGATTACTGTATGAAGTGCAGTACGCGCTGCTGTCTGCATTGCGGTTGTCACATCATCCTTAAAAAAATTTTTAACAGTCCCTGACGTCACCGCGGCCTGCATAAGTTGGGGGGTTGCGGTAATAATCGCCGCATCGAGGCCTTTGGGCTGAAGCTGACGCATTCCATCGCGCTGTTCATCTGGGATAAGCGTCGCAAATACCGCCCCCGCTTGAGTTCTAAGCGCTTCCGGAGCATCTTCTCCAAATAATCTGCCTAAAGCTCCTGCTCCGATCGCATTCCTAACAAAATCTTGATTCACTTCTCCAACACCCGGACGAGCATCGATTGTTTTTACATCGCGTTTTCGAATCGTATCGTATTGTGCCTGTCGCACTTCACCTGCGGTTGTTGGAGGACGTTTTCTTTGAAGTGGATATCGCTCCGCTATTTCTTTTTCAAAAAGATCTTTCGTACCCTGATTTGCCCCAAGTCGCTCAATCTCAAGACGAAAATCCTCCACATGATCTTCAGCCACTCCACCCTTTCGAAAATACTCAAGCAACAGAGAAAGATTGTCTTCATCGGTTGTATTATACCCCGCGTCTGCACCACTCATTCGTTCTTCGATTTGCGCTCTTTTTAAGCCCGAATGGTGCTTTGCACCTTCCTCAATATGAGATGCTTGAGAGCTATAAGCGCTCAGTTGCGCTTCTCGTCCTAATATTCCAAGCTGATTGAGTGCAGGGGGCGCAAGATATGCCGAAGTCAACAAGGTTCCGGGCAATGTGCCGGCAGCAGCCCCGGTTAAGCCAGCAACCCCAGCACCCGTCCACCCATATGCAGCCGTGCGGACAGCTGACCCAAGCGCCCCGGCAAATCCCTTGCGTATACTTGCCCACAATCCCCGAAATTGAGCATTTTGCTGTTGAGTAAGAAGTCTATCAGCTTCAGCGAGATCTGTATTGCGTGTAACATGAAGGCCGTCAATCGCTGTCTGGTGTGTTGCGGCTGTAGCACGCTCTGCGGCAGATGCCGCGGTGGGCCCTCCACTCGCTGCTTCAAGAGCTTCTGCGTGGGCAATTGCCGCATCGCGATCTTCTTCGAGTCGTCGAATATTTCCCAGAGCAGTCGAGGCGTTACCTAAATGAGTTTGTGCTGCCTGCTGTGCGCTATCCTCATCTCTACTTGCTTGAAGTTTTTCCTGGGCAATCCGGTCGGCAAATGGACGACCAACACCAAGCGCCCCACCAGTTGCATGGCTCACCAATGCGTCAGCTCCTTGTTCTATATTTTGATATGCGCGACGCGCTTGCTGCCCGATAGGTGTTTCCATGGCCCACCGCGCGCCTCTCTGACCAACCTTCCTTCCGACTTCTGCAACTACGCCTGCGCGGCGCTCCCACACATCTGCCATTCGTTCAACTCGCTGTTTTCTTCTCGCCTCATAGCGAGATTTGAGTGTTCCCCCAACTTCACGCGCCGTTCGGATCGGATTAAACGGCCCGCGCTTGCCTGTCATGTAGTCCTTAAATCCGCTGACAGCACCACCCGCGATACTCCCCCCCACTGAAGAAAGCTGTTGTGCCGCCATCAATGAACCAATAAGAAGACCGATGCCAAGAATATATCCCGCCATCCCTCCGATTGTCGATATGCCGCTTTTTCCGACGTCCGACAGTTGCGATGCCAAAAATTTTCTATCCTCAAAATGGACGCCGAGCTCCGTTGCGATATAAATATTGTTCGAATCACTGATACCATTGCCGGCAACCGCAACAACCGTGAATGAAAGCCATAAAAAGAACGCCATAACCGGCCCGACGAGCAAGTAGTTGATAAATTGATCCCACCACTTTGACGCATACCCGCGATCATTGGGAAGTGCGGAAAGAAAAAAAGCAGCCGGTGAAAGAATAATAAGAAACCAAAGCGCAATAATACGGATGACAAGAATGGCGACCATCACTCCGATGACAATGAGCGCCAAGCTGACAAATATCAAAGCAAGCACAAGACCGGAAAGCGCAGCCAATCCGTCATATTTCACATCGCTACTCCCAAAAACCGTAAGCGACAAAAGTCGATTGAGCCCAATGAGTACGGCAAAATTACCACCCCCGGCCTGTGAAAAAGCTCCAACAAATGTCATCATCACGATCTGTCCAAAATCAATAAACAGCCCACAAATTGTTTTCGAAAAATTGACGAGCACCGCTGCTGCGATAAACTTTGGCAATGCTTGTGCATAGCTATACTGTTGCTGTTGCAAAATAGTTCCGATCGCGATTGCGAGAAGAACCACCACGAAGAACATATTTACCACATCTCGCACAACCACCCATCCCTGAGTGACTGCGGTTGAAGCAAGAAACTGATTATACTGAGCTATGGCAAGAAGGAGCCACATCAGATTTACAACAAGTCCACCAATAAGCTGAACAAGGAGCGCGATAAACCCTCCCAAAACCAGCGCGGTTCCTTTTGCCGCAGCATCACCAAAAAAATCAAAAATTCCCGCACGCACTGGGGTGTGGAGTCCAAAAACGCCGACAACAACAAGAAGCACAACAATGCTCGTCGTGCTGATGAGTCGTTTGTTTTTCAGAAAGCTGTGCACAAACCTATACTATTCATGATATGAATAGTATAGCACGAGTAATAGGGGATGGAAACAATAAACCAACGCTTTTATGGAGCCCACGCGGTCAACTCTCCATGAGTTACGATTCCGTTATGCAACAATTGACTTTCCTCCAAGCGACGAGATACTCCACCGTCGCCTGCAGCATCTGCGCGGCGTAATCGTTCAGTAATAATTGGTTGTATTCGCGAACGGAATGTCGGATCGTTCATAATCTCATCGGGAGTTAAAATTGAGTATGTAACATAGGTGTTTTCTCGTTTGCGTAGATAGTCAGCTCGCAGTTTCACATACTGATTAAGGTCCTGAAACGTCTCAATGGCCTGTATTAAATTTTCATGCGCGAGTGGTTTTATTTCATGTGATCGAAAATACTCAAAAGCACCTTGATCCATGCGTTGATAGGGTCTACACAAATAATAGAGCGTTTTCTCTAGATGACTAATATTTGCCAGATCTGCTGGCGTACGAGTCCCGGGCGGTTTCGCTCGAGCAATGGCAAGGTCATTTTTTGCTTGATCAAGATGTCGAAGATCAGCAGTCGGGAATGCCGATCGCGGTTCAAAAATTTCATCGACAACCTTTTCGTCAAATTTTTTTGCTTCTTCGATCATCTCATCAGCTGTTTTCCCTCCCCGATACTGTCTTTCATGTCCAAAGAGTCCCCGATGCAATTCCTGGACTGCACCTTGCCCTCTAAAGAATGTTCTGAAACGACTTCGAAGCTGTTCATCTGCTCCAGATGTAGCTGCAGCTTCCCAATATGCGTGCAAAGGGCTGTTTGCCTGCGAAAGCTCGGTCGCGGTTTGTTCAAATGTTTTATTTCGCCCGCCTTCCTTTTCACTTCCCCTACGCGCTGCAAATACGGCTTCAACTTTTGCAAGATCTTGGAGTCTTGTTTGTTCATCTGAATTTGCGTGGCTAAGAATCCCTAGTTGTTTTGCCTCTGATACTTTTGGTCTCCTTTCCATATGCGTTGGTATCAATGGATCGTTCGGCCTTCCGACGGGGTGGATCATCGGTATTTGTCCATCGTACGTTAATCCACCACGTTCAAATTCCAAAACCTTAATAATTCTCGCACGAAGCCCGGGGTTATTGGTAATAACATTAGGGTTTAAGGAAATATCGGGTAGATTAATCTTGTCAATAAACTCCACGCCATCGAACAGTTGTGCAAAACGCTCTAAATCTCCTTCGTCCAGTGACTCAGCGAGATGACGACAAAATTCTGCACGTAAAAAAATACGAAGTCGATTATTCATCTCTTCGCGCGTTGTATAATTTAAGCGTTCAAAACGGTATGTCACTTCTCGTCCCTGATATTGATCAGGGTCCATATAGATTTCATTAACCAGGGCATAATTACCCTCGTTAAGCGCTCGCTTGTAAGTGTGAATCGTGTTCATAAAACGCTCACCCTCATGCCTGCTCTCGGGAAGCATTTCTCGAATTTTACACCGTATATCCTCTTCGTTAATGGGGAGTTGGCCTTGACGTATTGCCATCTGAATATAGTAAATCACGAGATCATTGATAACATCTCGTGGTTCCAGCCCGCTTCCACGCTCAAGTCGTTTTGCTTCGCATGACATCCCTTGTACCGCCTCATACTGCTCCCGCGCTTTTATTGCCTCATCTTGTTGATTTTTTCTTTCAATGGGGTTGAGGCGCGGCCGAGTCATCCTGCGAGGAATAAGCTCTTCTAGAATATGATCCGTGATCTCACCAGCGGGAGTGCGTGTCACATATTTTGGTGATGATCGAAAATCTGGTGAAAGTGCCATAAAATTATTTTATATAATTAAATCTTATAGCTCTTGCGTACCGCGGCATGCTGGCTTTATTTTCCGAAAGAATCATAGATGCAAAGAGTGGATTTTGCTATAAATAGTGCCAAGCTCCACCACCTTTATAACAAAAGTATACCACAAAATGCCCCGATGGGCAAGAAAAAACTCAACAGAGGCGCTGTTGAGTCAAAAATGTGTTCGAGTTTAGAATATTTGAATAAAAACCGGACACTCTTTTTGGTTCCGGCGTACCCTGCCCGGACAGACCTATACCAAATAGCCCCCCACTCAAAAACGCTAATGTGAATTGGGGTAATAAAAAGCGATGCCCGGAAGATATGGAGGTCTCCCGGGCATGCGAATATGTGAACGTCGCTTCAGCTTGAGCGTGCCGTGCGACGATTTTGATTGTTATTTGTCTTCCCGCATGAACATGCGGCCGGTCGCGTTCCCGACCCATGCGAAGTGGGCCTTCCACCGGGCGCTATACCATGCGTCCCGGTACAACCACTTGCGGTTTAGGAACCGCCAGAAATTGTACTCGTTCTCCTCCGGAAATGTCGGATACGACCCGGGAGCCGAGAGCTCCCGCCAGGTCTTGCTGGTCCTTTCCGCCAGCCAAATGAGTTTTGTCGGCTTCGTGTAATCCGTCCCACAACCGTATTTGCCCCCGCAATCGCGGAGGCCGTACATCCACATTACCCGCAGGGCGGTTTTTCCGCCCACGGAGAACGCAGACCCGAGGTCGAGTGGCCCTGGACCGCCAGCCTCGAAGACCGGCTCAGCCTCCGCCGATGTTACTGGGAGGCCGTCAAAGGCGAGGTAGGTTTCGCCCCACCTCGCCTCGGCATCCTCGGATAGGACGCCCGAGGCCCACCCCGCATCCTGCGGGGGGGTGTTGACCGGCCAGGACTTACTGGCCTGATCAAGGAGTTTTACCACGTCTGGCGACGTTGTCGCCAGAAGCTCCTTCTGGAAATCCAAAACCTTCCACTGGCGGTATGAAGCGCCAGGGTTGGTCCGTATTATATCGAATAGGGCTCTCGGGTCCGCCTTCCGCTCGGCGACGACCGAGAAAGTCGCCGACTCGGAGCCCAGCTCCGACAGGACGGCATGCACTTCCCAGAACGCCGCCGGGTGGCGCTCGCTAGCAAACTGGTAGCAGTCCGAGCACATCCGCTCGGCGAGGATGTGCACCTGCCCAGCGGTGTCGCTGAGCATGACGGCCACTTCCGTGTGGTCGCCTCCTTTCTCGTCGGCCCAATCCGACGAGAAGACGAATTCCTTGACCCCGTCGCCCAAGTCGACGAGGTCAGCCGTGAGCGGACCCACCGGGGTCGGTGGAATCGACCCGTTGGCGTCCGGCGTGGGGGGAGTCACGGTGCGGACAGGCGGGAACGTTGCCGTCCTTGCTGTCGGATCCGCTGTTGGGAAAAACAGCGTGGACGTCGGCGCGGGGGTCGAGTCGTCCGTCGGCATCGTGATCCGCGAAACTCGGGGGCTCCGCGTGACTTTCGGCCCGCCGAGGCCGACCATGTCCAACACCTGTGAACAGCCAGCAACGGCAGTCGCGACGACGAGAAAAAAAACCCGAGTGGTCTTGGCGAACATTTTTTTGCTCCTTTCAAGAGCGGCTCGTCCGCGCGAAGACCCGCGCGGATGTGTATCCTCGCGCGTCTTTTCAGTAGCGCCAACCCATGTTTATAGCCATAGACATCGTGTGGCGCTACTGAAACAAATAACAACCAATAAGTATGTAAAAGAACGACAAAACAGGGCCTCCTACCCTTTATGCTTTCGGCACTCATCGCGCCAAAAACGCTCTAGCAGGTAATTATCCCCTATTTTGCCCAAAATGTCCAGACGGAACACCCAGAATCCGACGATAATTCTTAGCTCGTGAGCCCGTGGCGCTTAAGCATTATTCGGAAATCAAAATATTCATTGAGAATGCGTGGTTCAACAATCACGCGATAGGGCTCTTTCTCGTAGAGGAGAATACCCTCGGTGATAATAGCGTATTTCATTTCCGGCATTGTCGCGGTATTGAGGATGACAACATCCAGATTATTCGTGTGGAGAATGTTTGATAGTTCTGAAATGAGCTGGAGATATAGCGGTGCAATTTTTTTTGATCAAAGAGATCGAGATATACACTAAAATCATAATCGCTCAAAGGCCCCTCATCACCCCGCGCATGAGAACCAAAAAAATACACAAGTTTTACTGCATTGTGTTTCCGAAAGAGACGAATCAGTTTTTGCTGTGTGTTTTTGTCCATACACATCAAACAAAATCAGCAATATATTCCTTTACATTTTTCTTTAAGAAAAGGAGTAATTGCTTTTCTGTTATCTCGTCGCGAAGAAACTCGACTTTCGTATCATTGATATCAGCAAGATACACCAGCTGTTCCAGGAAAAGACGCCCATTAAATTCATCGCGATATTTTTTTTCAGCAAGTTGAATAATCTTTCCAAGCGTTGCGTGGAACTCTTTGAGGATGAAATACATATCGACATAATCACGATATGCCGCGCGTTTCCCAATCGCAAACGCTTTTGCAGCTCCAATATCTTTAATTGAAAGAAGTGGGACCCCTTTGTATATTTTACAATGATATACTGGCGGATAGGGGTAATACCGAAAAGTTGTTTTTATACCTGAAATAAAAATATCATACTGTTCATCGGATTGGAAAATCGGAGATATTTTTTCCGACGGGAATATCCTTTTTACTTTCTCGGGGATTATCTTCTTGATTGGTACATCGGTAAAAAGATCAAAATCATACGATATCCGATGCCCGATTTGAAGTGCAAGGGCAGTACCACCGACGAGGTGATACTGACGAAAATGAGCCAAATACGGAAATAACCGCTTAGCGTTTTTTGTGAGGCACTCGTCGTACATGTGGCATTGATTCTACGGTAAATACGGCCATGGAAAGCTCAACCAAACTTGGACGTAATTCGCTTTGGGGTGTCTTAGAAAGCACCGATCTAATTTTTCGAAGACCGTAATTCTTAATAAGCCACTGCCAATGTCTAAGATTACCGTATGAGAGCAGCTGTTTTATAATCAACGTCACATCATCTTTGCGATCAAGCTCCGAGAAACGATATGACCAGAACATGGGTTGAAACGATGGCGGTAGAACTTGTTTTTTTGATGCGTTCCGAATGTATTTTTTTTGTTTCATATATGAATATAATATCATAACGACCTATTTTTTCAATAGCTCATATCTGACAGACGAGACCTAAATTCGACAATATTTCTTAATCACTTTAAGAAAAGTCATCATATCTTTTTAGGCTCTATCCTAGCGTATTTCAATTCCGGCATTGTCGCGGTATTGAGGATGATAACATCCAGATTATTCGTATGGAGAATGTTTGATAGTTCAGCGATGAGGTCAAGATACAGCGGTGAAATATTTTTCTGGTCATGGGGATCCACAAAAATGGACGAAACGATGGTGTCAATTTCTTTAACTTTTTTTGTTTTTTCCCGGTCTCATACATGAAGATATTATATATCCTCTTATAATTCCACCCTTGTCTCCCCCGCACGGGCAGCAATACCATAATATAGAAAATCTTTCCTCAACTGATCGGGCGTGATTGAATATACGTTATCACCAACGCTGTAATCACACAGCACCTCGCGCGTTCTCAACAATTCTTTACGGCGACCGCTCCATTTTGGATCATTGATTGTCAGATCAATAAGCTCGAGCACGCGCTCAAATGCCTTTTCAAATCGTTCACGATTACCCGTTTCTTTTGCGCGCAATGTACGCTCTACTTCACTGCCGATGTTCCCGAGCTGTTGCATCGGTGATAACTCATTCCAGCGGCCGGCGGCACACTGCGCATGTATAATGGTATTCATAGTTATTCCTTCACAAGTCGATTGACAATTTCGATTATTTTTTTGCGGGTTTCTTGATCCTCAACATACCGTGATCGATTCCCCCGTGATGGTCGAATATTGATCATGGAATCAAACTCGATCCAATCACCTTCAGTATTATTGGGATAAAGATTAATGCCCCAGAGATCATATTGTTTTGATCCATGTTCAATAAGCAACTCTTCCTCGTCTGCATGGAGCTCACCATTCACCGCCATGCTATGTTTTACAATATCGACAACTCCTTTTACAAGATCGCCAAAATTACTTTTGGCCATTTCTACAAGATCACTCCGTGATATCTGGTCTGTTACTATTATTATATCGTTCTTATTCATAGGTATTAGAGATACTAGCACAACGACCTGTTTTTTCAATAGCTTGTATCTGAACTTTTGACGAGCCGTAATTAACAAAATCGGAATAGTTTATTGCAGACAAATACCCCGCGGTCTTGCCGCGGGGTCGAGTTTATTGTTCTCGTTACTCTGTGATTTCCCCTTTACAAAAAAAAGGGGGGTACAGGCGTGATAAGCTCGAGCAATTCTTTATGATGAGGGTTTGAAATGGCATGAGTTATCAGTGTGAAAGTCAGCGTTGGGCACTCCATACGTTGTGCCACTATCATCCTTAGCGAACGTACCGTCGGGCTGAATATTCCCTTTTCTTAAAGTACCGCAGGTACGTGTACACGATTGCCAATTATCTCGCACCTCTACACAAAATGTTCGCCCACCAAGTCCATACAGCTGCTGGTTGCCGTATTTTGTTGTGTATACTTGACCAAGAGGTTTCACTGCTAAATTAGGTGTGTCGGGTGGTAATTTATCCTGAATGCCAACGCCATCGAAGCCGCTATCTGTGTGTGAAAGAAGGGCATCATTGGGCAATCTTTTATCATAAATATAGTATGAACGAAGTGGCAATTGTGTATTTTTCACATCGGCAAAAAATGAAATTGATAGTGTGTTATTTGCCCCGACGGAAACAATAAACTGATCTGGTTTTGTTTTATCAGCGCCGTAAATTTTAGGAGTGTTGCCAGATGCAGCACCCCAACCTTTTGATATATTCCAAAAGGATTGAAGTTTAGATGTTTCAGATAATGAACTATCCGCCAAATCTCCCACTAATGCATATTTACTTCCATTCCATCTCCAATATTCATAGATTTTAAAGAAAGGTGTATTACCGCTGATTCCTGCGAGCGGATCAGATGCGCTCCCTGACTTTATCCTAAGAGAAGGAATTTGAGGGCTCAGAGGTATAATACTATTATATTCTAGGGGATTTTGTCCACATGTAAACGTAGGGGTAGTGGAAAAATTTCCATCTTTTTCCCAATACCCAGTAACCCCTCCTCCAAGACTACCCGTTGGAAAGCTCACCAAATTACAATTTTGTTGTCTATTTGTAAGAATATATGGCGTTTGTTCTAATTTTGGATCAAACGATTGCGCTGAATCAGCAATAGCTTGGGCGGCGGATGTAAATGGTGCCACCTCGCCTAATGCCTTTTGAGTATCCACCACGGCTTTCCCGCGCGACACGGTAACAAACTCAGAGCAATATGTATCAGTGTACGATATTGCTATTGGAGTTGAAGGCGATTCTGTAATAACTGACTGGGTATTTATTTCAATACTTAACGCAACAACATGAGTACCCCAACCGCACATTTTTGCCGTCCATCCCTTAAGTGTGTCCGTAGGATTTGAACCAGTAAAAACTGGTTTGATCAAAAAACTAGCCCCATAATTCTTTGTTATGTCGCTGTCATCATAGTGACAACCACGACTACTGTTTGAATTAGATGGACGATCTGGTGCATAATCACCCTCAAGATATTCGTTGTTAGCAATCATTGATGATGTTATAGTTTGAGGATCATAATTAGGGAACAGTTGAACATAATTTGGAATCGAGTACTGATGTTCTGTTAAACCTTCAAAGGTGACATCGATCGATTTTATAAAACGCCTTTGAATACTTTCCGATGTATTTGCGGGATAAAATCGCTCATCGTCATACTCTGTCAACTCAGATGTTCCATTTTTTCCAAAATCATTATCCCACAATAATAAAACTGAAGCGTTTCCGACAGGTTGATAATCAGAAATCTTTTTACATGGAAAACCTGTACTTCCACTTGCAAACTGACCTTCAATTTTAACCTCTCCTCTATCATCTCCGCAATCATGCAATTTAAGTTCGTTTCCGCTTTGGACAACTCTGCTATCTCTTGATTTGACTGACCCATCAGTGCCTTCCACTGTTTTCGTTAAATAATTAGCAAGGGTAACGCTTAAGGATGGATCTTTTTTATCCGTCTTGATGCAATAGTTAAGCACTTCTGGAGGCCTATACTCAGTATAATTATCTGTTGAACCTGCAGTAATAACTCCCCCAGAAGTTGGTCGACCTGGAAACCAGTTCAGACAATAGTTATCATAGTAACGATGCACGAGCGGATCTCTTGGATCCGCTGTTGCAGGATCGCCGTCAGGACATTGATATGAGCTATTACTGACAGGCGTCATGCCTGGTTCTTTTTTACATACATACTGATCATACGCTGACAGCGTATAGCTTTCACTAAATCGTGGGTATGGCTGGAGACAATACCCGTAGATACCATTCGAGCCGCCGCTTGCACGACAACTGTCAACAACTTGCTCTCCGGTACGCGGGGAATCCTGTCGAGGATAGAGACGACACGTATTTAGATAACTACTTCCTGCCGTTGTACAATGTCCCCCACTTTCACAATCTGAATCATTTAAACAGTGTATAGCGCTATCGTTATCACAAATATTTGGCGTGAGCACATCAAATGTTAAGGATGGATCGGAAGTATATGGTTGTACCACCCGCCAATTTTGAAGAAGAGAAGAGTATCCTCCGTCTGTCTGCTGTCCGGTTTCAAACTTATAATCCGGTCGCGCGTAGCCAGAAAGAGACAAAAGATTTTTACGAGGAGCTTTGTTGACTTTGGGATCGGTACTTGATGTGCCGTCTTTTAATAACCCGCTCAAGTACGCGGGGGTTGACGTTTGAGTAAGATCATTTGGTAGTACACAGGTAATTCCATCTGCGCTTGCCTTATTGCATGGTTCGCGCGTTACACATAC
>Ga0172375_10004836_pt1 | contig 19711 bp, 21 predicted proteins | sample LakKiv1m_FD_114537 | JGI IMG/M metagenome (GOLD analysis project Ga0172375, IMG submission 114537) | Freshwater microbial communities from Kabuno Bay, South-Kivu, Congo - kab_092012_11.1m | ecosystem: Environmental > Aquatic > Freshwater > Lake | place: Democratic Republic of the Congo...
AGAGAATTTAGCCACATTAAAAATTTTTGGTCTAAGGCCAAAAGGTATTGCATGTATTTAATATATCAAGTGAAATGCATTTTGACAACCTTCAAAATGCGTCGTAAAATACATATTAGAATGAAACAAATCAATAGTTTAATAACTGATTTTTTGGAATATTTAGAGATCGAAAAGGGGCGTTCGCTTTTAACGGTTCAGAATTACGACCGCTACCTTAAAGATTTCAGCTTTTTTGCAAAAAAACATGGGGCTGAAACACCAGAAAAGATCAGCCAGGACCTTGTCAAGCAATATCGGTTAAGTCTAAACCGACGCGCGCTCTATAAATCGACTCAAAACTATTATTTGATTGCCTTGCGTAGCTTTCTAAAGTATCTGGGGCGGCACGATATTAAAGCTCTCGTCCCAGAGAAGATCGAACTCGCTAAAACAGATGGGCGACAAATTACTTTTTTAGAAGAGGATGAGCTCGAGTCCCTATTGAATCAGCCCGTTCTTTCAACTCCCCAAGGGAGACGCGATAAGGCGATTCTGGATTTACTATTTTCGACCGGGTTGCGCGTTTCAGAACTCTGCCAACTAAAAATTGCCGACATCAATCTAGACCGCTCGGAATTCTCCGTTAAAGGCAAAGGAGGTAAAGTTAGAGTAGTTTTTTTGGATCACGAAGCTAAAGAATCCCTAAAAAGATATTTAGACCTGCGCCACGACAAATCCGAATGGTTATTTATCCCCTATGGCCATACTAATAGCCAAGATACAAGAAACAAGATGCAAGATACAAACATAACACCGAGATCGGTTCAACGCATGATTCATAAATATGCTTTGCAGGCGGGCATTACCAAAAAGGTTACACCTCATGTTTTACGTCATTCTTTTGCGACCGATCTTTTGATGAGCGGCGCGGATTTACGATCAGTCCAAACATTATTGGGACACTCTTCGGTTACTACCACCCAAATCTATACTCATGTGACTGACCAACATTTGCAAGAAGTCCATGAGGCTTTCCATGGATTAAGGCGCAGCGGAGAAGAGAACTTAGATGAAGATAATGCTACTACCGACCATGAATCTAAACAAGAAGAAGGTAATGAGCTTAATTAATGAGATCTTTTAGTGCATAAAAAGCCTGACGCGGCTCGCCGAGCTTACCCATTTCTGCGCGGATTAGGCCATAGTACTCTTTGTTCGCATTGTTATTGTTCACATTATCCACTAATTCCAAAATATAAAAGCCTTTGATATAAGCGCTCTGGCCCCGGGCCCAAGAGGCATAATTGGTCAAGTAATCAGTCTGGTGAGCTTCATCAATGACGGTTTTAACCGAACTGCCATCTTCAGACGTCGGACAAACATTAATCTCCATAAAGGTTAGGGGTTTACCGAAACTGCGTAATTTGTCGTACAAAGTTGCACCAGTATGAATGGTTTTCCGGGAGAAACTTCCCATCCAATCATACCAATCAATGCCAATCATGTCGAAGTCTACCCCGTCGGCTTTCAAGCGGTCCAGGAAACCGGTGTGAAGCCAACTAATGGTTACGATTTTCGTCGCGCCGGGGTCAACCGAATTAATGCCATCCGAAAGGCCGCGGATATATTCTTTAATACTCTGGTAGGCGCCTTCGTCATAGTCAGAAGTGCGGCTGCCCTCAAGCCCGCCGCTTCGGATTGATTGGGCTCCGCCTTCATTGGCGAGCTGATAGTAAGAAATTTTTCCCGCATAATGGCCAGCGATACTTTTGCCGTCGTCTAGACCAGAACCGTACATGTCGCCGCCTGTGGCAGGGTTATCTTCGATAACCAAGACCACATTCATGCCCGAGGCCAAGACTTGATTGATATAGGCATCGTTACGTGCAAAACCCCCGCCGTAATCCCAATTCAGACGCGCCCAACCTAAACCCATTTCTTTAGCCCTGCCGATCTGCTCAGCCCAATTATCGGCGCTATAGCCATAGGCAGAAGGCCGCATAGTTGCGCCCCACTGGAATGAACCCCCGAATCCCGCAGGTATATCAAGCTCCTCTGCGACCGGCGCCGAAGCTGGCTCGTCGTTTTCTTCTTCATCCTTTGCCTCTTCGGCAGGCGTTGGTTCTCCATCCAATTTTATAATATCAATATCAGAGGTTGAATCCGCTAAGACAGCAAAAATATTTGTGTGCGATTTGTCTTTAGCCCTGTAATTTACAACCGACTGGTTGATATAGTCTCTGAATAAAAAAAGCCCTCCTGACAAAACAGCTAGAACACAAACGCTTGCCGTGATAATCAAAAAAGGCTTGTTGAGCTTAATGGTTTTAAAAAATTTAAACATATTTATTATAGTTTAACATAATTATTTTTTTGATAAAACAATTTTTTAACTCACAAGGGCGCCTTACGGCGCCCTTATTTGATCGGCCTCACTCCGTTTACAGAAGGCGGAGCGGGTGGTGGCTGGAACTTGCGTGGCCAAATGAATTCGCGGGCGAGAAAGATGTCCAGCAGAAGCAGCAAGACAAACAGCCCGATAATTATCTGGGTTCGGTTCATGCTTAGCCTCCTTTTTGTTACAGTCCAACGTCAAACTGGCATGCTTTGGGGAAGATCGAAATACCGTGACCGGTTTTACTACCCAAGCTAATCACAAAGATATAGGTTTTCCGGTGAGACCTCGCGATTCCTTGGCTCTTGCCGTTCTTCAAAGACTGCTCGGTGATCTTGAAGAAATTCAGAATAGCCTGTTGGATTGCGGCATACTCATAACCACGAAAAGTATATCTGGCGATGATAGTTTCCCCGCTCTGGTTGCTGTACTTAATTTCGATCCCCCCGTGGGCCTCATTAATACTGACCGACCAGGACTGCCGCAAGAGCAGAAGCTGGAAGATGGCCTTGACCATCAATGAAAGCGCTATGATCGGTCTATCCTGTCGGATGCCGACATCTAAAAGCAATGCCCGTAAATCACCATGCTCCATGTTAATATCCTCCCCCATTTTAAGCTAAAAAGATTATACTACAGGCCTAAACCTATTTCAACCATATATACTAATGTTTTATGGGGGGGGATCTTTCATTTTCCTCATTTCCCAGGTATAATGTAAATATTATGAGTTTAAAGATAGGTATCGTTGGACTCCCAAATGTGGGAAAATCGACACTTTTTAACGCTTTAGTTAAAGGTTCGCAAGCGCAAGCGGCGAACTATCCTTTTTGTACCATTGAACCGAATGTGGGGATTGTAGAAGTGCCAGATGAACGGCTGGGTGTTCTGGCCAAGATATCTAAATCAGCAAAGATAGTCCCAGCGGTCGTGGAGTTTGTTGATATTGCCGGTTTGGTCCGCGGCGCGTCTAAAGGCGAGGGCTTAGGGAATAAATTTTTAGCGCATATCCGCGAATGTGATGCGATAGCCATGGTGGTACGATTTTTTGAAGATGAAAATGTGACCCATGTGGCCGGAAAAATTGATCCGGCCGATGACATTAGCGCTATTGAAACCGAACTCCAACTCGCCGACTTATCTGTAGTCGAAAAGCGGCTTGAAAATATTGATAAAGATATCAGATCTGGCAATAAAGATGCTGTAAAAATTAAAGATATCCTTGTTTCTATCAAAAAGCTCCTTGACGATGGCAAGAATGCCAGAGAATTAGAATTGTCGGACGATGATGCGAAGCTCATCAAAGAATTGGGGCTGATGACTTTGAAGCCAGTAATTTACATTGCCAATTGCTCGGAAAGTCAGTTATCAGACTTCAGACCTCAGACTTCAGCTTATAAATGGATACCAATTTCGGCCAAGATTGAAAGTGAATTGAACGAACTTGACGAGGATGAGAAGAAAGAATATTTGAAAGAATTGGGCTTAGAGAGTTCGGGCTTAGATCGATTAATCAAAAAAGCCTACGAGATCCTGGGGCTGATATCGTATTTAACGAGTGGCGAGCCGGAAACGCGGGCTTGGACCATTAAGCGCGGCTGGAGCGCGCCCCAAGCTGCCGGTGTGATTCACGGCGATTTTGAGCGCGGCTTCATTGCCGCCGATGTGGTAAAAAACGATGATTTTATCGATAACAATGGTTGGGTGGGATGTAAGGGAAAAGGTCTGGTGAAAACTCAGGGTAAAGATTATATAATGCAGGATGGCGATGTCGTTCTCTTTAAATTTAATGTGTAGGAGAAACCATGAATAATAACGACCAAATGGTTAACGCAGCTTACGATGAATGGGCATCAACTTATGATGATTATGCCAAGATCAATATTGCCATTATTAAGGACCATCCTGTTTTCGTCAGAATGATTGAAGAAGAAAAGAACAAAGAGACGGGATTGGATTTAGGTTGCGGTACAGGGCTGCTAACCATCGAGATGAGCAAATTTGCCGGCAAAATTACGGGGGTTGACCGAAACGAGAAGATGCTAGACCAAGCACGTCAAAAGAAAAGCTTAGGCGCAGAACTGGATTTTATCCAAGCCGATATTTCTAAGAACCTTGAATTTCCCGACAATACCTTTGATTTCGTCGTCTCTTCGCTAGCAATTAACCATATTGAGCAGCCGGAAGATCTATTTAAAGAAATTTATCGCGTGCTAAAACCGAGTGGAATTTTTGTTTATGATGAGCCAGACAGCGGACCAAGGACAAAAGAACAGTTGGAGAATCCACCGAGACCAAAGGTTGTTGACCCTCTTTTAAGACATAAGATCCAAGGCGCTAAGATGTGGCACGGCCGGTCACTGGATAGCTTATTGAACTCACTTAAACAGATAGGTTTTAAGATCGAAGAAGTATTTTCAACAAAATATGACGAAGAAATTGAACACCTTTTGGAAAATATGCAACTTTTCAAAGGCAAGACCTTATTTAATATTATCAAAGCAAGGAAATAAAAGTTTTCTCTTCAAATTTAATGTTTGATTAAACCCTTCTTTTAAATTCAATGTCTAAGGAGTTGCATAAATAAATATTATCTGGTATATTAACGATATGAAAACATATGAAATAACTTTTATTACCAAAGAAGACGAGCGCGAGAAACCAGTTAAAACCATTTTAGAAGGTTTGAGCGGTAAAATTTTAAATATCTCTTCTTTGGGCCAAAAAACATTTGCCTACCAGATTAAAAAGGAAAAGGTGGGTTTTTTCACTACGGTCAGCTTTGAAATACCGGCCGAGAAAGTAGCTGACTTAAACAAGAAACTTTCTATGGAGGAAGAAATCTTGCGTTTTTTGATTATTAGTATTAAACCAAATATCCAAATGGCTGAGCTGCCAGTTAAAGAAGAGAAGAAAACTGAAATTATAGAGGAGCCTGCCAAAGAAATTATCCCAGAACCAGTCAAAGAAATCGTAGAAATTACTGAAAAGCAAGAAGAGAAAGCTCCTGAAACCGAAAAGGTAAAAGAAGCTAAGCCCAAAAAGACGGCGAAACCAAAGGCCGAAAAGCCCAAAAAAGTTTCTAAAGCAGTCAAAGAATTGCTTGAAGAACCAACTTCGGAAGAAGAGAGAATGGAAGCCCTCGACAAAAAACTCGAAGAGCTTCTAAAGGAGTAAAATGTTTAGCTTAAATCGCGCCCAAATTATCGGCAACTTAACGCGCGACCCAGAAATGCGTTATACGCCTAACGGCCAAGCTGTTTGTAGTTTCGCCGTGGCCACTAACCGACGCTGGCGCGATAAGGACGGCAACAACCAAGAGCAAACCGAGTTTCACGATGTCGTAGCCTGGGGCAAACTGGCTGAAATCGTCACTCAAATTCTCCATAAAGGCAACAAAGTTTTTATCGAGGGTCGGCTTCAAACTCGTTCATGGGATGCCCAAGACGGCTCGAAAAAGCAACGAACCGAGATTGTGGCCGAAGATTTTGTCGCCTTGACCCCTAAGGGCGAAGCCCAGCCAAGTGGAGGTAACGCTGTCATCGAGGATTATCCGGTCAAAGACGAATCGCCTTCTGAAACTACCGAAAAACCAGCAGCCAAAAAAACTACCAAAAAAGAAGAAGCTTCTACGGCTGAAGAAGAAATTAACCTAGACGAAATACCGTTTTAAAGGAAAAAATGCGTAAACAAACCTATACCAAAAAACAATGCGTTTTTTGCAAAAAGAAAATCGATTTTATTGATTATAAAGACGGACAAACTTTAGGCCGTTTCTTAACGCCATGGGCGAAATTGAAAAGTGGTCGCGATACCGGAACTTGTTCCAAGCACCAAAGGTTACTCGCCGAAGCGATTAAACGAGCGAGATATCTAGCGATTTTGCCATATGTAAAACGATAAGGGGTTAAGGTTAAGATGCCCGTATCGTTTATGGGTTACGTCAAACGTCTGACTTTGGACGAACCGGGCCTCGTTACCTTGACCGATTAACGATTAACTATGTTAACTATTAATGATCTCAAAATTGGCACCAAGGTTTTATTTAATAACGAGCCACACGTCGTTATTTTTAGTCAACATTCAAAACAGGGCCGCGCTGGGGCAGTCTTGCGCAGCAAACTCAAAAACCTCTTAAATGGCGCCACGGTTGAACACACCTTTGCCGGCGCGGAAAAAGTGGAAGAAGCGGACCTAGAAACCAAAAAAGCTCAATTTTTATATGGCGATGATAATATTTATCATTTTATGGACCCCGTGACCTTTGAACAATTCGAAATTGCTAAAGATCAGCTCGAAGATGTCGCGAAGTTTCTTAAAGACGGCGAGAATGTTGATATCCTCTATTATGATAATAAGGCAATAAATATTCAGATGCCGATTAAGATGACTTTTAAGATTACCTATACTGAACCAGGCTTCAAAGGCAATACAGCCACCAACGTCTTAAAGCCTGCTACTATTGAAACCGGCGCAGAAGTTAGAGTTCCAATTTTTATCAAAGAAGGCGACTCAATCGTGATTGATACTCGTACTGGTGAATACGTCGAAAGAGCCTAGCACTCACATTCCGATGTCTATGGTATAATGTCGGTGTATGTTAATAGAAGCAACTAAATTAATTGGGCTCCCAATTGCAGCCGAAGACACCATGAGCAAGGTCGGCGCGGTGAGCGGTATTGTGGTTGACCCGGAAAACGGCCAGCTCTTAGGCTTAATTATATCTAATGGTATATTCCTGCCCAAGAAGGCACTAAGCGCCTTTGATATAAAATTTTGGGACCCGGCCGGAATTATCACGCTCTATGAAAATAATTTGGTCGCTCCTACTGAAATCGTGCGTATTCAAAACGTGCTAGAGCGCAAGATTGAGCTTCTAGGAATGTTAGCGCGAACTGAATCTGGCAAAAGCTTAGGCCATGTTGAAGATTTTGTGATTGAAACCGAAACCCAAAGTGTCGTTAAATATTATTTGAAAGATCTCTTAAAAAAACGCGTCATGGGCTCCGACAAAGTCGTCTCTATTGACAAAGAAATCGTTTTTACCGATGATGCAGCTGTAGAGACGGAAGTAATTAAATCCGAAGCAGTCGCGCCGCTTACCGAAGCGCAAACTGCCTAAGGAAAAAATGCCTAGAACTAATTTTACAAAAGACGTTTTAGAAATTGTCGCCCAAATCCCACGCGGAGCACTCATGACTTACCGGCAAGTGGCTAAAGCGGCCGGAAGTCCCAAGGCCTACCGCGCCGTGGGCTCCATTTTAAACAAAAACTACCGCGAAAAAGAGTGGCAATTGCCCTTGGAAGAATTTGAGCCAGTCCCCTGCCACCGCGTGATCCGAAGCGATGGTTATATTGGCGGTTACGCCCGCGGACCGAAAGATAAGATTCGTCTCTTAGAACTCGAAGGTCATGTAGTTCAAAATGGTCGTATCAAGCTGCCTAAATTGATTTAAGTTTTAACGCCTCAACCCCTTGAGACGTTAAAGCTAGTTAAATAATATCAAAAAAGCGCTTTGGCCTTTAGGCTACTGGCGCTTTTTTTCGGAAACTCGCCGCGCGAATTTACATCATTCCCGGCATGCCGCCCATTTGGCTCATGTCAGGCATGTCCGCTTTCTTTTCCGGAAGATCAGTTATGGCCGCTTCGGTGGTTAAAACACCCCAAGCAATTGAGGCCGCGTTTTGGAGCGCGGTGCGAGTTACTTTGGCCGGATCAATAATACCGCTTTTTACCATATCGACATATTCATCGCGGGCCGCATCATAACCCATGCCTTTATCTAACTTTTTTACTTCTTCGATCACGACTGAACCATCCTTGCCAGCATTTAAGGCAATTTGACGCATTGGTTCTTCCAGCGCTCGGCGCAGAATCTGGATACCAATTTTCTCGTCGCCCTCAGTAACCAAACCATCTAAGGCCTTGATTGAGTCAACTAGGGCCACGCCGCCACCCGGCACAATACCTTCTTCCACGGCTGCTTTTGTTGCATGAACCGCATCATCAATCTTGTCTTTTTTTTCTTTTAATTCCACTTCGGTCGGAGCGCCGACTTTGATGACGCCAACACCGCCGGTGAGCTTAGCCAGCCGTTCATTTAGTTTTTCACGGTCGTAGTCAGATTTGGTTTTTTTAATTTCTGCCTTTATCAATTTTACTCTATCTTTAATTTTAGATGCCGCTCCTTTACCCTCAATAATAGTGGTTTTTTCTTTGTCAGAAACAATCTTGCGGGCGTTTCCAAGCATGTCTAAAGTCGTTTCCTCGAGCTTCATGCCGCGGTCTTCAGAAACAACTTGGCCGCCTGTTACCACCGCAATATCTTCTAGGTAGGCTTTACGAGTTTCACCAAATCCGGGGGCTTTAATCGCCAGAACAGAAAGAACACCGCGGAGCTTATTAACAATTAGAGTTGCAAGAGCTTCGCCCTCAACTTCTTCGGCAATAATGACCAACTCTTTCTTACCAGCCTGTGTCATAGCTTCTAAGATCGGCATGATTTCGGAAATAGCGGAGATTTTTTTATCAGTAATTAAGATATTTGGATCTTCTAAGACTGCTTCCATCCGGGCGGTATCGGTCATCATGTAGGCCGAGACAAAACCTTGGGTAAATTGCATGCCCTCAACTACTTCTTTCTCAAGTCCCATGGTTTGCGATTCTTCAACCGTAATAACGCCATCGCGACCAACCATATCCATAACTTCAGCGATAAGCCGTCCAACTTCTTCACTGTCTGCTGAAATTGAAGCGACTTGAGCAATTTCTGCCTGACCCTGGACTTCTTTGGCTTGGCTTTTCAGGGATTTAACTATTGCCTCAACACCTTTTTCAAGCCCTCGACGTAGTTGCATTGGGTCGGCGCCGGCTGTTACGTTGCGAAGGCCCTCGTTAACTAAAATTTGGGCTAAGAGAGTTGCGGTGGTTGTGCCATCGCCGGCTACATCACCGGTTTTGGTGGCTACTTCTTTAATGAGCTGGGCACCCATGTTTTCAAATTTGTCTACGAGTTCAATTTCCTTGGCAATAGACACACCGTCGTTCGTGATGACCGGCGCGCCAAAGCCTTTATCTAACAAGACGTTGCGACCCTTGGGGCCCAAAGTCACTTTGACGGAATCAGCTAAAATATTTAGACCACGTTTGATGCTATTTCGAGCATCGTCATTAAATTTGATTTGCTTACTCATAGTTTTCCTTAGTTATTAAGTGATTAGTTGTGATTAGCGCCCTTGGCGCGTGATTCATTGCCACTTAATCACTATTAATCACGGTTTGTTATTCAATTATCGCGATAATATCGCTTTCATTTAAAATAATGACTTCATCGCCGTCGAGCTTGAATTCATCACCAGCATATTCCTTGTACAAAACTGTTTCCCCCGCTTTAACGGTCATGGGGACGAGTTGGCCATCATCATATTTTCCTTCGCCGCAAGCGATGACCTTACCGCGATGCGATTTTTCTTTAGCGCTGTCTGGAATAATAATGCCTGATTTGGTTTTAGATTCCTGCTCCAAGGGTTTAACAATGACTCTGTCGGCTAATGGTTTTATTTTCACAAGTACCTCCACTTCTTTAAACAAAAATACAAAAGAAAACTTTCTCCTTTTGTACTTTTTTGCTGGGAGAAAAGCTAAGGGGGATAAGCAATTCTCCTAGCATCACTATTTTAGCAAATTAAAGACCTTTGTCAACCCCTCGACTCGGCTCGGGGCAGGGGTTTTTGGGCGGGTGGAAACGTAGCTCAATTTCGGAAATATAAATTGTGCCGCTCGGCGATTTCTTGGTTCGTGGATCGGCTAAAATGCGTTTTGTTTGATAATTTCGAGCCCAATTCTCTGCCCATTCATTTAAAAATATCTCGAACAGCGTCTCCCCTAAAAGCTGAACAGGCCGAGTGAGGATTCTCAAAAAATTGAGTTTAGGATTTTGTTTTGAGATTTGAAAATCAAATCGCCTCATCCAGGTGTTGGTCTCAATCAGACGCATAGCAAGACCGGCATCAGCCCAAAAAATTTTAGTAAAAGAATGGTGTTTAGCGTTTTCTTGAGTTGGAGGACTGATTAAGAGATAGTTGTCGGTTTGGTAACGGTTTAGACAGATTCTCCCAGCGATCTTATTGCCAAAACGCCTTAAGCCGGCTAAGTGTACGGCAAGGGTTACGAACAAACGACCCGACCAAAGCCGACCTTCTTTTAGAAAAATAAATAAATCAATGTCAGAGGGTTTGGTGGCAACTCCCGCTGCGACTGATCCGTTCAAACAGACCATGCGCACAAAAGGGACGATTTGCAAGAATGCAGCGACAGTCTTTGCCCGGCGGAGATATGTTTTTTGGTAAGATTGTTGTTTCATCTTGCTTGCAGTATATCATAGGTCTTGGTAGAATAAATCCAAAGGACAAATATATGCAAATATTTTCAGGGATACAACCCTCGGGCGAGTTTCATATCGGAAATTACTTAGGAGCCATGAAAAATTGGGTTGCTCTCCAAGAAGAAAACGAGTGTATTTTTGGTATTGTCGATTTACACGCTATCACGGTGGATTATCCGACTAAGGAGATGCCACAAAGGATTATTGAAGCGACCAAAGATGCTTTAGCGGTCGGTATTGATCCTAACAAATCGATCTTATTCCGACAATCCGATATTAAGGAACACACTGAACTCGCTTGGCTTTTAAACACCATTACTACAATTGGAGAATTAAGCCGTATGACACAATATAAAGAAAAATCAGAAAAACACGATGAGCGGGTCGGCTTGTTTGATTACCCAGTTCTAATAGCCGCCGATATTTTGCTTTACAAAACAGAGGGTGTTCCGGTCGGCGAAGACCAAGTCCAACACGTGGAATTAGCGCGCGATTTGGCCCAAAGATTTAATAATAAGTTTGGCGACACCTTTCCTGTCCCTAAGGCTTTATTAACTGAAGTTAAGCGGGTGATGGGCCTAGACGGCAATGGTAAAATGAGTAAATCTAACGCTTCTGCGACTTATATTGGCCTGCATGACACGCCGGAAATTATTCGTCAAAAAATTAGTTCGGCTACAACTGATGACGGTAAAGCGTCGGAAGTGTCCACCTCAACCAAAAATCTTTTTGGGTTGCTAGAAGTATTCGCCGGAAATGAAGTGGCCCAAAAGTTCACTAAAGAGCGAGATGCGGGTACGATTAAATATAGTGAAATGAAGCCGGTTCTGGCAGAAGCCATTATTAAAGAACTTGCGCCAATCCAAGCCAGACGCGCGGAGATTAATCCCGAAGATGTTAAAAAAATTCTCTCTGATGGCGCCTCTAAACTACAACCGGTGGCAACTCAGAATCTGATCGAAATTAAACAAAAAATGGGACTTGTGCTACAATAGAAATAGTATAGTTAATAAATTATAAAGGCTAAGCTGATTCTTTTTGAATCGGCCACCCAGCCCCAAGCACCTTTAGTGCCGGGCATAAGGAGGGTTTCATGAACGAAGAACAAGGTAATTCTACTCAAGCACAGAGCACAAAAAAAACTCAAGGTTTCCGCCTAACCTGGTGGTTATGGGCGATTATTATTATTGCGGTTGTCGCGATAATCGCAGTGGTAATTGTTCGCTTTACTTCTGGTGGGTCCAGTACCACGGGTAGCGCTACTACTAAGCCGGACACAGCTGAAGAGATTAAAATCAAGCAATACATGTCGAGCTTGCGCGGTGATATTGCACGCTTCTACGAGGAAAATAAAACCTATGAAGGCTGGAAGCCGAACGATAACGCCATCACACAAGTCAAAACCATGGGTTCGGAGCTCAAGACTCAAGCCCTTTCGAGTAATACATATGTAATCTTAGCGAAAATGCCAAATTCGAAAACTATCTTTTGCATGGATCACAACAATTTTACAGGCGAGGTCAATTCTTTAATGGTTTGGGCCAAAGCTTGTAAGTAGCACTCAACTGATAACTTCTAAATTGGTGCCGGAATTCCAATTAATTTCTGGATATTTTTTGAGTAACGTTTTTATATATTCGCGTCGAATTTGATAGGTTCTATTGTCCTGGGCCTCAAATTTAACGGTTAAATATGGGCCATTCTGCGAAGCACGGATAACGATCATCCCGTCTTGAAAGTCGGCCCTAATGCCGTCCATATCGTTAATGGTGGCTTTCTCAAAATCTTTCTTTATAATTGGCTGGATTTTCTTGATTGTCTCAAACTTCTGAGAATCAGGGCAACCGATCTTGATCTCCGGGCTAGAGATAAAGCGCGGAAATCCTGCAATAATCTCTGAAAGTTTTTTCTTTTCCCGCATTAAATATCTCAACACCCTCAAGCTGGCATAAGCTGCGTCGTCATGACCATAGAAGTCAGCCATAAAATAGAAGTGTCCGGATAATTCTCCGCCAAATGGTGCTTTAAGTTCATTAACCTTGTCTTTAATATAGGCGTGACCCGTTAGCCACACGACCGGTTTCCCACCTGCCTTACTAATTGTTTTCTCCGCTACTTGCGAACAGAGCGCATTGTACACAATCGGCGCGCCAGGATGATCGGCCAGAACGTCATCACTGAACAACGCGACTAGAACATCATTCCAAATCAGTCCACCTTTTTCGTCAACTAGCCCCATCCGGTCGCCATCACCGTCATATGAGAACCCAATATCAGCTTTTTCGGCCATAACGCGATCGGCCAAGCGCTGAGCGACCTTCCCTTCGGTTGGATCCGGCGTCCCATTAGGGAAAGCGCCATTTAGCTCACAATTTTGTTCAATAACATCACAGCCAGCTTGGCGTAAAAGATCTGGGATGAAGGCGCCGGCCGCGCCGTTTGAAGCATCGACAACCACCTTAAATGGCTTGATTGGACCAATTTTTGTTAGTATCTCATTTAAATAGATTTGTTTGTATTTTGGATCGGCTACTTTAACTCCGCCATTTTTGTCAACAAAATCTTTCTTCAAAACCATTTCCTTAATTTTGTCGATGGGCGTTAAAGTGTCAGAAAAATTACGGCCGAGCTTAACACCATTATATTCAGCTGGGTTGTGCGAGGCCGTGACCATAACCGCCCCTTTCGCATCGAAATGGTATTGAGCCCAGTAAACAACCGATGTCATGCACATACCCATGTCGACTACCTCCATCCCCCCCCTCACTAATCCCTTGATAACGGCTTGACGGTACTCTTCACTTGTCAAACGGTTATCAGACCCGACTACTACTTTTTTCACATTCAAGGAGGAAAGGTAGGCCGCATGCGCTCGTCCAATTAATTCCATGCTCTCGGCATCTAAATCTTTTTCTGCGACACCTCGGATGTCATAGCCGCGAAATATCTCCGGATTAGTTTGCATTTTTCTCCTTTGTTTTATAGATATTGATGCTTGCCTTCTTTTTTCAGCCTCTCTAATAGTTCTTTTACCCTTGGGGACTGATGGCGGTCGCAAACCAAGAGAGCATCTGGCGTATCCACCACAATAATATTTTTCAGCCCAACGGTCGCCACCAGTTTTTCGCCAGCGATAATCATACATTCAGTTGAATCGATACCAATGTGGTGACCCTTGGTGATAATTGTGGTTTTATAAAATTCACTCAAGGAGTCGAGTAGACTCCCCCAACTACCTACGTCTGACCATGGAAAATTGCCAGGAACGACTAAAATATCTTTGGTTTTTTCCAAAATCGCGTAGTCGATAGAATTGACTTCCACGTTAGCATATTCTTTTTGCAAAACATCCCATTCTTTATCCGTGCCAATGGCCTGAACAATTTTATTAATAGATTCATAGGTCTTGGGCATGAACTTTTTGTATAAACCTAAAATATGATCGGTTCGCCAGATAAACATGCCTGAGTTCCACAAAAATTCCCAGCTGGCAAGATAATCTTCGGCGGTTTTTTGATCTGGCTTTTCTACAAATTTCTTGACTTCAAATACCTTCATGGTGCTTTTACGCCCAACTTGTTCACCCATTTGGATATATCCGAGCGAGGTATCTGGACGAGTAGGATTGATGCCAATCGTTAGAATTTTTTTAGAATGTTTTTTAATTAACTCCTCGGCAAAGTCTAGGGTTTCTAAAAACTTCCTTTTATCGTGAATTACATGGTCGCTCGGCAAAAAAATAGCCGTTGCTTTGGGATCTTGTTTTTGAATAATCCGGCTGGCCAAGCAGTTCGAAGCGGCGTTACCCATCAAAAATGGCTCGATAATAAAATTTTTGTCTTTCAGTTCCGGTAGCTGAGCCTTGATATCATCTAAATATTCTGGTGCAGTGCTAATAAATATTTTTTTTGGATCAATTTTGGTTTTAATACGATCAAAAGTTTCACGGATTAATGATTTGTCGGTGACCAAGTTTTGCAATTGTTTTGGTTTTTTTTGACGGCTTAATGGCCACAGCCGCGTTCCCGCTCCTCCGGCCATAATGACAGCGTACATATAATGATCCTCCGGGGGTTAATTTCAAATTTCTATTTACTAATTTCTAAAAAAATCCCTTAATTTGACTTTTGCTATTTGATATTTGGAATTGTAATCCTATTCTATCCACAAATCAAGCATTTGACAAGGCATTAGTTACCATTTAAGTTGGATGTATGACAAAGACTAAATTTATTTTTGTAACAGGCGGCGTGCTTTCAGGCCTGGGTAAGGGCGTAACGGCGGCTTCTATTGGTAATATTTTACGCGCACAAGGGCTAAAAGTTTGGATGCAAAAGTTCGATCAATACTTGAATGTTGATGCTGGCACCTTGAACCCTAATGAGCATGGTGAGGTTTTTGTTTTGGATGACGGCGCCGAAACTGATTTGGATTTGGGCCATTATGAACGGTTTATTGATACTGATTTAAACAAAACTTCGTCGGTCATGACTGGTCAGCTTTATAAAGAAGTGCTAGATATGGAGCGCTCCGGTAAGTATCTCGGAAAAACAATCCAGATGATCCCCCATATCGTTGATGCGGTTAAGCGACGCATGTTTGAGGCGGCCGAAAAATCTGGTTGTGATGTCTTGATCACCGAAATCGGCGGCACGATTGGGGACTACGAGGGAGTCCATTTTGTAGAAGCCATTCGGCGAATGCGCTATGATGCGGGTCGCGAAAACATTCTTTATGTCCATGTGGGTTTTTTGCCATATTTGGGCGCGTCGGAGGAGCTTAAAACCAAACCAATCCAGAATAGTGTCCATGACCTCCAGGCCATGGGCATCCAGCCAGATATCGTAGTCGCAAGAGCCGATCATCCGGTCGGCAAAGGCTTAATTAATAAAATTGCCCTATATTCTAGTGCTGAGCCAGAAGATATTATCCCCCTGGAAACTGTTGATTCAATTTATAAGGTACCACAGATTCTCAAAAAATTTAATTTAGATAAGATTATTGCAAGAAAACTCGGACTTAAGCTTAAGGATGGTAGCCATAGCGCATGGGACAAGTTTGTAAAAAAAATCGACACAGTTAAAACAAGTTTGAAAAAAGTACGGATTGGTTTAGTCGGTAAGTATATGGGCATGAAAGACACTTATTTTTCGGTGACTGAAAGCCTAAAACTGGCAGCTATCTGGCAGGACGCTAACATTGAAATCGGCTGGATTGATGCAGAAGAGATTGAAAAAAAACCCACAGAAATCAAAGAACACATGTCCGACTGGGACGGAATTATTGTCCCTGGCGGCTTTGGAAGCCGCGGGGTGGAAGGAAAAATCCTGGCCATCAAATACGCCCGTGAACATAGAATTCCTTACCTAGGCCTTTGCTACGGCATGCAGCTGGCAACTATTGAATTTGCAAGATCTGTCGCGGGACTAAAGAACGCCAATACCACGGAAAACGATTCTAAGACGCCGCATCCCGTTATCCATATCATGCCGGAACAAGAGAAACTTTTGGAAGGCGCTAATTACGGCGGCACCATGCGGTTAGGAGCATATGATTGCAGGCTTAATAAAAATAGTATTTCCTATAAGGCATATACCAATAACTTAATTTCCGAGCGCCATCGTCATCGCTATGAATTTAATAATGAATATAGGGAACTTTTAGAAAAGAAGGGGCTGGTGGTTGCAGGCACGAGCCCTAATAATAAATTAGTGGAAATTATCGAGTTACCTAAAGGAAAACATCCTTTCTTTGTAGCGACTCAATTTCATCCTGAATTTAAAAGCCGCCCTCTAAAACCACACCCTTTGTTTTTATTTTTTATTGCAGCTGTAATAAAAAATATTAGCTAAATTCTATTTAGCGACTGGAATTTGTAAAATCAGCACTCAAAAAATAAAAGAGGCGGCTTTGAGCTTCACAAATAGCCGAAAACAAATTATTAATCAATAGAGTACTATTCCGGCGATGGAATTTCTGTCCCTGGCCCGTAAAGATATCTGGCTGGCCAGCTAACATAGTTACTTCTAAAGGTCTCATTCTGCAAAACTTCGGAACCACGCGTAACCTTATAATAGAAATAGGCTTTCGCGCCTCCATGAGCACGTTCCACTTGTTTGATTTCGCCTTCGGCTAGCTTGGGATCTTCGACATAGATTGGCTCGCCCGCCTCCACATAGTCATATCCGACCGGATTAGAAATTTCGATTTTACGAGTGTCTTTGGCCCCAAAGATGGTAAATTTGATAGCACTTTCTCCATCGTTAACTGACGATTGAATCAATATCGGATAGTCATAGTTATTAATAAATTTAAAATCTGGATTAGGCTCATAAATAGTTGCGTCCATCCCGATCGGTGGTTCATAATAACTAACCCGGTATGAATGGTTGGTCCTAGAAGTAATTTTTAGCCCTGCATTCAAAGCCGCTCTGAATAAGGTAGTAGAGACCTGGCATAAACCGCCGCCGTATTCTGGTTTAGTTTCGTTTTCTTTGATAACTAACTCCGGCAGATAGCCATGCTCGGCGTCAACAGGAGAAATATTTTTGATGGTTGAGAACTCTTCCCCTGGTTTAACGATAATCCCATGCAAGGCCTTGGCGCCAATCTGGATATTATGACGGCGGTTGGATGGACTGTTATAAAAATGGGTAGTTCCCTCGCTAACAACTTCTTTAATCCCCATATCTGCGGCAGAGCTTGCTGTAATATCCGGTTCGGTTATTTTAACCGGCAATTCAATTTGTGTTTGGTGCAATAAAATAGCCTCACTAATAATTCTAACCGCCTGGGCTTGATCGAGCTCGTAGCCGGTTTGCGAAGTCTGGAATGCGACAGCTCTGCTACCAGACATATTAAATTTAGCGTCTCTGGCTTCTTGGTTTATCTGAGATGCTAAATCGGCCACATAGGCTTTAACTTTTTCCTGATCAATTTGTGGCGCTAAAACCCATTCGGGCAGAGTTTGTGGGTTGGTTTGTTCGGTGGTTTCTCCTAGCACTCCTTTTGTTGGTCGTTCGCTAACAAAGGATAACCAACCGGCCAGATTTTCAGGGGTAAGCGAAAAATCTTTTTTACCAGCTAATAGAGTTAGATTGTTAGCCAATATCGCGTTAGTTTCCTTAAGGGCTGTCTTGGCGTTAAGGGCAGTGATTCTAGGCTGAATAACTGAAACAATCAGCGCGCTGCGTGAAACTGGCGTTAGTTCGCCAAATATTTGCAAAATATTAGCACTATTTTGGGCTATATCTAGGCGCCGGCCCATTGATTCTGGCTCCAGCCTTGCGATTAAATTTTCGATCAAAATGGAAGCGTCTTTTTCTGGAACATCAACTTTGTTGGCCAACCCTACCAGATAATTAGTAAGTTTTTCCTGATCGTAAACCATGGCCGCTGGTTTGCTGTTTTTACTAAAAATGGATTTAACCTGTTCGGTTATGATCTGCGCGAGACCCCCTTGGCGCCCAGTCGCCCAAGCCAACTCGGCAGAGCGTTGCACGTCATATTTTAAATCAATATCGGTAGTATTTATTTGCCACTCTTCATTCTGAAAATAGAGTATAATTACTTTTTTTTCGTTTTGAGCGACCGCTAATTCAATCAAGGCCCTGGCTTCGTCTAATGACTTGCTGCCTACATCAACTCCACCAATATAGGTTTTCGGGAAAATTCTTTGCCCATAGGAAATATTGAAAATGAAAACCAGGGTAGCAAATCCAGCAAAGCCAGCGGCTAAAACGATTAGGCCCTTACGAGCTATCTTCGAAAATTTACTTTTTCTAAATCTCTCACCCAAAGAAAACCATTTTATTGGGCTATTTTTTTGAGATTCTGGTTTTTGCTTTTTGTCTTTGCTCATTTGCCCCCGTTTAAGATTTGATCGAGTATGGCTTGGGCCAGCTCTTTATCTTTCATCTTGGCGGAACTAAGGCTCGAGAAATAGAGCTGTAAATTTTCGCCATCTTTGACGTCTTCAGGAATAAATTCCCTCGAAACAGCTATAGTCTGATTGTCAATTTCAATTTCCGCTGTTTTACCCTTCTTGCTTAAAAGTTTAGCAGTTAAGCCACTAATGGTCATGTTTTTAAATTTACTTTAAAAATCTTACTATCAGTAAAGCGACAATGTTTAAAATTTTAATCATGGGGTTAACGGCTGGACCAGCGGTATCTTTATATGGGTCACCGACCGTGTCTCCAGTGACAGCGGCTTGGTGAGCAAAACTACCTTTACCGCCCAAATTACCCTCTTCAATGTATTTCTTGGCATTATCCCAAGCGCCCCCACCAGAAGTCATAGAAATGGCTACGAACAGGCCTGTAATAATTGCACCGACTAATAAACCACCGAGAGCGACTGGGCCCAAGGTAAAACCAACCACGATTGGCGCTAAAACTGGCAATAAGGCCGGCACGATCATCTCGCGGATAGCAGCTCGAGTTACGATATCGACCGTTTTAGAATAATCAGGTTTAGCTTTCCCTTCCATTATCCCCTTGATTGTTTTGAATTGTCGGCGAACCTCTTCTACCACCGCACCAGCTGCCTTGCCAACAGCCTCCATGCTCATAGCGCTAAAAAGATAGGGCAATAACCCACCGATAAACAAGCCAACAAGTAATTTCGGATTTGATAAATCAAAGATTAGGTTGGTATCTGGGTGGGTTGCGGCATAATCCTGGACGTAAGAAGAAAATAAAACTAAAGCGGCCAGGCCGGCGGAGGCAATTGCATAACCCTTAGTTACTGCCTTAGTGGTATTACCAACCGCGTCTAAGGGATCTGTTACGTCTCGAACAGACTTTGGTAGTTCAGCCATTTCTGCAATACCGCCAGCATTGTCGGTAATAGGACCATACGAATCGATAGCTACGATTATCCCGGTCATCGAGAGCATAGCAAAAGCAGCAATAGCAATTCCGTATAGGCCAGCGAAATAATAAGCAAT
>Ga0172375_10004837_pt1 | contig 19708 bp, 19 predicted proteins | sample LakKiv1m_FD_114537 | JGI IMG/M metagenome (GOLD analysis project Ga0172375, IMG submission 114537) | Freshwater microbial communities from Kabuno Bay, South-Kivu, Congo - kab_092012_11.1m | ecosystem: Environmental > Aquatic > Freshwater > Lake | place: Democratic Republic of the Congo...
GAGAAGAAAACAGGAAGCTTTCTTGAGAGTATGTGATTATGATCTAAAAAGGTTATGTTACCTGAAATATATTGAAAATATTGATGTCAAGGTTGGGAGCTAAATGAATTTTGTCCCAAAGCCTTATTGCCTGTAACCTTTATATGGTTTAAAAACGTGTTAGCAAACTCAATACGCTTATCTAATATTGATTTTGGGATATCCTTTTTTTCAAAAGGATCACTTAAATTCATCAATATCGATACCGTTTTGTGCTTTTCACAAAAAAGCATTGACGAGATAGCCAAGCCCGGTATGGCGCAGGGTTGCTAACCCTGTGTTCCGCAAGGAGCTCGGGGGTTCAAGTCCCCCTCTCGTCGCTTTTTACTAATGTTGGTTTTTCGTTTAAATTTTACATTATCCATTTGTGTTAATCCTGTATATCATTTCGGAAAGAATCCGAAAGTTAGATAAACCAATATTGTCTATTTAATATTATTGGCGAGTAATATGTTATCTACTTTAATCGGTGTAATGCTATCACTTTTTTCCGTGTTTCTTTATGTTGGGCTTGGGGCGTATATCCTGACAAAAAATCCACGTGAGCGAACAAATTTCAATTTTGTCCTTCTCATGCTCGTTTTTATAATCTGGTCAATGGGAACATACAATATTGGCATTATCACAGAAAATGCGCCTATTGAAGAAATATTGCTGTTCATGAAATTACAGTTAAGCGGTGTTATTATTTCTCTAACATTATTTGTTATATTTGCTCTTTCCGTCCCAAAAAAAATAAATCCTTTGAAAAATCCGCTTACATACATTTCCCTGGTCTTCTCAATATATCTGCTTAACCTGACACTGGCCATAGATACATCTACTCTGGAAAACAACATCTTTCTTTTAACGCCTCAGAAAAAACTGGATTTTTTTCTTTACTCGGCTGTATTTGGAATAGCGGGTGTATATGTGTTATTAAAGCACTATATGTCAAGTAAATACAGGCAGCAGGAGCAGGCGAACATAATTATAATCGGTTCATTTCTTGCCATATCAGTTGCTATTGTCTCAAATATAATATTACCCCTGTTTTTCAATATATATCTGCTGGCGCTTTCATCTCTTGCGCCTGCGTTGATGGGTGTATTTTTTGCTTATGCGGTTTACAAGTACGGTCTTTATATAAAAGCTGTACCTGAAATATCGATTACTTCTATATGTGGGGTGGAATGCAGATTGTGTTCAGAATATCTTGATAAAAAATGTTCAGGATGTCGCTATGAAGACACTAAATACCGCAGCTGTGAAGTTTACAAATGCGTGACCAAAAACGAGTACAGGGATTGTGGAGAATGTCCTGAAATATTAACCTGTATGATCCGATCAAAAAACATAGGGGGTTGTTTTACTTCAAAACCCGGGTTGCCAGTAATACCGGTGTCTGATCTGATACCCGGGCAAACATATTTTGTAAAAGATGACGGATACGAAAAGTTTCTTGAAGCGATCAAAAGCAGTATTTACGGATTGATCCTTTCAACCACGAATCCAAAGAATATAAAAGAAAAATACGGTTTGATCACAACACCGGTAGTGTGGATATCTGATGAAGCGTTCGAGGATGGAGTAGATCCAAAAAACCTGAAACGACTGGCTACTGTTATCATAAATTTCATGAAACGGATCGAAAATGCCGTAATTCTCGTTGATGGTATCGATTCAATCATTTCGATCAATGGTTATGACAATGTCCAGCCAGTTGTCCAGACACTAATCAGTTCGGCGCAGATCACAAAAAATATTCTCATAATACCAACTAAAATGAATGACGATGAATTGCACCGGATGAAACCGCTTTACTTTAAACGCAAGAGCCTGGGCCAGGAACCAAAGAAGAAAAGCATCAAATTCATGTGATAGCAATGAACAAGACCAGGAAAAAAATACCTGGAAAAACTGTGAATTCCATTATATCACAAAAAATAAAGTCACTACTATTCATCTCTTCATTCCTTACTTATGGGCTTGGAGATGGCATAACTGCTGCCTATATGATGGAAAAAACAGGAGCTGGCATAGAGGGAAATCCTCTTGCAAGATTCATGTATATTTCGTACGGTTCAAAGGGAATTGTAGCCCTGAAATTGTGGTTCACCTGTGTTATTCTGTCACTTGTATGGGCTATCTCAAAAAAAACAGGCGCCTACTGGGCCACAAATGGTTTCCTTTTTGCCCTGACAATCGGCGGCATAATGGCGACGCGTGCAAATATGCTGGCAGCGCTTGGAATGCCATTTCCTTCTCCTGTTTCGATAATATCAACGTTTTTATTCATGGCAATATTATTCATGGAAATAGGCAACCTAATTGATAAGTTGTATTCGAACGATTAGCCTTATCTCGATGAGACTTTCAGCTCCTGTTACTTTAATAAAACAATCCCTTTTGAGGTGATGTCAAAGTTCATGGGATCGATAGGGATTTTTGTATTCCTGATTTTTAGTATCTGGATCATGCGTCTCATTTTATTTGTATAGGGGTCCTCTTTAATTGATGTAACTATCACCCCATAAACAGAATATGCTGCAATACCCCCATTCCGTTCATTTGATGCAGAATCCATTATGATCACCGAAGAAATTTTCCTTTTAGCAAGACTGCGTATTAATGTGTCGAACTGTGCACGAAATTCATTGACTGACATATTGAGGGTAAAAACCCCGATATTGTCTATTAAAACGATCTCAGTATCTTTTGGGATCCTGTCAAGCAGTCCTATTATATCGGACTGGAGTTCATCAATATCAGCAACATCATGAGCCCTGATACCCTTTATATATTCCGTTCGTGCTTCAAAAACCCTGTCTATGCCAAGTCTCTTATCCTTGAAATATTCGGATAAGGGCATGCCAATGGATTCAGCCTGGGCGATTAGGTCCTCCTCATCCTCCTCAGTAGCGATTATGAAACATTTTTTCCCATCCTTGCAAGCCTGATTTATAAAATGAAGTCCAAGTATGGTTTTTCCCGAACCTGTTGTTCCTGTTACGAAAATTGTATGATTGTGTGGATAACCATTTTCCATCAAGTTGTCCAGATCCTTTATACCGGTGGATATTCTTTCCATTTATTCCAACACCCATTAAAATAATTAATAAATAATAAGCGCTTATTGGATATATTTCTATTGGTTTTTTAATCTGTTTTGCTCTATGGCGTCAATAAACCGTTGGATTAAGGGCAGAAAAATCCACTTTTGAATTATCTGAATATTTGAGTCAGGTTACAACAACATCGAACCCTTACAACAAGAGTGGACTGCACCCCATTCTGCTACGTAGTGGATATCATCATATACTAAATCATGATCCACTAATAATTTGAACAAAAAAATGGGCCCGCGGAGATTCGAACTCCGGATCCCCGCCGTGTAAAGGCGATATCATAGCCGACTAGACCACGAGCCCTGCCAAGCCTTTAATGTCAGTTGGGGTATATAGTTTTAATTGGTTAAGCAAGAAACCAGTTGGATGTTAACTCAACCCCATGGACGTTATGAATCTTTCCCCAATTGAACAGATTAGTGGCTACATCCCGACCATGATAAACCAGACGATTATTTAGGACCTTATTTTTTTCAGTGATGGAGCATCCGGTACTGTCAAGGCTAATCTGGTACATCTATTTGGGGCTGTGATCGCTGATCCAGGGATTCTGCAGAGTATCTCACGATAGTGTACTGTCCTTCTCTTTTTTTTGAATGACGGGATCTCTGGCGAATATTTATAGTACAGTTCTTAAATTTTAGTAATATATAAATACCACCTCAACCATTTAAAGGTTATGTCTACTGAGGTGGTTCAACTGACAAAAGTAGCGAAAGGAGAAACATTTCTACCGAATTATTCAATAAAAAAATTGACTGATTTATATCATAAAGAAAGAGATGCTAAAGCAAAAATACGATTGTTAGCTGCGATTTTTCGGAAAGAAGGGAAGACATACGATGAAATAGGCCAAACATTAAAATATCCTTTAACAACAATTCAAGATTGGTTAAGCCTTATCAATAACGAAGGAATTTCAAGAAAAATCGATATAAAGCAAACAGGAAAACCAAAAAGATTAACAGATGAGCAGATAGAAAAATTGAAACCTATTCTTCTGAAATCTCCTGAAGAACATGGTTACCCTTTTTTATTTTGGACAACAAAACTTGTCATTCAGCTTATCAAAGAAAAATATGATGTATCATATAAAGCACTTCAAGTAAGACGTATTCTTCACCGACTCGGTTTATCATGTCAAAAGCCACGACCAACGCATAAAAAAACCAGTATGAAAGCTCAAGAAGATTTTAAAAAAACTTCCGAGAAAGAGTACAACCATATGCAGAAAATGGATATGAGATCCTATTTTTGGACGAAAGCATCTTCCCGATAAAACCATATCTTACATATGGGTGGTTCTTGAAAGGCAGTCAACCTGTCATCAAATATGAGCATAAAAGAAAAGATAAACACTGTGTCATGGGGGTTCTGAATTCAGATCATTTTATTTATGAACTTTCAGATAAATTAAACAGTGATATTTTTAAAAATTTCCTGCTTCGACTTATAGATCAATTCAAAAAGGTGGTTATTGTTATTGATCATGGCCCATACCATGTCTCAAAAAATATGCAGGAATTCTATGTAGAAAATAGAGAGCATTTGCATGTTGAGTATTTTCCAAGCTATAGTCCTGAACTTGATCCCATAGAACAGTCCTGGAGAGAGACAAAGAAGTGGTTGGCGATAAGAAATTGGAACAATAAAGCCGATTTGAAAGAACAACTTATATCCGCTTTTCAGCAGGATTTTGTAAAAATACCAATTTACGATTATTTAAGAACTTGACTATAGCTCCAGTTTTGCATTTTTCCAGTGTTTTATTCAAATGTCCTGTTCGTTATTCTTTCTTTCTTATCCACTAAAGATTTATTTTATGTTTCAGTAGCTGTTTAAAGACAATTTGTTGTTTAATTGACTATGAACTAATATATTGTAATAATATACGTCTAAATTAGTTTTAATTTTAAAAAACGGCACTATGGGGATTTCCTATGAAAAACTTTGTTTTTCATGTTTCATGCATGAGTCGAAGACTCATAAGCGTTTTTTTAGATAATGTCTTTAATGCTTAGTAAATACATATAAAGGAATATGATTAGAATAATCGATCAATTCCTCAAGGAACTCAAGATTAATGGCACTGCTGAGAAAACTATTACGGATTATATTAAATTCTTAAAGAACATCAACAGGCTCAAATCGCTTGAAAAGTGGGATAAAACCGATGTGAATAGGTACATTATGGAAAAGCATAACGAATGTTTAATCGGAACAGTTGAAATTTATAAAGTCAGGATAAAGCGGTTTTTTACATGGGCGGGCAAATCCGAAATCGTAAACCATCTTAATACATAAATACCTGCGAATGATCTTTGCAGGTCAAATATTTTGATATTTAAGCAATATAAAATTTTGGTTTTTCTTTGTTTTTGCCCGGACAATAAACCCCCGGGATTTTATTACAACAAAATCCTATGGCGTCAAAATTCCGTCTGAGTGATTTTTCGATATTGAACTCAATTCAGCTCTATAAAATACTACTCTCGATGCGTAATTTTCATCATTTTCATTCGTATATAACCTCTGATTCATAGTGTAAAATTGTAGTGTAACATGTTACACTATAATCATTCGTTAGAAAGATTTGAAAATCACTATGCAGAGATTGTAAATCTATCGACTAAAGGAATTTTCTTTATGTAAAGGACAGACGTTATAATGACGCCATAGACAAAATCTTTAGACTGAATAGAAACATTTATGCTTAATTATGCCGTACAAGGGGCGCACGTCTACGAGGTTTTAAGAGAATTGCGATTGATTGAGGAACATATTTTATCCGTGATTGGTAGCATTAGTCTGAGATTTGTAGATTGTAAAGTTGGGCTCGTAGCTCAGTCAGGCAGAGCACCGGGCTTTTATTCAAAAGAGAAGAAACCCGATGGTCGAGGGTTCAAATCCCTCCGAGCCCGTTTTTCCGGGAGGTAATTGTGTGAAAGAGAAAGAGCATGTCGGAAGGGAGTTTAATCCCCTTCAACATAAAATGGTACCAAAACACGAAATATTAAATGAAGATGAAATTAGAGAGCTATTATCAGGTTATAACGTAGAAAAAGAACAATTGCCAAAGATCCGTGTATCAGATCCTGCTGCAGTAGCCGCCAAATCCAAGATCGGTGATGTCATAAGGATCACCCGGGAAAGTAAAACAGCAGGAAAAACCTTTTTCTATAGAATGGTCATCGCGTAAGCCATAAATTGAGGTAATATGTTGGACAGAAGGGTTCTATCAAAAGCGTATTTTACAAGTGATAAAATAGTAAGACATCATGTAGATTCTTTCAATGATTTCCTGGACCACGGTCTTCAGAAAGTCATTGACGAACAGAGAATTATTGAAACCGAGATCGAAGGCACTTACGTCAAACTAAAAAAGATCCGGGTCGGCAATCCTGTTGTAAAAGAAGCGGACGGCGCTACTGACAAACTGCATCCTGCCGAGGCCAGGCTTCGGAATATCACATATTCTGCGCCCCTGAAGTTAAGTATGGCAATAGTCACCCCCGAAGGTGAAAAGGAAGAAAAGGAGGCTGAAATAGGCTCCCTTCCTATAATGATATGGTCAAAAGCATGCAATCTTGTGGGATTATCCCGGAAGGAAATGATAGAGTTGGGAGAAGATCCCCAGGACCCGGGTGGATATTTTATTGTAAATGGTACCGAACGCGTCATAACCACGCTTGAAGACCTTGCCCCAAATAAGATACTCGTGGAGCTTGAAGAAAGATACGGAGAAAACATCGAAGTGGCAAAAGTATTCTCGCAGCGCAGGGGTTACCGGGCCCTGGTCGTTGTGGAAAGAAGCAAAAAATCCATTCTTGAAGTTTCATTCCCATCCATATCCGGCAGGATCAATTTTGTTACTCTTATGAGAGCAATGGGCATAGAGACCGACCAGGATATTGTAAATGCGGTATCCGATGATCCCGAGATCATCAAATACATGCTTGAGAACCTGGAAGAATCCGAAGCTGCAAACAAGACTGAGGCGATGGAGAAGATCGGCCTGCGGGTTGCTTCAGGGCAATCCAGGGATTACCAGGTAAAAAGAGCCAATTATGTAATAGACAGGTATTTATTACCCCACCTGGGTAACGACGAAATACACCGTATTATAAAAGCACAATTCATTGGCCGCATGGCACAGGCATGTTTCGAACTGGCGCTTGGAAAAAGAGGAAGCGATGATAAAGATCATTATGCAAACAAGAGGCTCAAACTTTCCGGCGAACTGATGGAAGACCTGTTCAGGGTATCTTTCAACAGGCTAACCCGAGATATAAAATACCAGCTTGAGAGAGCCAGCATGAGGAACAGGGATCTCAATGTCACGACTATCGTGCGGTCTGATGTGCTTACAGAACGCCTTGTACATGCACTGGCAACAGGTAACTGGGTAGGGGGCAGGACAGGTGTATCACAACTGCTTGACCGTACTGATTATATTGCAACACTATCTCATTTGCGAAGGGTGATATCACCATTATCAAGAGCGCAACCACACTTCGAAGCTAGGGATTTGCATCCTACGCAGTGGGGAAGAGTTTGCCCTTCTGAAACACCGGAAGGCCCGAACTGCGGACTTGTGAAGAACTTTGCGCAGTTAGTCGAGATATCAACAGCTGCGGGAAATGAAGCGCAGATCAAGAACCTGCTCCTGGAAATGGGCACAGAACCTATCGTTCGGGAACTTGTTGGACGTGAGGAAGTCCCAACAACATATGCTACCGAATTGGAAGCGCTTGAAGAAGCTGAAGAAACAAAACCCATGCCAGAAGAGGAGGTTGATTCATTTGAATAAAGCCAGGGTATTTTTAAATGGAGAACTTATCGGGACTCATGATAATCCAAGATTACTTACCCAGCAATTGAGGAAAAAACGAAGACTGGGTGAGATCAAGAAACAGGTCAATGTCATATACTATGAGGATACGAATGAGATAATTATGAACTCTGACCAGGGAAGAGCCAGACGTCCTGCAATAATTGTCGAAAATGGTAAACAACTCATAACAGCTGAACAGATCGAACGTTTGAAAAAGAACGAGATTACTTTTGATAGTCTCGTCGAAGCTGGCCTGGTCGAATACCTTGATGCTGAAGAAGAAGAGAATGCCTTCATAGCTATTGATGAAAAGGACCTGACACCGAAACATACCCATCTTGAGATGGATCCGTCTTTGATCCTGGGTATATGTACTGGAATGGTCCCCTTCCCGGAGCACAATGCTTCGCCAAGGAACACGATGGGCGCAGGCATGGTCAAGCAATGTCTGGGCATGTCAACGCCAAATATGAAATTAAGACCCGATACAAGGGCTCATGTGTTGCATTATCCCCAGAAGGCACTGACCTCAACACAGACAGCAGAGGCGATTGGCTTTGACACCCGTCCTGCAGGACAGAATTTTGTTGTTGCAGTATTATCTTATGAAGGATATAATATCGAAGATGCCCTTGTCGTTAATAAAGGCGCAATAGACCGTGGTCTTGGAAGAAGTCATTTCTTCAGGACGAACGAAGGGGAAGAGAGGAAATACCCCGGAGGCCAGGAAGATAAATTTGAGATCCCTGACACGGAAGTAAGGGGCGCAAGAAGCGCCGAAGTTTATAAGTTGCTCGATAGCGATGGTCTCGTGAACCCCGAAATACCCGTAGGACCAAATGATGTCCTTATCGGAAAAACAAGCCCTCCAAGATTCCTGGAAGAGCCAACCGAACTGGGATTAAGCCCGGTACAGCGAAGGGAGAGCTCTGTTACGATGCGCTCAAATGAGAAAGGCATTGTCGATACCGTGATTCTTACTGAATCCGAGAACGGTTCAAGGCTTGCAAAAGTAAGGACGCGTGATTACAGGATTCCTGAGATCGGAGATAAATTCGCATCACGGCACGGCCAGAAAGGAGTTATCGGCCTCATCGTACCTTATGAAGATATGCCCTTCACCGAGAATGGCATGGTACCCGATCTTATTCTTAATCCGCACGCTATCCCCTCAAGAATGACCGTAGGTCACGTTCTTGAGATGATAGGCGGCAAAGTAGGCGCTCTTGAAGGACGCCGCATCGACGGAACGGCTTTTTATGGAGAATCTGAAGAGGATATTACCTCATCACTTGCAAAATATGGATTTTCTAAATCCGGTAAGGAAGTTTTCTATGATGGAATAACCGGTAATAAAATACAGGCAGACATCTTTGTAGGGGTTATCCTGTACCAGAAATTGTATCACATGGTATCATCAAAGATGCATGCAAGATCGCGCGGACCTGTCCAGGTATTGACAAGGCAGCCCACAGAAGGAAGGGCGCGTGAAGGAGGTCTGCGCTTTGGAGAAATGGAACGAGATGTTCTTATAGGTCATGGAGCGGCAATGGCGCTTAAGGAAAGGCTGCTTGATGAATCGGACAAGGTAACGGAATATGTTTGTTCCCATTGCGGCATGATAGCAACGCTTGATAAACGAAGAAATATCACGATATGTTATGATTGCGGCGCAGAAACGGACATCCACCCCGTGGAAATGAGCTATGCCTTCAAACTATTGCTTGATGAGATCATATCGCTTGGCGTCGCGCCAAGACTTGTACTGGAAGATGCTGTTTAGGTGAAGATTATGGTAATTTCAACCCCAAAAAGAGTAAAAGAAATCAAATTCGGACTGATCTCACCCAAAGAGTTCAGGAAAATGAGTGTCAGCAGGATCATAACTGCTGATACATATGATGATGATGGTTTTCCCATAGAGATGGGATTAATGGATACAAAACTCGGTGTTATTGACCCCGGTCTTCGCTGCAAGACATGCGGTGGAAGAGCAGGTGAATGCCCCGGGCATTTCGGGCACATAGAACTTGTGGCTCCTGTCATACATGTAGGTTTTGCCAAGCTTATTCGCAAGATCTTAAGAGCAACATGCAGGAATTGCGGCGCGCTGCTTCTTGAACCCTCCGTGAAAAAAGAGACTGTTGAAAAGATACGGACACTTAAGAAAATGGGTCAGCCCATTGAAGATGTCGTAAATGAGGTTTTCAAGGAAGCCCGAAAATCAGGAACGTGCCAGTATTGCAATGAAGAGCAAAAAGAGATCAAATTCGAAAAACCCACAACGTTTATAGAAGATGGTCATAAACTGATGCCCACCGATATCCGTTCACGTCTTGAAAAGATCACTGATGAGGACATAGAAGTCATAGGCATGGATCCTCAGAACGCACGTCCTGAATGGATCATACTTACAGTCCTTGCTGTTCCACCTGTCACCATGCGCCCCTCAATTACTCTTGAATCAGGGCAGCGAAGTGAAGATGACCTCACACATAAGCTTGTGGACATTATCCGCATTAACCAGAGATTCCAGGAAAACCGCGAAGCTGGCGCTCCGCAGTTGATCATTGAGGATTTGTGGGAATTGCTCCAATATCATGTTACCACATTCATTGACAATGCGGTTTCAGGTGTCCCTCCCGCCCGGCACAGGTCCGGAAGACCACTTAAGACCCTTTCCCAGAGATTAAAAGGTAAAGAAGGAAGGTTCAGGGGAAGTTTATCCGGTAAACGTGTCAATTTCTCTGCAAGAACCGTGATATCACCAGACCCAAATCTTGGCATGCATGAAATAGGAGTTCCCCTCGCGATTGCTAAAGAACTTACAATAACAATGTATGTAACACCCAGGAATATTAATGAAGTGAAGGAATATGTAAGACGCGGTCCTGATAATCATCCCGGCGCTAATTATATAGTCAGGGCGGATGGAAGAAGGTTAAGGATAACCGATAAGAATGGTCCTGAACTTGCCGACCTTGTTGAATTAGGGTGGAAAATTGACAGGCAGATGAAGGATGGAGATATTATTTTATTCAACAGGCAGCCATCACTCCACAGGATGAGCATAATGGCACATGAAATAAAAGTGTTGCCCCATAAAACTTTCAGGCTCAATCCCGCAGTATGCCCGCCTTATAACGCAGACTTTGACGGCGATGAAATGAACATGCATGTGCCGCAAACTGAAGACGCCCGCGCAGAAGCAAAAATTCTGATGCACGTCAGGGAAAACATCATCTCCCCGAGATTCGGCGGTCCTATCATCGGCGGTATCCATGACCATATTTCAGGACTTTTCCTGCTTACGAACAGTAAAGATAAGATCAATAAAGATGATGCTCTTGAACTTCTTGCAAAATCCGAGATATGGGAATTGCCAGAACCGGCAGGAAAAGATAATGGTAAACCCTACTGGAATGGAAAACAGATCTTCAGCCAGATCCTTCCCAAAGGGCTTAACCTGGAGTTCAAAGCAGAGATCTGCGAACAATGCGATAACTGCAAGGGTGTGGACTGCGAAAATGATGCATACGTGGTGATCAGGGACGGCATCCTGGAAAAAGGTTCGATAGATGAAAAAGCGGTAGGAGCCTTTAAGAGTGTTATTCTCGACAAGCTCATTAAAGAATTCAATTCAGGATTGGCTTGTAAATTTATCGATGATGCGACCCGTCTTTCCATACGTGGTATCATGCGAAGCGGATTCAGTTTCGGGATAAATGACGAACACGTCCCGCCGGAGGCCCAGGAGCAGATAAATGGAGTATTAAAGGGCGCAACTGATAAAGTTGAAAAATTGATACTTGCTTACCAGGCTGGTGAGCTTGAACAGCTGCCCGGCAGGACCATCAAGGAAACACTTGAAATGGAGATCATGAAAGAGTTAAGCAAGGCAAGGGACGCAACAGGAGATATTGCAGGACGCCATCTTGGAATGGATAATGCCGCAGTCATAATGGCAAAGTCGGGGGCACGAGGTTCTATGCTGAACCTTACGCAGATGGCAGCATGCGTCGGGCAGCAGGCAGTTCGAGGTGAGAGGATCCAGAGAGGATATGGAGGACGGACATTATCTCACTTTGACAAAGGCGATCTGGGAGCGCAGGCGCATGGGTTCGTTAAGGCAAGTTACAAGGGTGGCTTGTCACCCACAGAATATTTCTTCCATGCCATCGGAGGCAGGGAAGGTCTTGTGGATACAGCCGTAAGGACGTCCCAGTCCGGATATTTGCAGCGCAGGCTTGTGAATGCTCTCCAGGACCTTGAAGTGCAATATGATGGCACTGTCAGGGATACAAGGAACATGATCATCCAGTTCAAATTCGGGGAAGATGGGATAAACCCGATGAACAGCGATTTCAGCAAGTCTGAAGCCGTCAAGCGAATAATAGACTCTGTAGCAGGGGTGAAAGAATGAATGCAACCCAGAAAAGCATTGATGAGATGATTTCAGGTCTTAAGTTACCCCAGAATGTAATTGATAACCTTAACCGTGAACTCAAAGTGAGGAATGTCACAAAAAAACAGATGGAAGAGATCGTTAAACGCCTTAATACCGGATACGAGAATGCTAAAATAGAGGCAGGAGAAGCCGCAGGAGTAGTTTCGGCGCAATCCATCGGAGAACCAGGCACACAGATGACAATGAGAACATTTCACTATGCAGGTGTGGCTGAGATCAACGTTACGCTGGGTTTGCCCAGGTTGATCGAAATAGTGGATGCCAGGAAGAACCCGAGCACACCTATGATGACGATCTTTCTTGAAAAAGACTATGCGCAGGACAGGGATAAAGCTCGTGAACTTGCATGGAAAATTGAAGCCACTTATATAAATGTGCTTGGAGGCATGTCAACTGATATTATTGAAATGAAGGTTATAATCGAGTTGAATAAAAAAGCGCTGGACCAGAGGAACATGACTCCGGAAGAAGTGGCCGGGAAAATTAATGAAGAACTGGGGGTATTAGCCGAAATTAATGGCGATACACTCATATTAATGCCAGGAAAACCTTCATATCGGGAGCTTCTGCAGCTTGTAAAAAGTGTGCATTCAGTAATTCTGAAGGGCATAAAAGGAATAAAAAGAGTAGTTATAAGGAAAGAGGACAGCGGAGAATATGTCCTATACACTGAAGGTTCCGTGCTAAAGGAAGTGCTTGCAATTGATGGCGTTGATGCGACCAGGACAAGAACTAATAATGTCAATGAGATATTTGAAGTGATGGGAATCGAGGCAGCAAGGCAGGCATTGATAAATGAAGCTGTAGACACCCTTAAAGAACAGGGTCTTAATGTGGATGTCCGGCATATTATGCTGGTTTCGGATATAATGACTGTTGACGGGGATGTAAAACCTATAGGCAGGCATGGTATTTCCGGTGAAAAGGCCAGTGTGCTTGCAAGGGCTGCCTTTGAAGTCACTGTAAATCATCTGCTGGATTCCGGAATGAGGGGTGATGTCGATGAGCTAAGAGGCGTCACCGAAAATGTAATTGTTGGACAGCCCATACGATTGGGTACCGGAAATGTTAAATTAATAGCAAAAAAAAGGTAGATAACGGAGAATAAGTATGGAAACTGATTTAAATAAAGTATTTAGAAGCGTTTTATCAACAGGAAAAGTTGTAATAGGCACGAAGCAAACCCTGGATGCTGTAAAAAATGGAAAAGCACAGGTAGTTGTGGTGTCCTCGAATTGCCTTGAGGCAACAAAAAATGGATTAAAAGGTGTTCCCGCAATAAATTATCCGGGAAACGGAGTAGAACTCGGAATAGCATGCGGGAAGCCATTTTCAATAACATCCTTTGCAGTTCTGGAGCCGGGTGATTCCGGAATACTTTCTGTTAAGGAGTCTGAATGAGTGAAGTTAAGCTAAGCATGGATGGAATAAGATATATTGCATTATTTGAAAAAATGACCGGGGCAGGAGCAAGGGATTGCTATGAGGATTTAGAGAACAACAGGCTTTTGTTCGTGGTCAAAAATGGTGATATGGGGCTTGCAATCGGAAAGGGCGGGGAACATATCAACAATGTGAAGAAAGCTATTGGTAAGTCCGTTGAGGTAATAGAACATTCGGATGATCCAATTATTTTCATAAAAAATGCATTTCATCCGGTTATCTTAAAAAATATCAATATTAAAATTAATGATGGCAAGCGTATAGCTTATGTAGAAGTTCCAACTAAAGAGAAAGGACTTGCCATCGGGAGAGATGGCAAAAATATTGAAAAAGTTAAAAAGCTCTCCTTAAGGCATCATAATATAAGCGACGTAATAATTCAGTGATTTAAATTATATATTGGAGGAAAAAACTACATGGGAAAAGGATTATATGCGGCTCGTAAACTAGAGAGCGTCGGCAAGAGTAGCAGATGGAGCGATGGAGATTTCGCAAGACGAGCCCTTAATTTGGATATAAAGGCTGATCCGCTCGGAGGCGCCCCACAGGCAAGGGGCATTGCTCTTGAGAAAGTCGGGATCGAAGCAAAACAGCCAAATTCGGGCATCCGGAAATGCATAAGGCTTCAACTCATCAAGAACGGCAAACAGATATCAGCTTTCTGTCCAATGGACGGAGCCATTAATTTCATAGATGAACATGATGAAGTTGTCGTGGAAAGAATCGGCGGCAAAATGGGCGGTGCCATGGGAGATATTCCCGGCGTTCGCTGGAAAGTAATAGCTGTAAATAATGTTGATCTAAGACAAATGGTGCTTGGCAAAAAGGCAAAACCGGTGAGATAATATGCAGAAATTATTTGGTAAATGGGATTTTTCTGAAGTTGAGGTCAAAGATCCAAGCGTTAAGGCGTACATTAATCTTACGCCTACTGTTGTACCGCATTCCGGAGGCAAGAATGCCACGCAGCAGTTTGCAAAATCAACTCTGAACATTGTCGAGAGACTTATCAATAAGGTAATGCGTGAGGAACATAACACTGGCGCCAAAATAACAGTAACAAACACTGTAATGGAAGCATTCGAAATTGTAAACAAAAAGTCTGGCCAGAATCCAATTCAGATATTAGCCAATGCTATAGTGAATGCCGGGCCAAGAGAGGAAACCGTAAGGTTACAATACGGCGGTATAGCTGTTCCAAAATCTGTTGACACAGCTCCACAGCGCCGTGTAGATACCGCACTTCGCCTGATCGCCGAAGGGGCACAGAAGGCATCTTTTGGAACTAAAAAGACCCTTGCCAGTGCGCTTGCGGAAGAGATAATAGCTGCATCCAACCGTGACGTAAAAGGGTACGCCATGGGCAAGAAAGATAATATCGAAAGGGTTGCAAAAGCAGCAAGATAGATCGCATAACTCCGGTTATGTGATTTCTGTTTTTATTTTTTGTCTTATTAGAGTAGAGGATTCCTTTTTGAAAACCTGAGCATCAAAGTGGATGCCAAATCTCTGTATCCTGACTTACAGTAGTGCCGCCTGACACCTATTTACACCATAAGTAAAGTAACTCTGGCCTGCCTCACGCAAAGGACGCATCTTAAATAATTCCGTCACGCAATTAATTGCACCAAATCCCGTTACGGCATTTTTCCCAGAGCAATCCGTTACGCAATATTAACACTTTCACCCCACTCTTTGCTTTGCCTATTATACCTTTAAAACAGACTTCTATTTCTCTCATGGTGAAAATATGTACACATCGTCCAGGAAAACAAACCCTTTAATATGCGGCTGTATTGACCCTTCGGGCTTCAAACCGTCAAGCATCACCGTCATTGAGGGCACATCAGCGCTGGTTCCCGATGCGCTGTTTTGCCTATGCGCCCGGTCAGCTGTCACCGGACAAGATGTCATACTTGTGGACGGAGCCAACAGTTTCAATCCTTATGCTATTTCAAGAGCCGTGAAATTCATGGGTTTTGAACCAAAAAGCGCTCTTTCGCGTATCCATGTTGCCCGCGCATTTACCGAATACCAGATGGATGCGATCATAAGCGGATTGCGTGAAGCAGTTAACAGGTGGGATCCGCAGCTTCTGGCAGTTCTATACCTGTCCAATCTTTTTTCAACCCGGGACGGGAAAAGGCTATTCGGCTCAATTCTCAAAAGCCTGAAAGAAGTCACACTGTCATTAAATACTATTACAGTAGTGACAAGCTTTGGCGGCACGTGGTGGGGAGACCTGCAGGTCGCAGGGAACGCTGACAGGGTGATCAGGATCGAAGAGAAAAAGAATCATGTAAAAGTGAGAGATGGTGATAATTTGTTCGAGCACGTTAACGTCCCGCCCGGGCAGACAAGGTTCAATGACTACGTCGCAGGTGGATAAATGGGAAGGACTGTGCCAAGCTTCAGGGTGCTGCTTGAGAGTATCGTTCTTGAACTGGCCGTATTTCGAAGGGCTCTTCGGGGAGAGGACAGGAATGCATTTGACAGCATAATGAACATGGCCAGGAAACACGCATCATCATCAACTGTCACCCCTATGCTTGACCCCATGGAATCGATGTTCCTGTCGATACTGATCGAACAGCAAAAAGAGATCAACCGCATGAAGGAGGCTCAAAATGTATCTTCTGGATGTGCAATACAACAGGGAGGACAGCGAGATAACATGCTGGATAAAAAACAATGACAGATGCCTGCCTGTTACTGAGACCTACTATCCGGCGATATATACCACTGGCAATTCCGAACTGAGATCCCTTATATCAACCCTTCCCGGAGTCGTTTCAGCCGCCTTCGAAAATAAAAGAACGCATCTTTCAGGTGAAGCTTCGCCGCTGATCAAAATTAAACTGGAGAACATGCAAATATTGTACGAAATAGCCGGAATGCTTGAAGAGCGCGGCTGCATGCTGTACAATGTTGACCTTGACCCTGCGAGGCAATATATTTTTGGGAAGGGCATTTTCCCGATGGCAAATATGGAAGTTGATGACAGGTATTCACTGGATTATGAAACACCTGACCTGAAGGTCATGAAGCTTTGTGTAAAACCGGGAAAACAGCGCGGAATCATAACAATGGATGAACCGATCGGAAGCATCACGCTTGGTGAAACCACAATACAGGGAGATGAGGGCGATATGATTTGCGAACTATCACAGCTTTTTTCAAAAGAAGACCCGGATATCATCGTAACAGATGGCGGTGACCGATTCGACATTCCATACCTGTACCGAAGGGCAGGATATCTGGGTATCTCATTTGCGCCCGGTCGTTCAAAAAATATCGCGCCAGGGAAGGACAGGTCATATTTCAGCTACGGCAGGATACTTTACAAGCCGCAGGGACATATATTTTCAGGAAGGCTGCATCTTGACCGTGCATCGTTCATGTTCAGGGAGGGAGGGCTTTCGGGACTTATCGACCTCTCGCGCATTACTGGGATACCGATGCAGGAACTGTCGCGCCTGAGCCCCGGAGGCGCTGTAAATTCAATGCAGGTAAACCAGGCGCTGCTTGATGGCGTGCTTGTCCCATGGAAGCGTAACATCGCTGAGAGCTGGAAGACCGCCCTTGAATTGATGATAGCCGACAGGGGCGCGCTTGTGATAGAACCGCATGTCGGGCTGCACGAGAATGCCGCCGAGCTTGATTTTGCATCCCTTTTCCCGAATATCATGGTAAACCACAATATATCGCCTGAAACCGTATTGTGCCCATGCTGCACGGATTCGAAAAAACGTGTGCCTTTTACAGGATACAACATCTGTGAAAAACAAGTCGGGCTCATACCCAGGGTGATAAAACCTCTCATTGAAAGGCGCATGGCATACAAAAAACGTATAATAGAGCAGCCTGAGAAGGCAGAAGAGTACGAAAGGAAGCAGAACCTGCTCAAATGGCTGCTTGTCACAAGCTTCGGTTACCTGGGTTACAACAAGGCGCGATTCGGGAGGATAGAATGCCACGAATCGATAACTGCCTACGGACGAGAGATACTTCTGCAAACTATTGACCTTGCAGAGGAGAGTGGTTTTGAGATCCTTCACGGGATAGTGGACAGCCTGTGGGTGAAGGGACAGGACCCGTCCGAGCTTTGCCGGCGTGCCAGTGAACGCATCGGGATCACGCTTGAGCACAAAGGAATATTCAAGTGGATTGTTTTCCTTCCGAACAGGTCAAACGGAACAGGCGCGTTGAACCGATATTATGGAGTGATGCGTAACGGTAAACTGATTGTACGCGGCATCGAGATGAGGCGAAGCGACACACCTGCGCTGATCACACAGATGCAGGAAGAAATGCTTTCATGCCTTGCGAAGGCTGATGACGCTTCGGGATTTTTCAGTGCGATACCGGATGCTCTTAAGGTACTTCGCGAATATTCCAGGAAAGTGTTTGCAGATGAATGCAAAATAGAAGATATGATTTTTACAGCCCATGTATCTCACAGCCTCCAGGATTACAGGCAGTCAAACAACAATACGGCGGCGATGAGACAGTTCCAGAAAGAAGGTATTACGATCCAGCCTGGACAGAACATCAGGTACGTTATCACAGACAGCGCCTCTAAAAGTTACATGAAACGTGTGAAGATCGCAGAGCTTGTGGATGATGGAACCACTTATGACCGGAGCAAGTATAACGAATTCTTGCTCAGGGCTGCAGAGAGCATACTTCTGCCTTTCGGGTATACGAAAGAACGGCTGGATGGGTTGGTGCGAAACAGTGGTTTGCAGATGGATCTTGGAAGTTGGCAATTATAGATGTATTCCGGTACGGATTTTATTTTATATGTTCCCGTTACGGTAAGTTTTAGCACTATTCCCGTTACGGCATATATTAAACTTGAATCCGTTACGCGATCAAATCAATATATTTCCGTGACGGTGTATATATATCATCAAATTCCATCACGTATTTTCTCCAACTTTTCCCGTTACGGAAATTTCGCAGAATATTTCCGTTACGGTATTTTATAAACTCGAATCCGTTACGCGACCAAATCAATATATTTCCGTGACGGTATTTATACCATCAAATTCCTTCACGTATTTTCTCTAAGTTTTCCCGTTACGGTAATTTCGCAGAATATTTCCGTTACGGTATATATCTAGTTAATTTCCGTTACGCAATTATATTATACAATTCCCGTAACGGATAGTAATAGTTATTTTTATTCAAAGCTCTTATTTTAATATATGGCGATAGTTCTATATCAGGTCTTACATTTTATACCCTGGCAATCACAAAACAGGATTTCAAGGAAAAAATCCATTTTGCAGATTGGCAGGAGAAATTTTTGAATCATTTGAAACAACCTAATTTTGATGAAAGATTGTGCAAAATTTGGGTAAAACCAATGGTTTTTCCCGTCAAATCCAGCATTTTGCCCCAAAACTGCGTATAATCTACCTTATACGCAGTTTTTTTTAGACGGTTTTCAACCATTTTTTTTAGAAGCCTGAAGCTTCGTTTTGATAATTATGAATCAATGAAAATTACTATCTGATGCCAGATACAAGAACGTCTCTCACTTCAGCAAGCATCCTGTACTCATCCGTCTTTGCAAGCTCACCGAACAGCATCCAGACGTGTCCGACCGTCCCCGCAAATCCATTGAATAAACTATTTGCAGCAACTTAAACCCCGCAAAGAGCCAAAGTTCGCACAGAACGAAAATTAGTATCCTCTTCAAATTAAATGGTAAAAATAAAAATATAATTTATGGAATCTTTGGTAATAAATCATCTTTTCTTTGATTATTACCATGCAATAGCCTTCACGCCAACAGAAATATACAAATAC
>Ga0172375_10004838_pt1 | contig 19708 bp, 17 predicted proteins | sample LakKiv1m_FD_114537 | JGI IMG/M metagenome (GOLD analysis project Ga0172375, IMG submission 114537) | Freshwater microbial communities from Kabuno Bay, South-Kivu, Congo - kab_092012_11.1m | ecosystem: Environmental > Aquatic > Freshwater > Lake | place: Democratic Republic of the Congo...
CAAGTTCCGTCCTTCGCAATTCGATATTCACTATTCTGCGGTTCTGCTGTTCAGATTGCGCGCAGAAGGTAACGGTGATCAAGAAGGCCACTACTTCATCCCCACCCTAACCACCCCATACACGAGGAAGCCCGGCACCTGGAAGCACAACCGACCGTCACGCATCCTCCATTTCACCTTCACAGGATCCGGCGTTTCAGGGCTCATGAATTGCAGTCTCTTCACGCGCATGCCGGAAGGAATCACGAACTCAACAGCAAATGGCGCAACCGCGATCGGTTTCTCGTCCTTGATCCCGCCGCCGGCACTGTGCTTCTCCGCCGGCTCCTCGCGGTTGTAGTTGACGAAATGCAGTACGATGTCCTTGCCCTGCGCGGGACGACTGCCTGACACCCGCACCGTCCACGGGACATCGAACGTGCTCAGGCCAGTCAACACGTCATTCGTCACCGTGTCGGTGTAAAGGAACACGCGGCGATACCCACTAGTCCCCCCGGCCATCAGCATGTCGTCAGGCACGACATCGAACAGCACGTGTTTGTCGAGCAACTGCGTCCCGAGATTCCAGAATGCCTTCACCGCCTCAATATCGCCCTCGTGGACACGACCACGGGGATACACCAGCACCGTCTCCGCGTATGGTCTATTGGCCTTGAAGAGATCCTCGTGCTTCTTGATGAACCCGTAATACCGGACAATCTCCTCCCGCGCCATGGGATCCTTGAAACTGGTGTAGAACCCCATCGGAGCGCCGCCGTTCGCAATCAGTTCGGCAATGCTCACACGCGTCCGGGTAGATTCGTACTTGCCCAGCGTAAATGGCTTGTCATCGAACGCTCCGAGGATGTAGCGCGCCTGGAGCGTGCCCTCGCCGAGATAGTGTTCGGCGAGGTCGGTGTAGTGTCCGGCATCACCCGTGCTGTACCAGAGGTAGTCCTCGCCTCTTCCCCACAGTTCGGCGGGAAGCAGGCATCGCTCGTCGCCGCTGAGCTGACCGAAATTGCCGAGGTGATTCCACTGCCCGACTATCAGGTCCGGTTTCAGTGACCGGCCATACGTGATGAACACCTCATCAAACGCCGCCTTGTTGGCAATCTGCGAGAAGCGGAGCATTTCGCGGCGCAGCGGCGTGGACTCCGCGGGTGGATGCCAGGAGACGATCTCAGGGAAGACATGCTGTTCAAGGTTGGTGATGCCGAAGTTCTTTGCCAGGTCTTCCGGCGTGAAGTGCTCGGACATGTACTTCTTGAAGGCTGCAACGCAATAGGGACAGAGGCAGTTGTGACGGTAGAAGTAGTTGATCATGTACCCGTCGACACCGCGTTCAATCCCGCGTTTCACCCACGCCTTGAGGACTCCCCTCCAGTGGGGGTTATTCAGGCAGCCCCAATACTCGCGCATACCGCCGATGCTATAGTTGTTATTCGTGATAGGCTTGCCGTCCGCCTGTTTCTCAAGCAACTCAAGCGGGTCGGCAACCGGCTTTGGCCCGAGTTCGGCGGGATCCCAGAGATCACGGTAGAACTTGAAGAACCCGCGGGGACCTTCCGGCGAGTCAGGATCGCCAACCAGAAACTCCACGTTGAAATGACCGATTACTCTGACGCTACGCCTGTGCAGTTCTGCATTCAGGTTCTGGAACCAGCCGCCGCACTGGGCAAGGCCCTGCGTGGGGAAATGGGCGGGATAGCCGCTGCCGAAGGGGGTATGGGCAAGGCTCCAGAAATGCGCCCCGTAAAAACCCACCTGCGCAATCTCAACGTTCGCATCCTCCACGAACTGCACATACCCCGTGTCCGCATACTCCGCCCAATGCGCCACCATCCGTGTGAATTCAAGGCGGTTGGATGAGGCTAGGACAAAGCCCGGCAGGGCAAACAGGACAACACCGGCAGCAACTGATCGTTTCATGGGGATAAATTACCATCACCGTCGCACAGGTGCAGCCATTGAATGTCGCCTCCTATGGTCGTGTCGAGGCGTTCTACTCAAAATGGCACTCGATAATTCGTTCGACGTAGGGCAGTTCGGCCAGTGCTTGAAGGACTTTCTTGTAGTCCTCCTGATACGTTGAGCCGATACAGAGACACTCCTTCTCCCTCGCTCCGATTCTGCCTCGTGACCCGGGCATGAACTGCACCGTACGGTCGATACTCTTTACGCGCGTTCTGCACTCCGGTGTGTCCGGGATGCAGAACTCGTAGGACACAGAGACCTTTCCATCGGCCGGGCCGCGTAACCCTCTGGCATCCAGCTGAGCCAGGTCAATCTCGACCTTGCGCCAGACACTCTGTCCGGCGATCCTCTCAGCCTCCGCGCACGAGGTGAGCAGAAACAGACACCCAAGCAAGACTGTGTCAGTGTTCTTCATAAACGCACTGTTTGAACCGCAGTCTTCCACGGCTCGGCGCGGAAGACTGTCGCGTTCCAAACGGATGTTGGGCACCTTGGTTTCGGTTTGTGTCATTTCGTTAGATTCAGGATCTCCCCAGAATGTTCTAGAATCGCGAGGCTCAAGCGATCATAAAAACGGGGGTGCTCATCGGGTGACCATGGTGCCAGCACAATATTGGGAGACAACGCCAAGAGACCGGCCACCCATCCAAGGGTTGTCCGGCTGTAATACAAATACTCAACCCTGACCGCACGCTCTGGATGGCGCGGTGAGTAAAAGGTACAGCCAAAGCTGTAGGGTTCGGGCACTGCGGTAGGTATTATTCCGAAGGTCAGGAGGGTGTAAACCGGGACTGTAGCAGTGCCATATGGCGTACTTTCCAACTTTGCAAGCACTTGTGGCGGAGTTGGCAGGCGATCCACGTAATCGACCGTATCGAACAGTTTGGTCCGCTGGAGCCGGGAAATCACGAGGTCCCCTCCAGCGGCATTGGTCGCAACGCCCACCGTTAGATTGAGGTGCGCATCTTGGAGCTTCGCTCTTTCGGCAGCATCTAACCTCGGCGGCAGCGATCCACTCCCGAGTCCCACACAACCGTTGAGTACTGACATCCCGAGGCCGAGAAACATTCCCAGTATGATCTTTCCGGACCACATCTTCATGTTGTGTGCCCTTATCACTGATTGTCAGCCCAACTCATACATTTAGGCGGGTCATTGCGTTAGTGCAGGAAGTCCGTGGTTCACGTGCACTCGGACTGCAATCCGCACTCCGTTGGCCGCAAATTACGCCGAAAATGCAGAGATGCACAATTCAAAAGCGGGCCTATTGCCGAGATGCCTGAGGCAAGCTCAGGTCCTGCTGGATTCGACCCTATCGCAACTCCTCGGAACCTGTAAGGCAACACAGCCGGGTTCTCCGTTGGAGCGTTACGCCTGCCACGCTGAAATTGACACAATCATCAAGGCGTCGTATTGATCCCCTGAAATGAAACTGAACCCACGAGTGAAGAAGGTGCTGCCGGAAAAGGATTTCCAGCTAAGCCTAACGTTCTCCAACGGTGAGAAGCGCGTCTATAACGCCAAACCCTTGCTCCAACAGGGCGGTGTATTCGCTGAACTCAAGAGCGAAACAGCTTTCCGCTCCGCCCATGTCCGGCACGGGACAGTGCAGTGGGCCGGGGGCCAGGATTTATGTCCAGACTCACTGTACGAGCTCAGCGTACCCGCTGCACGCCTTCTCGTGGTTCGCGAGAAGAAGTCGGCATATCGCATCAAACCCGCACGCAAGCATAGGCGGTGACCACTGAGTCGCCCGGACCTCGCCTTGTGGTCTGGAAGCCGGCCAGACTCCTGCGGCAACGTCAGGTTGACAGATAACTTGACACATACTTGACATACACAACCTGGGGTTTGGACAGGACTCCCGCGCATGATATTGTCTCTCCAAGGGCGACCCGGGCCTACTCCGCCGAAGCCGGCGCTTCGGCTGCGAAGGCTGGACGGGTCGCTCCTATCCGCGCTTCGCTCTTCCACGTTGTTTTTCCGGCTGTAGTGGCCGCAGTCCACTGCGGCAATCGTCGCTCCTGGTGGCGCATGTTCGGCGGCTTGTTCTTGCACCTTCCTATCCTCTTCATCCTGTCCAAACTCCGCCTCTCCCTGATTTCGGCTTGCCGCTTCTCCCTGCTGCCAGTACCGTTCTGGCGTTGCGCGTCCCACAAACAGCGGAGGACCCTCATGAGCGGCATCTACAAGGCGTATGACATTCGCGGAGTCTATGGCGATACACTTACCGAAGACATCGCGTTCAAGATCGGCCGGGCATTCGCCACGTTCCTCGGCTCAAAGAAGGTGATCGTCGGCCGGGACATGCGCCCCCACTCCAAGCCCCTGTTCGAAGCCCTCGCAAAGGGACTTACCATGCAGGGAGCCAATGTCATCTCTCTCGGCATGTGCTCCACCCCCATGTCCAACTTCGCCAACGGCCTGCTCAAGGGCGACGGGGCCATCATGATCACCGCCTCCCACAACCCCGGCGAATGGAACGGCTTCAAGCTGTCCCGCGGACAAGCGGTCCCCATAAGCGGCTCTTCGGGCATCGGCGATATCGAACAGATCGTGGCAAGGGGTTCATTCGCCCCCGCGGCAAAGAAGCCCGGCAAAATCTCCGAATACGACATCCTCCCGGAATACAAGAAACACGTGGCAAAACTTGCCGGCGGAAAACCGCTGAAGATCAAGGTCGCCGCCGACATGGCCAACGCCATGGGTATCTACGAGGCAAAAGCGTTGGAGGGACTGGTGGACCTCGATCCCATGTTCGACACGCTGGACGGCACGTTCCCAAACCACGAGGCCAACCCGCTCAAGCACGAGACACTGGAAGCCCTCCAGAAGAAACTCCGTAGCGGCAAGTATGCTTTCGGAGTGGCTTTCGATGGCGACGCCGACCGCGCCGGGTTCCTTGACGAAAAGGGCGACATCATTCCCAACGACATCACCACTGCTGTCATCGCACAGGACATACTCCAGCGCGAAAAGGGTATCGTCCTCTATGACCTCCGCAGCAGTTGGTCGGTCAAGGAAGTCATCGAAGAGATGGGCGGCAGGGCGATGATGTGCCGGGTCGGCCACGCGTTCATCAAGCAGCAGATGCGCGACAACAAGGCCATATTCGCGGGCGAGCTCTCAGGACACTACTACTTCCGCGACAACTACTATACCGAGACGTCCGCAATGGCCGTCCTCTGCCTTGCCAGCATCATCAGCAGGACAGGGAAGAAGCTGTCCGAGATCGTGGCCCCGATAATCCGCTATTCCGCGTCCGGCGAGATCAATTCCAAGGTCGCTGACACGAACAAGGTGCTGGAGCGCATCAAGGCAAAGCACAATGACGGCCGGATGATTAACCTCGATGGCATAAGCGTGGAATACAAGGACTGGTGGTTCAACGTGCGCGGCTCCAACACCGAACCACTCGTCCGCCTCAACCTGGAAGCAAAGAGCAAGAAGCTGATGGAACAGAAGCGTGATGAACTGCTGAAGGAGATCAGGGGCTAGTGCATGAGTCCAACGCTTCTCTACACATGAAAGACCGGGTAGAGCCGACTTCATGTCGGCTATGGCCGGTGTAAAACCGGCCCTACCAAGAAGAGCATATGCAAATTGACCTCTATCCTGATCTCGCACGTCGTTTCGTCAAGTGCTTCGGGCACCCTCATACCGTTGCAGCCTATGCCCCCGGGCGCGTAGAGGTGCTTGGGAACCACACGGACTACAACGAGGGATTCGTTCTTTCAGCAGCCATCGATGCCGGCACCTGGTGCCTTGTAGCCCCCTCCCCTGACGCCACCTGCAGAATCATTGCGGGCGATATCGAACAGGAATCGACCTTCAGGATCGATGCCATCGTCGCCGACAAAGAAAGTCCATGGGCAAACTACGTGAAGGGTGTGCTGGCGAAGATTGCAGCCTGCATGGATACACGTAACGGAGTCCTCGTCCTTTTCGAGAGCACAGTTCCGCTCGGCGCCGGGCTGTCCAGTTCAGCGGCACTGGAGATTTCCGCGGGACTCGCGATATCGAAAGCCTACGGGGTCAAGATCCCCCCACTGGACCTGGCAAGGATCGGCCAGGCAGCCGAACATGAGTACGTTGGCGCCAAATGCGGACTTCTTGACCAGATATCCAGCCTTTTCGGTAAGGCCAATGCCCTCGTCATGACCGATTTCCGATCACTCAAAGTGGAAACAGTACCTGCCGGGACCGATGCCTGTTTCCTGATGTGCAACACGAGTGTGAAGCACAGTCTTGTTGATTCCGAGTACAACGAACGCAGGATGCGGTGCGAACAGGCGGCGAAGTTCTTTGCCGGAGTCCTGAAACACCCCGTCAAGGCGTTGCGGGATGTTTCATGGAAGGAACTGGAACAGCATCGGGCATCAATGGACCCGGTTGTCGCCAGGCGGGCGGCGCATCCAATCGGCGAGGACGAGCGAGTGGTCAAAGGTCGCGACCTGCTGCAGAAAGGTGACCTGACCGGATTCGGGAAACTCATGTTCGAGTCGCACGAGAGTTCACGACGCTATTTCGAGAATTCATGCCCGGAACTGGACTTCCTGGTCGATACAGCCCGTACCACTAGTGGGGTCCTTGGCGCGCGGCTATCCGGCGGCGGATTCGGCGGCAGCGCCGTCGTGTTGTGTCACCCGAAGGATGCCGACTGTATCGGCAAGGCCCTTGCAGCAGCCTACGAAAAAGAGTTCCGGCACGTTCCCGATGTTCGCGTTATTGTTCCGTCGGGGGGAGCAAGGCTCTTGTAGAACGGGACCGGCAGAGCTGGAGCTCTGCCCTCCACGATGGAACACAGGTACTGGAGGGCAGACCTCCCGGTCTGCCGTCTTTCTTCAGAATCCCCACCCCATCGGACGATGGCGGCCGGCCTTGACTGACCCGGCGAGGGCTTTGGCCACGTATTCCTGTGCCTTGCGGACAGCTGCCGGCAATGTCTCCTCTTTTGCCAGCAACGCCGCGACAGCAGCCGAGAAAGTACATCCGGTGCCATGGGTCTCCACCGAACGGACGCGCGGCGTCTCGAACCTGTGAAGACGTTTGTCGGCAAACAGAACATCCGTGACATGGCCGCCGGCAAGGTGCCCGCCCTTGACAACACAGGCGACATGATAGCGGCTCCCGATGCAACCGGCCGCGGCTTCGAGGTCCTCCACTGAACGTATGCGGTGTCCCCATAGGAGTTCCGATTCAGGCAGGTTGGGCGTGATGATGGTGGCCAGCGGCAGCAATTCGCGGCACAGCGCTTTCACCGCGTCCTCACGCAACAGCCGTGCGCCGGAAGTGGCGACCATGACAGGGTCCACCACCAGTGTCCTAAGTTTAAGGTTCCTGACCGACCTTGCAACGGCCCTGATTATCTCTCCCGAGTACAACATCCCCGTCTTGGCTGCCTTCACGGGAAAGCCGTCGCGAACTGCCATTATCTGTTCCACGACCATGTCAGGAGATATCGGCTCAACACGAGTCACCTCGTCCGGGTTCTGGGCCGTAAGGCATGTGATCGCACTGGTCCCGAACACGCCAAGGGAGGTGAATGTCTTGAGGTCAGCCTGGATCCCCGCGCCGCCGCCGCTGTCTGAGCCGGCTATTGTCAAAGCGACAGGGACGGAACGCTGCGTCATGGGAAAACCTGTACCACCGTTCTGCAGGCCGGACCTGCGCGTCCGGCGTTTCTGCGCCGGGGCACAGCCCCCGGCCTACAACCTGGAAAAGCTATGACCGTTTCCGCATTGTCAGGTCCGGCCGGACCTGGCGGGCTTTTGCCAGCGACTTGGCCTCAACGCTCTGGATCTCGACAAATCCCTGTGAGCTGACCGGGTTCAAGCCCGCGCTCGCCTCCATCGAAGCATCGGCCTCGTTGTAGAGAGAACCGGGGCAATCCCGCAGTCCCTGGAACAGCACGTTCCCCTTGTAGAGGGCAACGGTAACCGTGCCGGTTGCTTTCTCCGCCATCACGTCGATCGCGGAAAGAGCAGCCCTCGTGACCGGGTCAAAGTAGCGTCCGTCATACACCTGGTTGGCAACGAGCGCTGAAAGCTGGTTGAACAGGGCAGTTGCCCGACGGTCCAGAACAGCCTGGTAGACCGACCGGAGGCACGCAGCCAGCAGGTCCATACCAGGGGCCTCGTACACTCCGCGGCTCTTGGTACCGATGACCCTGTTCTCAAGGGCATTCTTCATGCCGACGCCGTTTCGTCCACCGATCCGGTTCACCTCGCGCATGGCCGCCAACGGGCCCATCTTCTTCCCATTGACAGCGACAGCGTAACCGCGTTCGAACCTGACGGTGAACTTCTCTTCCCTGTTCGGCGCATTCTTGGGCCACACACCCATCTGGGGTTCGACTATAGTGCAGGGAGTCTCCATGCTCTCAAGGTCCTCGGCCTCGTATGATATCCCTGCCAGGTTGGCGTCGGTTGAGTACCGTTTCCTGCCGCCGACAAACGCTTTGATACCACGGCTCTGCAGGTAGGCCGCCATCTCTTTGCGCCCCTTGAACTGCTTCAGCAGCGACGGGTCACGCCACGGCGCGTACACTTTCATTTTCGGCGCCAGCACGTTGGTGTAGCGCTCAAAGCGGACCTGGTCATTGCCCCGCCCGGTTGCGCCATGAGCGAGAACGGTCCGTCCCCGCTTCTGCATTTCCGGAATCAACCCCCGCACGGTAACGGCACGCGCAATGCCGGTCGAATTCCAGTACCCGCCGTCGTACTGCGCCTGCGCACGTATCATCTCGAAACAGGCATCAGCCATCGCGTCCTTCACGTCCACGATGACGGTTTTCGCCCCGCACGGGGCCATCTTCTTCACCACGTCGCGGATATCCTTCTCATCCGGCTGGGCCAGATCGGCCGAGAAACACACAACGTCCACGCCCATCTCGACCAGGCGCGTAGTGATAGTCTTGCTGTCGAGCCCGCCCGACACGCATATTCCAAGCTTCTCGTTCTTCAGTTCACCGATGACCATGGGTACTACTCCCCTTCACTCTCGGCGGGCGCCGGCATGCCATGCCACTCGGCGAGGCATTCATCAAGGATCTCAAGAGCCTCTTCGTATTCCTCGTCCTTGGTCGTCAAAGGCGGGAGGAAACGTACAACCTTCTCGGCTGTCGGTATCACAAGCAGACCCGATTCACGCAGCTTCTCCGCCAGGGGCTTGGCATCCGTGTCCAGCACCATGCCGATCATCAGGCCACGTCCGCGTACTTCCTTCACGTGCTCGAACTTGCCGACGTATTCCTTGAGGGCATCCATGAACTCCGTGCCCTTTGCGGCGGCTCGCTCCACAAGGTTCTCATCTTCCAGCACATCCAGTACCGCAAGGGCAGCTGCGCACGCGAGCGGCGTACCGCCGAACGTGCTGGCATGCTTCCCGGGCTGGAACACATCCGCCAGTTTCGGGCTGCTCACAATAGCACCGATCGGGTAGCCGTTTCCCAGCGCCTTGGCCAGAGAGAAACAGTCCGGGTCCGCCTCGTAATGCTCGAAGGCGAAGTAGTAGCCGGTGCGCCCCATGCCGCACTGGACTTCATCACAGAGCATCAGAAGATCGTTCTCATCGCAGAGTTTGCGGACGCCCTTGAAGAAATCATCACTCGCCGGTATCACCCCGCCCTCACCCTGGACGGCCTCGAGCAACACGGCTACCGTGTTCTCGTTGACCTGCGCCTTGACGGACTCAAGGTCGTTGAAGTCCGCATAGCAGAACCCTTCCGGCATCGGTTCAAACCCCTTCTGCACCTTGATCTGCCCGGTCGCCGCGGCGGTGGCAAGAGTACGGCCGTGGAACGAGTTCTTCATGCAGATGATCTCGTACTTGCCCTTCGGATTACCCCACAGGCGCGCCAGCTTAATCTGCGCCTCGTTGGCCTCGGCGCCGGAATTACAGAAGAAACACTTCCCGCCCAGTGACAGGGCTGAAAGGCGTTCGGCCAGCAGCGCCTGGTTCTGGTTGAAATAGAGGTTCGAAACATGAACCAGTTTTGCCACCTGGTCCTGCACGGCCTTCACAACCTTCGGGTGGGAGTAACCGACGTTCACAACGGAGATTCCGGCAGCAAAGTCCATGTACATCTTGCCGTCGATATCCCACACTTTGGAGCCACGGCCCTTGTCAAGGACCAGGGTCTGCGCGTACGTCGGCATCACATACTGCTTGTACAGGTTTACAACAGTCTCGCTCTTATTGCTCATCGCTTACTATCTCCGTCCCCACGCCCTTTGTCGTGAATATCTCCAACAACAACGAGTGCGCCATCATGCCGTCTATCAGGTGAATCTTCCTGACGCCGGCATTGAGCGCCTCAACACAGCTACTGATTTTCGGCAGCATCCCGCCGCCGATCACCCCTTTTTGTATCAACTCTGCCACTTCGGAAATCCTGAGTGTCGGCATCACCGACGCCGGATCCTTCGGGTTTCGCATCAGTCCCGGCACATCCGTAAGGAACACCAGCTTCCTCGCCTTCAACGTCTTTGCAAGCGCAGCCGCCGCGGTATCGGCGTTCACATTATGAACCCGTCCATCGACTCCCATGCCGAGCGGCGTAATAACAGGTATCATGTCCTTTTCAAGCAGGTCCATCACGGGCCGCGTGTTCACTTCCTTCGGCTCGCCCACAAACCCCCAGTCCAGAGTCTTGCCAGTGTCTGGATCCACCTCGGTCTTGCGCTCAACCTGGAACACTTCCTCCCCCTGCAAGCCCTGGGCACGCGCCCCCTTCCGTTGCAGTGTCTTCACCAGCCGTGGATTCACTTCTCCCTTGATGACCTTCTCAACAATGGCGATCGTCTTCTCGCACGTGACTCGAAGGCCCCGGACAAACCTGGATTCAATACCGCTCGCTTTCAGGCCCCGGGTGATCGCCTTGCCGCCGCCGTGAACAATCACAGGCCGCATCCCGGCGCATTCCATGAACGTCACATCCGTCAGGATGCGCTCGGTGTTGGCATCGTCCTCCATCGCACTACCGCCGAACTTGACCACTATGATCGCGCCGCGGAACTGCTGGATATACGGCAATGCCTCGATCAGGACATCAGCTTTCTCGATTATCTTCTGCATTGTGGGATAGACCTGCGCGATCAGGTCATGTACTCAGCATTGATTTTCACGTAGTCCAGGCTGCAGTCGCATGTATACACCGTGTTGCTGCCATGACCGAGGTACAGGTTCACTTCGACCGAGAAACCTTTCTGTTTCAGCACCTTCTCGAGTTCGGCAAGCTGTGTGCGGGAATCCTTCTGGCCGCCAGTTACCGCCTTCAGGCCGTCATAGCTGATATCAACCTTCGACTCGACAACCTTTGCCCCGGAGTAGCCGACTGCGGCGATTACCCTGCCCCAGTTCGGATCGGCACCGAACCACGAAGTCTTTACCAGCATGGAATTGGCCACGGCACGGGCCGCCTTCCTGGCATCCGAATCCGACGCCGCCCCGGTGACCTTGACTGACACAAACTTCGTAGCCCCTTCGCCGTCGCGGGCCATCTTCATGGCCAGCCGTTTCGTCACCTCGTTCACCGCATCGACGAACCGGTTCCATTGTCCGTGTTTCTCGCTCAGCACGCGGTTTCGCGCCATGCCGTTGGCGAGGAAGAGAACCGTATCATTGGTGCTCTGGTCGCCATCCACCGTCACGCAGTTGAAACTCATATTCACCGCCGGGCGCAGGCATGCACGAAGCGCCGCCGGCGTGACAGCCGCGTCCGTCGTAAGGAACCCGAGCATGGTCGCCATGTTCGGGGATATCATCCCGGCGCCCTTGCACATGCCGCCTATCCGAACGGGGACCCCGTCAATTGTGATTTCCACGGCTTCCTGCTTGTCAACCGTGTCCGTGGTCATGATGGCTTTGGCGGCGGCATCGCCCCCGGATCGGCTCAGTTCCGAAACAACGGCTGGGATACCGGCCTCGACACGGTCCATCGGAAGCTGGAGCCCGATCGTGCCGGTAGAACATACGAGAACGGACTTCTCAGGGATGCCCAGCTCCATCGCCGTGATGGCAGCCATGCGCTTTGCGTTGGCCGTACCACGTGCTCCGGTGCAGGCATTGGCACAGCCGCTGTTCACAATGATAGCCTGTGCCCTGCCGCTCTTTACGCGTTGCCGGCAGAGCCTGACCGTGGCTGCCTGTATTCGGTTCGACGTGAAAAGGCCCGCTACCGCGGCCTTTTCCTGGGAAAAGATCAGCGCCAGGTCCTTGCGTGGGTACTTGATGCGGGCTTCCACGGCCGCCGCAAGGAAACCTTTTGGCGCCGTAACACCGCCTTGTATGTTCTTCAAATCGTCAGTTCTCAACCCGCCGGTCCTCCCCGACGCCCGGCAAACCGGCGAAACTATCGGATATCACCCGTGGGATGTAAAGGAATAAGGTCGTTCTTCCTCTGCGCTGGTGACGCCTGCCAGCTCAAGCAGCCGCGGCCTGGCCGGAACGATTCAGAAGGAAAAGCAACCGCCGATAAACCCGAAGCCACGCGGATGATGAGAACGACGGAAATCCCCTTTTCGCCTTGCTTCCAGCAACCGGCAGGACCATCTTCCGCGCATCACACGCACAGCGGATGGAGGATTTGCACATGTGGACGGTACAGGGATGGTACGATGCCGCACGACTCGCCGCAGCGGCTAACCCGAAGTACTACAGGGACTGGGGCAACTTCTTCCTCAAGAACTACGCTCAATGGATGCCCGGCGTCCCCGGGAAGGAGATAGTCAGTCGCCTCGCAGCATGGAACAAGGAACGGCTTGATGCCGCGCCGGACCCGGCCCGGTATCCCGAACTCCGCGGCATGCGCGAGCTCATCGACGCACAGTGGCGTGGTACCCGTGACGGTGCAGGCCTCACTCCCGAACAATCGACCGCCCACTGCTGCGGCAACAGCTACTATTTCAGGCGGCTGAACAGCGGCATGGCGCCGGTGAGTTGCAGTTGCATCTACTTCCCCACCAGTGATCACGGGCCCCTCTTCGCGGCTAATCTCGACTCGACGCCGGAGGAACCTTTCGGCCCTCCGGACTGGCCCCTCGTCAACGAGCATCTTGTCATCGGCGGGGTATCCTCAGGCGTGTTCGCAGACGAAGAGTCCCCGGAGATATTCCCGGCACCCGTGTCAGCGCTCGTGGGCCGCTATTGCAGGACAACCGACGAAGCGGTGGAAATGTACTCCCGCTACAACCTGTTCTGGGGCCCCGGCAACCTGATCATCACTGATCGAAACCGTCGGACCGCCATGGTTGAAAAAAGCGCCTGCCGGATCGGTGTACGTTACAGCCCGGACGGCTTCGGCTTCATCACGGCAATGACTGCAGAAGAACCCGGGATAAACGCCTACCTCGCCGACCGCCGCGCCTTCTCGCTGAAAGCCCGGGGCCTGCCGACCGAGTGCGCCGACACCGCATACTGGAACGCATCTGACAAGCGGCGCGCGCTGATGAACCAACTGCTGGACGACGCGCGAAGGAAACCCACTGTTGAAGGCATGCGCCGCATGATCCAGTTCCGCGATCCGAAACGCGGCAATGTCTGTTCTAACGCGGAGATCCTCATAAAGGGTGGCCCGCCCTGCGAGACAACTATCCGGACAATCGTCTGGCGCCTGGCCGAAGGCGTAGCCCACTGGTGGGCATGGGAAAACGGCAAACCCAGTTTCGAGAACCGCAAACCGGACGTGGAGTTCTCCGACGTCCTGCTCTGGAAATAAAAGACCTTTCACTAGGAGCCGTCATGTGGACCATAAAAGGCTGGTACGAGGACGCACGCGAGCAGGCCGCGCGAAGGCAGGAATGGTACCGCGGCATGGGCGATCTCTTCATCCAGCGGCACTCCGAGTGGATGCCGGGCGTTTCGCCGGAGGAGATCACCAGGCGCCTGGCCGCATGGAACAGGGACCGCCTTGGCGCACTGCCGGACCTGAACCGCTATCCCGAGCTGCAAGGCATGCGGGACCTGGTTGACGCCGAATGGCGCGGGTGGCGTGACGGGGCACGCATGTCACCGGAACAGTGGACGGCCTACTGCGCCGCGACGTCATACTACCATCGCCACCTGAAGGGCGGCGCGGGAGTACAGTGCTGCAGTTTCATTTACTTCCCCGCCAGTGATCACGGCCCGTTGCTGGCAAGCAACCTCGACAGCACCCCCGACCAGCCCTACGACAAGCCGGAATGGCCGCTCATCAACGAACACCTGATCGCCGGCGCCGTTTCATCAGGCGTGTTTCTCGACGAAGTCTCGCCCGAGATATTCCCGGCGCCGGTCATGAAGCTGGTCGGACGTTACTGCCGGAACACGAAGGAAGCGGTCGACATGCTCACCCGCTACAACTGCTTCTGGGGGCCGTGCAATCTCATCGTCGTGGACAGGGCCAATACGGTCGCCATGATCGAGAAGAGCGCCTGCAGGATCGGCGTCCGGTACAGCAGGGACGGTTTCGGGTTCATTACTGCCATGACGGCCGAGGAGCCAGGCATGAAAGCCTGGCTCGCGAACCGGCGCGCCGAATCGCTGAAGGTGCGCAAGCTCCCCGCCAGGTGCGTTGATACCGCCTACTGGGAAGGGGCTGACGGCCGCCAGCGGCTGATGACCGAGCTGCTGGAAGAGGCGCGCGGCAACCCGACGCTGGAAGGCATGCGCCGGATGATCCAGTTCCGCGATCCGAAACGCGGCAAGGTCTGTTACAACGGGGAGATACTCTTTCCGCCGGACGGCCCGCCTTGCGAATACACACTCTGCACTACAATCTGGTGCCTTTCCGAAGGCCGTGCCCTCTGGTGGGGCAAGGAAGGCGACAAGCCCAGCTACGAGAACCGCAAGCCGGACGTGGAGTATTCAGACGTCATGCTCTGGAAATAACCCGCGGCAAACCGGGAGGTTTGCCCTCCATTACATGCCCTGACGCCTGACCCGGAATGGAGGGCGGCAATCTAGTTCCCCATCAATCCCAGACCAACGCCCGCGAGCCAGCAGTTCTCGTCGCTGCCGTCGGTCGTGACCAGGTAGAGCCCGCTGACTTCAACACCGAACGAACCGGAAAGCCAGATCGTCAGCCCGACGCCTGGCGCCACACCAGCCTGCCACTTGTTCTCGTATTCCGAGCTTCCCTTCTCACGGGTCGCGGAGAAACCGAATGTTCCCACGAGGCCGATCCAGGGCTGGAAATCGCCTTCACCGGCGATCCGTAATCCGAGTTCAAGGTCCGCGGATGTGTATTTCTCGTAGCGCCTGTCTATGACGCTCAGGACGCCGATACACAGGTCAGCATTACCTGCAAAGGCAGTATTCACGTCGAGGTACTGCACGCCATATTGGTCCGCCTTGTCATTCCTGCCATAGAGAAAATCAACGGACGTCCAGTCCTGGGCGAAACAGACGGATGATGCACTGCACGCGAGTACTGCAAAGAGGATCAGTTTTGCGCCCGTACCATGCGAGTGTTTCGGTTTCATACTAGTCCCCTTACCGCGTACCAACGCCATACCTGATCTGTACGACGTTACTACGGGCCGGGTCAAGCCAAGCCAAGACGGATTCGGCTTGCACACCGGCCAACACCAGACTAGAGGTTTCGAAATGGCGTTTGTCACAACGGGGGAGCAGACCATGACAGGCAATGACAACCAGGAGAGAGTGAAGCGTGCCGATAGCAATTTTCAGAATTTGCCAAGGACGATCAGAGGCATACGAATTACCTCAAAACAAGTTGTCTGCGGGCGCCCCCTGTACGACATCGCAATCGGCCCCGACCTGGCAAAAGGTCAGATACGCGGACACGCAAGAGGCGTGATTGCCATCGGTGACATAGCCACCGGCGTTGTCGCGCTTGGCGGCGTGGCCAGGGGTCTGATCGCGTTCGGTGGCGTGGCCCTTGGCGGCCTCACGTTCGGCGGCGTGTCGGTCGGACTCGCCGCAATCGGCGGAGCAGCAATCGGAGTTGTAGCACTTGGCGGTGGAGCGGTCGGCGTCATTGCTGCCGGGGGCATGGCAATCGGCTACTTTGCGTGCGGCGGCAACGCCCTGGGGACATACACGATCAGCGCCCTGACCAAGGACCCGGTTGCAGTTGAGTTCTTCAAGTACTTCCTGCCCGACAGCTGGTTCGGCGGATTGTAGCCGGACGGCACCCACCGGGTTTTGCCGGTTTCATGCATATTGACGTTACGCGCGCACCATGGCACGCTGCAGCGAACTGAACTTTGGAGATTGGACAATCGCAATGGAAACCAATCCTGTTTTTGTCAGAGCTGTCCCCGTGTGGCTGAAAGAGCTGGAACACGAGAAGAATGTCCTTGCCGGCTTCAGGGCCTCGTTCCACTCGCCGCCAAAAGCGGACCTCAGCCTCCGCATCGCGGCATGCAACGTCTACCGCGCGTGGTTGAACGGAGTACTGGTCGCGTACGGCCCCGCACGTGCTGCGCACGGCCATGCGCGCGTCGACGAATGGCCACTTGAAGCTTTCCTGCATCATGGGCAGAACATCCTGGCTATCGAGGTCGCCGGCTACAGAGTGAACAGCTACTCACTTCTCGACGAGGCCCCTTTCCTGCAGGCCGAGGCAGTGCTCAACGGCGAAATCGTCTGTGCCACGAGCCCGCAAGACTCCTCGTTATGCGGCTACCGGCTCGACCACAAGGTTCAGCGTTGCGTGCGGTACAGCTTCCAGCGGACCTTCGCGGAAGTCTACCGGATGGACGCTGATTCCGAACGCTGGCGGACAAACCTGGCAGCGAGGCCTGAGCAGACTGAACTTGTCGCAGCACGCATACCTGAACTGCTTCCGCGACGTATTCCCCTGCCCGCCCTGAACTGCCGCCAGCCCGTCGCATGGGTAGTGGAGGGAAAGTCAAACAGGGTGTCGCGGAAGAAGAACCTGTACAGGCCCAACTTCCTCACCGATATCGGTCCGAAGTACGGCGGATTCCAGGAGGACCAACTTGAGGCAAATCCTCTCAAGGATCTGCAGATGATCAAGTCGACGGGACACAGGCCTGTTTCGGACCAGTTCAGTCCGGCAACGCCCGTTGAACTGAAAAACCGGACTTGGCGAATTGCCGATTTCGGCCAGGAGATATCCGGCTTTCCCGGTGTCACCGTCAGCTGTGCCGGCCCGGTCACCCTGTACCTGATCTTTGACGAAGTCCTCAGGGGGAACGACGTCGATTTCATACGCATGGGATGCGTCAACGCAATCACTTGGCACCTCCAGCCCGGCGAATACCACCTGGAATCCATTGAGCCCTACTCCATGCGTTACCTCAAGTGCCTTACCGAAGGCGGCGATTGCCGTATCAGCGGTCTCTACCTCCGCGAACTGGCCTCGCCGCATGTATACGGGGCGTCGTTCAGCTGCAGCGACACGCGCGTGAACCGAATATTCGAGGCGGCCCGGAACACTTTCCGCCAGAATGCCGTCGATATCTTCATGGACTGCCCATCCCGCGAGCGCGCCGGATGGCTCGGCGACAGTTTCCTGGCAGCCCGCGTGGAAAACGATCTGACCGGAGGGCATGCCATCGAGAAGAATTTTCTCGAGAACTTCCTGGTTCCGCCATCGTTCGCGGACCTGCCGCCCGGGATGGTTGCCATGTGTTACCCTTCCGACCACCCCAACGGTGTGTTCATCCCCAACTGGGCACTGTGGCTGGTGCTCCAGCTCGAGGAATACGGCAGCAGGTCCAACGATATCCGGCTCGTGAAGGGATTCCTGCCCCGGGTCCGCAGGATGCTGTCATACTTCCGGAAGTTCCAGAACGAGCATGGCCTGCTTGAGAAACTGGAAAGCTGGGTTTTTGTTGAATGGTCGAAGGCCAATGATTTCGTCCAGGATGTGAACTTCCCCAGCAACATGTTATACGCGGCTGCGCTTGACGCCGCCGGGCGGATGTACCAGGACGTGGCGTTGCGCCGTGAAGCGGCGGCACTGCGCGAAACAATCCGGAAAATGTCATTCGACGGCGAGTTCTTCGTGGACAATGCAGTCCGGCATAACGGCAAACTCGTGTTAACGAAGAACCGCACGGAAACATGCCAGTACTTTGCCTTCTTCCTGGACATCGCCACGCCGCAATCGTACCCGGCCCTGTGGAAGAAACTCGTTAAGGAATTTGGCCCGGATCGCGTTGCCAGGCGGTTGCACCCCGACGTCCATCCAGCCAATGCCTTCATGGGCAACTACCTGCGCATGGAAATCCTTTCGAGATACGGCCGGCCACGACAGATCTTGGACGAGATGACGCCATATTTCCTGTACATGGCAGACAGGACGGGCACGCTCTGGGAGAATGCCGGTGATTACGCAAGCTGCAACCACGGCTTCGCCTCGCATGTAGCCAGGGTGCTCTACAGGGATGTTCTTGGCTGCCGCATCGACCCGGTTACGCGCACGGTAACTCTTCAACTGGCCAATCTGCCCCTCCAGTGGTGTGAAGGACGGATCCCGACAGCCGACGGGCCCGTGTACGCGCGATGGTGGAAAGAAAGAGGCAAGTTCATGCATGAGCTTCACGTACCGGCCGGATACCGCCCTGTAGTGCAGAAACTAACCGCAAAGGCCGCCACATGACTGACACATCAAGCAGGGAATTCATTGTAGTCGTGTGGGGCGACTCGATTGCCGCAGGCACACCCGACCTCCAGTGGCCAGCGCTGGCCGAACGCACCTGCCTGCTCGTGACGAACACGGGAAGGCGCGTGAGAGTTGTGAACCAGGGCGCCGGCGGCATGGCAGCCGCGCAGGCACAGCGTGAGTTCGACAGGAGAATCATGCAGAACCATCCCGACCTGGTGTTGATCCAGTTCGGGTTCAACGACATCCGTTACGACGGGTCACGTGTGGACAAACCCATCAGTACGGTGCAGGAGTTTGAGTCCCACGTCAGCGAAATGATTGCCCTTTGCAGGAACGAGGCAAAGGCCGCCGTTGTTGTTCTCGGCAACCACAGGACAAGGATGAACCTTATCCTGCCCTCGGGCCTCCAGTACGACAAGGCGCGTATCGAGTACAATCGCGCATCACGCAGGGCTGCAAGAAAGGCCGGTGTCCCCTTCCATGACATGTCGGAAGAACTGATGGTTCCCGAGACAAGATGGTCTGAATACGTCTGTGAAGACGGTGTACATCTCTCGCCCCTCGGGTATCATGCATACGGACGCCGGGTGGCAAACATCATCATGGACCACATTGCACCGAGGCGGCCGGTGCCTGACGGGCGCAAGGACAGCTGATCCGGTGCAACAGGGAGTCGAACATGGACAAACCATTCGCAGGTAGAGCGGCACTCGTAACGGGTTCGGGCGTGGGAATCGGAAGGGCCACGGCCGAATTGCTTGCCCGGCGCGGGGCTTTCGTCGGCATCCACTACAATTCCAGCAAGGACGCCGCCGAAGGGACTCTTTCCAGGATAAAGGCCGATGGCGGTGACGGGACCCTGCTCAAAGCCGATATGGCCGTGGAGGTACAGGTCAATGCCATGGTCGACGATTTCGTGAAACGTGCCGGCCATCTTGACATCCTCGTAAACAACGCCGGGTCGCCGATCGGCCGAGCATCGATAGAGCAGTGCTCGCTCGAACTCTGGCAGAATGTCATTGCCACCAACCTGACGGGCACGTTCCTGGTGACGCGCCGCGCGATCCCGCATCTGAGGAAGAGCGCGCACGGCTCGATCGTGAACAATCTCTCGCTGTCAGTGCAGACTGGCGGCGCAAACGGCGGCGGTCCCTATGCCGCCGCCAAGGG
>Ga0172375_10004839_pt1 | contig 19698 bp, 16 predicted proteins | sample LakKiv1m_FD_114537 | JGI IMG/M metagenome (GOLD analysis project Ga0172375, IMG submission 114537) | Freshwater microbial communities from Kabuno Bay, South-Kivu, Congo - kab_092012_11.1m | ecosystem: Environmental > Aquatic > Freshwater > Lake | place: Democratic Republic of the Congo...
CGCCGGAAAGAGCAAAATCTTTAACCTGCCATTCGGCTGCCTGTTTTATAATATCGTTTGCCTCCTTTAAGGAAAACTCCCTGATCGGCTTATCTTTCCTGATCTCGCAGATATTGCAAAGCAAGTTGCACCTGTGAGTTAAATCCAAAATGACGAGCTCGGGTTTGGGATAATTTTGCCCTGAGATTTTCTTGGCCCTGAGATGCTCAAAGGCGTTACCGATTAAATAATTGATCTTATGCAGGATAAAATAAAGGTAAACTTGAGATTTCTGATAAAAATTCAGGCCTTCCCGATGTTGAATCAAGCGTTTCCCTAAAAGATAAGAGAAGCGCGGGATCTTAAGAATATTTATGATTAAGCCGGCAATAAACGCCAAATTATTTTTTGTTTTGATTTCTTTTAACAAAGGGTGATCCTGGTGCATATACTGGACTAAATAATTACCCTGGCCGTACATATAGGCCTGTTTTAGAAAAGAAGCTAAATTCGTGTGGCAATCATGAAAAACTTTAATATTCTTTTTATAGCTGAACCTGCCGCCGTTTTTAAAAAGCCGCCAAAAGAAATCTAAATCTTCTCCGGCGGGTAAAGGGAATAATTCGTTAAATCCACCTGCCAGGTATTCCCGCTTAAAAGAAACATTACAGGTAGGAAAAAATATTGTTTCGTTTTTTCCGTTTATTTGCGTCTCTATCGCCCCATCGCTTAAAAACTGGCTGACTTGGGCCTTAATATTAGCGCGGTCAACTTCGGTAATGCCCCCTACTGCGGCGATATTTTTATCCAAGAGATGCCCTTCTACCATATATTTGACCCAATCTTTATCTAAAATACAGTCGCTATCCGTGAAACCGATTATCGGCGAACAGGCATGTTTAATCCCCAGGTTCCTGGCAGCTGCCGGGCCTTTATGGTTTTGAATAAAATACTTTAAATTTGAATTTTCCCTGGAAAGCGCGCAAAGCATATCTGCAGAACCATCAATAGAGCCGTCATCTATTACAATTATCTCAAAGGCGTCTTTCTGATAACTTTGGGCAAATAATGAATCTAGGCAAGACTTGAGTTTGCGCTTTCGGTTATATGCCGGGATTATTATGGATATATCCATTTATTTATTTTTTATAGTTAATCTTCCGAAGAAATAGGGGTACTCTCCCGGTAAGAATTTTGTTTTTGAAGAAGACGAGCATTGCAGAAGCCTGCCGCGATGATACCTGTCAGAATTTATTACCCTCAGGCCCCACTGAGGATTTAATTCTTGAGCGGATAAAGAGACCTCCGGAAGTTTATGCGCAAGGTTTTCTTTTAAGGTTACAATATCCCCTCCATTATTACCGGACCATAAGCAATCCCAATCGTCATCAACATCTTCTTTAAAATCCGGTATATCCCCTTCCTGCTGGCCCGCTGACCAGCGGGAAAACCTCTCGGAAAACATGATATTCGCCTGAAGGCGATCTAGTTCAATTTCCTTTTCTACCCTCAGGGAAACCTTCCATTCAAAAACTCCCGGGCTGACAGCTGAAATTATCCACTCCTGGGATAAAGGTAAATCCAGCCATTTCCCGATAGCCTGGATTTCTCTGCAATTTTTATCAATAACCTGCCAGCGGGCAGATGAAAAAGAATCAAACCATCTCCCGGATGAACGCATTGAAGTGTACAGGGCCATATTCTTGGTAAGCTCATTTGTGTCTTTATAAAATTTGCCGCTGCCTTTATTAAATACAAATTTTATATCCTTATTTTGAATGCTATTATCGGAGCCGGCAATCTCCCTGCGTTTATCCTGGTCTAAAGAAAATCTGGCCTTAAAACATTCGTATTTCCCCGGATGAAAAAGCGCTTTTGTTTCCGCTTCCACTTTTTCCAGGTGCAGGATTCTTGCTTTATTATAATAATCAGAATTAAAAACCTTAATAAAGTTTCCTAGTTCTTTTGAAAAAGATACCCGCAGTACAGGCATCCTGGAATCAGCATCCTGCAAACCTGCCTCTCCTGAAGAAATACATCTTTTCAGCAAATCAACATCAGCATCTTCAAATTCATCGCTGAAATATTCAGAGATGAATTCGCTGAAAAATGCCTTGAATCCTTCGGAGAAGAAGCATCTTAACCGCTGTTGCTCAATAACTATGTCTTTTCTGATTTCCATCTGCACATCCCAGGCAAAAGAACAATCTTTGTCTATATCAATACTCCATATCTGGGTAACCCCGAGGTTTTCCCAATTCCCGGTAGCAACCATCCTGCTCTCTGTCTCTTTTTTCAGTGTCCAAATAGCTGAGTCAGAAGTAAACCATCTATGCTTTGCAAGAAAAGCGGAATACATATGGCTGGCTTTAGTTAAAAGGATACCATCGTAGAATACGGCTAATCTGCCATTATCAAAGGCCAATTTTAGCTTTCCGTTTGATATAATAAATTCTTTTTCAGCCTTATGGATATAAACATCAATATCAGCTACATCTAAAATTATCTTCCCGGAAAAACAGAGCAACCTGTTGGTCTGGTTAAGTGGATTGGCGCTGGCAGGGGAAGTTTTATACTGAAGCAGGCGGCCGGGATTGACATAATCGGAATTTAAAATTCCTGCCTGGGCACGGTATCTTAAATGAGATTGCTCAAAAAGAAGTGCCGGAAAAACACCAAAAGGGGATGTCTGCGCATATACCCCAATACAAGCACTCGAATTTCCTCTTAACGGAAGCGGTTTCCAATACTTATCCCCCTCTTTTATCTCCGGAAAGTCACCCTGCTCCGAATCGGCAAACCACTTCTTATAGCTATCAATCAGCGCAAGATTTATGTACACCTCTGGTAAATGCGCAGGCCCGCCTAATTCAAATTCAATATCCCACTTGATCTCAAAACCATCGGTAATTTCTATCCTCCAAATTTGAGCCATAGCAAGATGGTAAAACTGTCCGGTTGCTACTATCTTGCCGCCAATTTCTTCAACTTCCCATTCCGCCTGAGTAGAGCTATGCCAAAGCCCATCTACCAAAAATGAAGTATAAGCCCCACATGGGAGGGTAAGCAATGTGCCGTTCCAATTCAGCAGCAGCTTGCCGTTATTAAACACCAGGCTTAATTGTTTGTTCTCTATAATCGCTATTCCCTTTGGGCTGCCTACGGTCTGTGAATAAAAAGCAACGGTTTTGGAGGTTTCTTCGTCTTTTACCAGTTCGCCATGTTTCAAGAATATTGTTCTTGCGCAAAGTTTTTGTAACATAGTCATATCATGAGTAACGATAACAACGGTTTTGCCTTTTTGCTTAATCTTGAATATTTCTTTAATGCACTTCTTCTGAAAATACTCATCCCCCACGGCCAGGGTATCATCCACAAGGAAAATATCTGAATCCATATGAATGGCTATTGCAAAAGCCAGCCGCACAAACATCCCTTGGGAATAACACTTTACCGGCGCATCTATAAACTTTCCAATCTCCGCAAAATCAATGACCTGCTGGAACTTTTCTTTAACCTGCTCTGGATGCAGGCCAAAGAGCTCAAACTGCAGAAAAATATTTTCCCGGCCGGTGAGTTCACTCTGGAATCCCGCGCCCAATTCCAAAAGCCCGGAGACGCTGCCTGAAACTTCCACTTCCCCACGGTCAGGCTTTAACATTCCGGCAATTAACCTTAAAATAGTTGATTTGCCTGAACCGTTTTCTCCAATAATCCCTAGAACCTCCCCTTTCTCCACGGAAAAGTTAATCCTCTGCAAAGCCCAAAAATCCTCCCACAAGGCCTTACCCTCAATAATAAATTTTATGCGGTACATCTCCCAGGCATCTTTAAATCTTATTATAGCCATATTAAATACGCTTTAGTGTGCTGGATTCAAGCCAAATGGAAACTAACACTCCCAAGAACAAACTGAAAAACGCCCAGATAATTACCCATAAAAAAGTAGCCGGCTCGGGCAACCGGCAATAAAAGATTATATCCCGGTAAAATACAATAAAGACTGCCAGCGGGTTAAAATTAAATATCCAGCGGAGTTTTTCGGGGATCATTTCAATGGTATAGAAAATAGGGGTCACCCAAAACCAGAACATAAGCAGGGTCCCGGTCAAATGTTCTAAATCACGGTAAATAACGTTTACTACGCCAAATAGCAAACCTACCCCGCTGGTAAAAATATAAGTCAATATAAATATAAACGGCAGCAAAACAGCAAACTTGGCAATCCCAGGGTTCTCAAGTAAGAATACAGGATAGATAATCACCCAGCTCATAAGAAAATTCATTAGATATGATAATACAACACTCAGGGGAATTATTTCTTTCGGCAAGCTAAATTGATGCAAGACGCTTTTCTGGGCTGTTAGAGAAGGCGTGGCTTCGGATAACGACCCGGAAAAAAACATCCAGGGGAGGACGCCGGCAAGGACAAATAAAGAAAATTTATTTATTTCAGCCTTGAATACGGAAGTGAATACAAAAGTTATTATCAACATCATCAAAACAGGATTAATCAATGCCCAGAAAACACCTAAAAGCGAACCGGCATATTTAGCTTTAAATTGTTTTATCCCCATAGCCCATAAAGAACCCCTGTGGGAATATATCTTATTAATCTTTGAAGTAATGGATTTCAAAAACATTTCTCACCCAACTTTTTTAAAGCAGCCCATTTAATTTTGGACCTTCTCTATGCGTTCAATTGAATCCTTGTAGAAAATTACCTCTCCCCGGGAGGAACCTAATACCACCTCTAAAACTATTTTATCCGGGTATTCTTTCTTTACCTTCCCTAATAACTGACGCCCATTTTTTAGCCAGACCAGGTCTTTCTGTTCCGGGCTGGATTTTGTTGCCTTAAAGCTAAGGTGTTTATTCAGCCTGGCTACTTCTTCTTCTATAAAATCCTCCCCCAGTGAAAGGCTTTTTGCTTTTTCCATAGCCTCTAAAGCCAAATCCGTATTCTGCATTTTCTCATTGATTTTAGACAATGTTAAGTAAGCCTGCCGGTAACTGGGATAAGTAGACAAAACACCCTCTATAATCTTCTTTGCTTTCGCGGATTCACCGACACCGTTTAAGGCATAGGCGTAATTATTCAGCAGAATGGGATTCCCCGGGGCATTCACAAGACCCTGCTGAGAATTGCGGACCTCCTTATGATATTCCAAAGATGCGTTGGCGCTATCCCCCAGATTATTATATATGTCAGCTAAATCATTATGCAAGTTGGGATAATCATTTTTCAATACATTCAACTTGTTATATTCTGCAATTGCCCGGTAAGGCATCTTATTGTCCCGGTAAACACTGCCTAAGCTATAAATGTAATCCGTGTTATTAGGGTCAAGGCTGACAGCCTTTTTTAAATAGGTTATCGCCTCCGCATAACGCTCAAGGTGCATTAAGGCCAGGCCGAGGTCGTTACAAACAGACGCGTCGCTATTATTTAACGCGAATGCTTCTTTGGCGGAAGATAGTTCTTTTTCAAAACTTCCTTTCTTAAAGTACACTTCACTGAGCAGTTTATGCGCATAGTGGAATTGGGGATCAAGTAAAATTGCCTTTTTCAGGCTGTTTTCAGCGTTATCATAATCCTTAATCCGGCTGTAATAGTAACCCAGGGTGTACTGGGCAATAGCAAAATCAGGGCATGATTTGAGAGTATCCTTCAAAACAGATATAGCTTGGGAACTTTTGCCCTTCAAGAATAATTCCGCGCACTTATCTAATGTAGAAACTACAAAAGCATAACAACTTTCCTGGGAAAGTTGTTTTATCTGCTGGCTATCCGGGATGTTATCCCGTGCGCGGGAGATAACATCCAGGGCTTCCCTATGGCGGCCCTCCTGTGAGTACATTTCCGCCAAGGATTGATAGGCCTTTAAATAAGACGGGTTTAGCTTTAAAACCCGGCTGTATTCATCAGCAGCCTGGCTATAACTTTTGGTGTCTCTATACGCCTCCGCTAACCCAAAATGAGATAACCAGGATTGCGGATTAATTTTAAGGGCGTTGGAGTAAGATTTTATTGCTTCTTTATACTGGGCTTTTCCGGAATAATCATTTCCTTGATTATAAAAGTACGCCTCAAATTTACCCCTGGCCAAATATAAAAATACGGCCAAGGTAAAAAAAAGCAATAAATACTCAAATACTTTCTTCATTTTATAGCCCTATCCGCTGCGTCTTTGCCGTCAAGTATCGCATCTTCCATAGACATGTACTTCCAGCTTCCGTAGCGGCCACAGACAATTATGTTATTACGCAACAAAAACTCCCTGATTGCCGAAGTAGCCCTGAGATAATGTTTGTCATAAATCGGATAACCGTACTTAATATCATTTATATCTAAAACAGAAACCCTGTTCTTGTTGCTCAATATTCCACAGGCCCTGAGGTCATTTATTACTTTCGGGACAATTTTCTTTTTATCAAGCGGCCTATTTTGAGGATACGCTGTTTCAGTATATATGGAGCTCATGCCGCGGGGAGCGGCCCGATTAGAGAAATTATGAAAAAAACCGACCCTGAAGAAAACTGCCTCCTTGTGAGGGAAGTATATCCAATGCCTGCTTTCCTGACAGGCTCCCTCTACCCCCAAATTAAGGTTAAATATTGAATTCCAACGCAGCTTCTTAAACATATCCGAGATATTCCCGGGTAATTGCCGGATTATCTTTAACAGTTCGGGCAAAGGCATTGTTGAAATCAGGGTATCAAACTTAATCCGGCCGTTCCCTGCAACGCCCAGCTCTTTTTTATGAAGGTCAATTGCGCTGATACGGCAATTCTTAAAAATATTGCACAACTGCCGCTCAAACGCCTGAGGAAGCTGTCCTATCCCCCCATGATCAGGGTACCAGAAAGTAGCATTATAACCAAAACGATGCCGGTTCTGCGCGAAATACCCTTTAATTACCTCTGATGGCTTAGGCTGGGGAACAAAGTTGCTTGTCCAGATAGAAATCATTTCATCTAAAGGCACAGTCCAGAATTTCTCATTATAAGGAACCATGAAATGCCTGGCTATGCCCTTGCCAAATGTGTTGTTTATCCATTGTAATAAGTTTGAAGGGCGTCCTCCTTGACCGGATTGACAAACCTTTAAATACCCTAATAAGCATTCTCTGGCTATAGGCTCAGGTAAGGCGTTAAGATTAACCTGGAAAGGGTAACGGCTGAATATGCCGTAACTATTAATCCAGGCGCTCCTTCTATGGGCGGCCAAATTGCCATTTAATAATTTTCCCACCAGCTTCCGGGTATATTTATTTCTAAAATGCAGCAGATGCCCGTCGCAATCAAAAGTAAAACCTTTAATCTTCTTAGAACGGCATAATCCGCCTACGCCGGATTCTTTCTCAAAAACTAAACATTCTGTTTTTTTCTTCTGGAGATGCCAGGCGGCGCTTAACCCCGCAAGCCCAGCACCTAAAATAATAATTTTCTTTTTATTCATGCGTATCAATCTTAATCAATTTCCAGAATAAAATAATGCTGAATAATAACATGGCTATAATAATAGCGCTTGCCAATAAATTACTGACTTTTGTTAAAACCACCCCTGCCGAAGAAAATATAAAACATAATAAAAACATAACAAGGATAGTTTTGGCCGGGGTGGATGAGAAAACCCTGATCCTAAATGCAATATGGTCATTGCTTTTCTTAAAAGGAACTTTTTTCTTCATTATTCTGAAGATAATAAGCAGGAGTGTATCTGTAATTGGCAGCCACAAAATTACTATGGGGCTTAATAAGGCAAGGGCGTTTTCTTTTGAGGCGTAACGCAAAAGCAGGGTGATCGCGCAAATAACAAAACCTAAAAAGTGGCTTCCGGAGTTTCCAAGGTATATATTTGCCGGAGGCAAGTTAAAAACCAGGAATCCAAAAGTCGCGGCGCACAAAATAAGAGAAAGAATCTGAATATTTAAATCCGGGTTAATAAAAGCTATTGCCAATAAGGCGCTCCCTACAATCAAAGCTGCTCCTGCAGCTAAACCATCCATAATATCCAGTAAGTTAAAAGCATTGGTAATTCCCAGGATCCAGAAAAATGTAACTACGGCATTCCCCCAAAACCCAAGGTACATAATATCAGTCATTACGCCAAATGAAATCAGCAAAACCGCGCAAAATGATTGGGCTAAGAATTTTTGCAGTATAGATAGCTCTCTTAAATCATCAACTATCCCGAAAAAAAGCATCAAAAATGAAACCCCTAAGACCGCGGGTATTTTATCTCCGGGAATTCCAAACATGAATACGCCTAACCAGGAAGAAAAAACAAAGGCAATCCCTATGCCTAAACCTCCGACCAAAGATATGCCTTTTGTTTGCAATATTTTGTATTTTAAGGATACTTTTGCCAGCAAAAATATGCATAGCATGCTGGAAATTAAGGCACTGGAAAATACGACTAAGTACCTAAGCATTTTCACCCCTTAGAATACAAATCCGAATAAACCCGGGTTGTCTCTTTTAATAAAATATCTAAAGTATAGCCGCCAGACTCAAGAGCCAAACTGGCAAAATGAGCGAATTCTTTCCTTAATGAAGGCGTCATCAACAACTCTCTTAGCCGCTCTTGCAAAATCTTGATATCGTGGGGTTTAACCAAATACCCTGTTTTGCCATCTAAGATAACTTCTCTTATCCCTCCGGTATCAGTAGCTATTACCGGCACCCCCGCAGAGATTGCTTCTAAAACAGCTATCGGCAGGCCTTCCCATAATGAAGTTAGAACAAAAACATCCAAGCAAGACAGGAGCGCAGCAACATCATTACGCCATCCCGTCAAGATGACCCGCCCTTTTAAATTAAGCTTATTTATGAGAGCACAAACCTTCCCTCGCAAGGCTCCATCCCCGACTAAAATGAATTTAGAGTCAGGAAAATCCCTGCTAAGTGCTGCGGCTAATTTTATAAAATCCAGAGGGGCTTTCTGTGGCTTAAAACAAGCAACCATCCCCACAACCCGGCATTCCCCGGACAAACCAAATTCTTTTCGTATCTGTTCCGCCGCAGGGTTATTCTTAAACTCATCCTGATTTACCGCGTACCTTATCAATTTATACTGATCCTGCCTGCCGATTAAGTGCCACGCTGCCTGCCGCTGGTCCCATCGGGAAACCACAATTATAGCGCTAGAAAATAAAGCGCAAATCTTTTCAAGGAACAGATAAAGATAATAAATCACCCCGGGCTGATGGTCATGAAAACTCCATCCGTGGACAGTATGGATAACCGTCCTGACCCCGGACATCTTAGCTGCCAATCTTCCTAAAATACCGGCTTTAGAACTATGGGTATGGACTATATCTATATTGTGGTTCTTTATAAAATCCCTGATAAAAAATAACGCTAATATGTCTTTAACCGGCCGGATTGCCCGCTCAAGAAATTTACAACGTATCAGAGTCAGGCCGGCAATACTTTCAGCTGAATCAACTAATAAGCCATCACAAGCAGTCAGGATATACGGATTAAACTTTTGCTTATCCAGCCCCCGGACAAGGCTTAAAAGCTGTTTTTGAGCTCCCCCTAATTCCAGTTTTGTAATCACATAAAGGATGTTGATTTTCCGACAAGAACCCATTTAATTATTATATTACTTTTGAAGTTAAACCGCAAGTTTATTAAGGGGTTACGGATTTTATTCTGCGGATTTCCAGCCTTAAGTTATTGCAGGTAATTTCACCGTGGAAATGAATAAAATCATGGTAAAAATAGCTCTGGCGGGAATGATGGACGGTAACTATCAAAAATAATGCCCAGACTGGATAAATCCTTAATTAATTGTTCGGCTCCGCTAAAAACAAAACTTTTTATCCCTAGCCCTGAGGCGCTGCTTACCAGTTCGCATCGGTCATCAGTATAAAAGATATTCTCCGGCGAAACCCCTAAGTCGCTAATTACTTTGTTGTAAATTGCCTTATCCGGCTTAATTACGCCCATTTCAAAAGACAGAAACAACCTTTCAAAAACATTAAAAACCGGAAAGCTTTTTTTTATGTAATTGTAGTGCAGGATATTAGTGTTAGAGAGCAGGCCGATGCGGTATCTCTTCTTCAGGCAATTGGCGATATGGTATACTGAACGGTTTGTTTGGCTGAAAAAGAAAACTTCATTCCAGATAGGCACAAAATACTCATAGCTGAGTTTTAAGCCCAGCTTGTCTTTCACCCGGGTATAGAATTCTTCGGCGGAAAGAACGCCTTTTTCAAAAGAATTAGTTACCTCTGAATTAAAGAAAATTTTGAGTATCTCGTCCGGCCTCTTACTGCAAAACCCGGAGATTCTTTCTACGGCAGGCATGAAGTTAAAATCCACCAGGACATTGCCTAAATCAAAAAGGATAACCTTTATACCTGCCTTAGGCATATATTAGTTGCCCTTGTCTTTTTTTCTGAATAAATCCAGGAAGCGGTCTTCGTATTCTTTGTAGACATTCCATTTATCCAGCTCCACTTTCAGCTCGCTGGCCCTAGATATATCAATGCGGCTTTGCTCAAAAAGCTTTTCTATCTTTTCTTTCACTGAAACCGGTAATTTAGTAAGCTGGCTTAAGGTTTTTTTAATCAACTCCACCTCTTCCTCTCCGATAGGAGAAGACTGCCCGGGATTGCCAAGCTTTAAGTAATCGAGCAACTTATTGATTTCATTTTCCATTGCCTGCGCCTGCTCTTTTAATGGCTGGACATTTATCTGTATATTTAATATCTTTCCTAAACCGGTCAGCACTGCGGCAGAGGCCTTGGGATTTTCAATTTGAATAGTATAAAGGGGAATATCGCCGAGCAGACAGAATCCCTTTAAACCCGCTTTTTTTGCTATTCCCAAAAATAAGCCATTCATGCCGCTGATCTGGCCGTCTTCCAATACCCCAAAATTATGCTTACTCAAGATTTCTTTTGTTTTCCCATCCGTTGCCGCAAACCAAAGCCGCGAATCCTGAGTATGATCAGTTGCCTGGGGCATAGAAGCAAAACTGACAACTGTCTCTACACCTAAGCTCTTGGCCAAATCAATAATTACCTTTGCATAGCTATCCGCTTTAGCTAAATCCGGCTGGGCATTGCTTAAAAAAATAACCAGGTCATTCTTAACCGTGCCTGCGCGTTTTACTGCCGGATTCCTCCAATAATAGAATTTACCTTGCGGCAAAAGCGGAGTTTCCAGTATTCCGGATTGGACTACGCTGCTAGTCAGGTAAAAGAATTCTTCCGCCTGGATCTCGGCAAACTCCTGGGCTTTTAATTCTTCTATCAGGTAAGAAGCGGCCTTAAAAGCCACCTCCCCCATTCCTGGCCAGGCGACAATAAGGTAAGGTTTTTTTAGCCGCGGTTTTTTAGATACTTTTAACATTTCCATATTTTCTCCTTTATAATTAACTGAACTTATAATTCCTCAAAAAGGATACTAAGACTTGGGCCCCTTTATACAAATTACTTAAACGCGCGTATTCATCCGCGACATGCGCGCACCCTTCAGTGCCAAAACCTGTGGCCACAGCCGGGATATTCTTGAGTTTAAAAAAAGTTATTACTGTCGCCCCTTCTGAACCGCTGATGCGCGGGTCAACCTTCAAATCTTTCATTGCGGATGCCAGGCCTTTAACCAGAGGGTGATTTGAAGCAATACTGTATGGAGCCTGGATACCCTGAATCTCAATCTTAAAATTATTGGTATATTTAGAGATAACTCTCCTCAAGTATCCTAAGATATTTTTCTCTGACATACCAGGCAGGAACCTGAAATCCATCCCGATTTCACACCAATCGCTGACTACATTTACCTTATCCCCTCCTGATATAGTGCCTATATTAATTGTCGGCTGACGTAAATATTTATTCTTCTTATACCTAAACCCCTGCCTTTTAAGATCTACAATTACTTTAGCTGCTATATCTATTGCGTTGACTCCCAGCCAGGGATAGGCACCGTGGGCTTTCCTGCCCTTAATATAAACCTTGAGATGGATGAGCCCTTTTTGGGTAACAACAATTTCAAAATCATCCGCATCTAAAACAACTGCCGCATCCGGCTTTAAAATCTTGCGCTCAAGCAAAGGTATCAGCCCAAGATATGAACCGCTTTCCTCGTCGGCAGTAGCTGCGAATATTACATCGTAATCCAGCTTTATCCCATCTTCAATTATGGAGTTTAACGCTTCCAGTAAACTGGCTAAGTTGCCTTTGCAATCTGTAGCGCCTAAGCCATAAATTTTATCTGCAATCATCCTGGCATCAAAGGGGTCTGTTTTCCAGCTTTTGCCGGCAGGCACAGTATCAAGGTGAGGAGTAAGCAAAAGGGATTTTCCGCGTTTTGAACCTTTAACAGTGGCCAGGACATTAACCCTTTTATTCCTAAAGGCATAAATCTTTGGTTTTAGGCCCAGGGTTTTTAAATAAACACAAACAAAATTGGCAATCTTTTGCTCATTGCCCGGTGGATTTTGCGAATCCAGGGAAATCAATTTCTGAATTGTTTGTAACAGACGTTTTTTATTGACCATAGAGCGGACAAATTTCACATTGGGGGTTCTGTTTACGGCAATAATCCTTGCCTATTTTTACTAAAAGAGCGTGGAATTCATTAAAAAGTTTTCTATCATGCTTAAGGTTGCGCATAAAAATATCCTGGGCCTCTTCATAAGTAGCTTCTTTTCTCAAGAGGCGGTGCCGGCAGAGTATCCTTTTAGTATAAGCATCAATCACAAATATGGGCTTATTTAAAGCATAAAGCAGGATTGAATCTGCTGTTTCCGGGCCGATTCCGTTAACCGCCAGCAATTGCCTGCGCAAGGCTGTTAAATCCTGAGAACCCATGCGCCTCATATCTGCTGAATAAGAATTAAAGAAAAACTTGAGAAAGTTTTTAAGCCTTGCGGCCTTAACATTATAATAACCAGCGCTTTTAATTAAACCGGCAAGTTTATAATCTGAAAGCCCGGCAAGCCTTTTAGGATTCAGGTATTTCTTTTTCTTAAGGACAAGGATTGCTTTTTCTACATTAGACCAGCTGGTATTCTGCGTGAGGATCGCCCCGACAATTACCTCAAAGCTATTGTCAGCCGGCCACCAATGCTGCGCTCCAAAAACAGAGTAAAGACGCAAGAAAATACGTTTTAACCTGCGTTTCATTATTTAAGCACCAAAGGATTAATGCCGTAATAAGCAAGAATAGTATAAGCAGTCCCTGAAACCGATCCGGTATGTTTGCCCTTGGGTGTCATCCAGCCGTGGCCGGTATCTACATAATCCTGGGTGGCATAAGGCAGGCATCCTTCACCCTGGCCAGATGGGGACGGGCTGGAAATGATCATCTTTCCCAACTGCCCCAAATAATTATCTGCCTTTTCCTGATAAACAGCTGCTTTATCTGTTTGCCCGTTTTTAAGATAATAATCAGCCATGATCTTAAATGAAACAACCATTTGAGCTGTCCATTCGCTTGAAACTACGCCTCCACGGGAAACATGGCGCTGCGGGGCAAAATCAAAACCCTGGATCTTGACTACCTGTCCACCGGGACGGGTAAAATTAACTTCTACCAAACAATTTTCCTCAACAAACTCCAGGATTTTGTCAGGATCCATTCCTATGGCTTTAAGTCTTTCCGGCCCGATAGCTGCAATTGACCAGGCATAAGTATCCGTAGCTATAGTGGAATCGCCTTTGCCGCGCTTAACCGGCAGATCCTGCCGGTCGTAAGTATGCCGCAACAACCAGCCCAGTGTCTTTTCCGCTGCCTGTTCATACTTATTCATCTTGGTAACCTTGGCAAGCATCTTATATAAAGCATACGCGTCCAGATGATGTTCCGTAGAATACCAGCTCATCTGCGGACCTCCGCGGATTCCATTATCAGAATCCGAATCCTGCAGTTTAATTATATTTTGAGCGATCTCTTCGGCTATCCTCAAATATTTCTTATCTCCGGTTGCCTGGGTATACTGAACAATAGAAAGCCCAAGCCAGATATTCGGGCCGCAATGTAAAACAAACTCCGCGGGCGAGCCATCGCTGACATAATAAGCATTAAGAAACCATCCATCCTCACGCTTTGCATTATTGGCCAGGAAATCAAGAATTTTCCTTGCCCTGGGGAAATCCGAGAATTTATCATAAACCTGTATGAGTAAAGCCTGGTCATAAAGGAACGCCCAGCTGTCAATATCCTTATCACCTTCAAAACTCATTACTAAACCCGTCCGGGGGTTTTGACGGACCTTAAACCATTGGTACATTTTATCCAAATTGGCTTTTTCCAAAATGACCTTTTTAGTTTCAAGGCGCAACGATTCCGCCTGGACCGCCTTCTCATTTAATTGCAGTGCGGCTAATTTAGCCTGCAAGATGTCCCTTTCCTGGGCGAGTTTTATGATCGTATCATTTAATTCCTTTGTTTTGTCAATTACGGGAGCAGGCGGCTTTATATTAACCGCAACTAAAGATACCTGTTCGCTTTTCTTTTCAGAAACAGATTTGATTTGAGAAGCCAGTGATTCTATTTTATCCTGCAAAGCAGCCTTTTCCTGGGCTATCTGTTCCAGGCGTTGCTTGGCAACTTTTGACTCCTGCAACACTCCGACAAGTTCTTCAACAAGCATTTTATTCCTCTGGGTCAATTGCGTGTTTAAATAAGCGCCAAACCCTAAGGATAAACTTAAAATTAAAATAGAGATAATTACAAACGGCAGGAATAATTTCTTGGTCCAGGCGTAGCGAATAAGCATCGCATTCTGCCTGGGGCTGATCTTTACATAATCTAAGCCCAACAGGTAACGTTTTGTCAGTCCTCCGGCATCCTTGGCCCAGGCCAGGGAAACCGATGCACATACGGAATTTCCACTCAAAGGCATATCAATCTCTATGGAAAGTTTGACCTTTTTTGTCTGGATCAGTTTGATTAACTCCGGAGAAAGATCATTTACCGCAAGGCAGATTCCTCCATGGCCAATGTTATTGGTAAACCCCTGGATCCAGGGAGAAAGGAACTGCTTGCTGTCTAAGCTTTCTAAACGGAACTGCACCGGTAAAACAGTATCCAGGCGGATATATTTTCTCCGCTCCGTACCCAAATTATGATCTTTTTTAACAGGCATATGTTTTATCTTTTTAAAATTAGCCGCCACTTTATATTATTTTAACCGGATTCTTTTATGAATTCAACTCAATATTACTGGACCACCTCTAACTCCAGAATGTTATCAATCTTAAAAGTGCGCTCCTCTTTTTTTAAACAACAATAGCCGACTAAATACTGACTCTTGGTATCTTGGCGGATTTCTCTCGGGATTACCTCCCTCAGGGAAACGCCGGCATCCTTTACAGAGAGATATTTTATCTTTAAATGAGCCTTCAGATTGATCGCTTTCTCAATCTGCGATAATTTTAAAGTTTTGGCGTTTTCCAAAAGAACGGGGTTAAAAGCAAACATCCCGGAGAATTCGGAAAAATCAGTAATTCCTTTCTCTCCGCAAATATCTTTAAGCTTATTGAAAACTTCCCAGGCCATTTCCACGTCTGAAAAGGCACGGTGCTGTTGCTGGGAGCTGATCCCCAATTTATTAGCAATGAACCAAAGGGCATAACGTGGCTGGTTTGGGATGAGGCGTCTTGCAATACTCAATATATCAAAACATTCCCTGCCGGTTAAGGCCGGTAAACCGATAATCTTTAATTCATTATTCAGGAATTTCAAATCAAATTCTATGTTGTAAGAACAAAGATAGCTGCCTTGTATAAAATCTAAAAAACCGGGCATCGCTGCTTCTATGCCCGGGGCGCCTTTAAGCATAGCAGGAGTGATTTTATTTACCGCAAAGGCTTCCGGAGAAATTTCTCTTCCCGGGTTAATCAAAAGATCAAATTTCGCGATCCTCTCTTTTCCCTTGACCCTTAAACCGGCCAATTCCACTATCCGGTCTCCAGAACCAGGGTTAAGCCCGGTAGTCTCGGTGTCAAAAATAGTAAACTCTATTTCGTCTATATTTTTAGGCATCTCTGGTAGCAATGTAAGCGGAGACAAGGCGCTCAGGCTTATAGGAAAGCTTTACCTTGCGCAAATTATCCAGTCCCGAGTCATCCATAATATTTATATAGTTATAATTTCTTAACTCCCCGCTGAAGCTGCGGAAAATAAACTGGGCTAACCCCTTAATTGAAAGATCAGTTATTTCGTAAAGTATACAAAAGGTGTCGCTGTTTACTTCGTAGCCGAAAGTAAACCCTTTTAGCTGTTTATCAATTCTTACTACTATGCCTTCTAAGCCCAGCTCCTTATAATTAGTTAGTGCCTCTTTAATTACCTTGCGGTTGTCATCGAGCATTCCGCGATAAAGGTCATCAGCGCAATGCGCCTTACGTTCCTCTATCCAATCATTAAACAGCCCCAAGCAATCTGCCCGGATGCTTAACTTAAGTTTTGCTGATTCAAAATTATAATGCTTAACAAAATAATTATATGAGGCGCGTTGAGACTTAAACTTATTGCCCCTGAGAAACTCCAGGTCTCTCCTTAGGCAAAGATAATCGGGATATTTCCCATGGCAGAGATAGCCCAGTGACTGGTAATACCCTAAATCCCCCTGCTCAATATTCTCAATGCGCGAGATATCTTTATTTTTATTAACCGCATCCATAATTGCAAAAGCCTCTTTTATAACCTGGGGGCGCCTTTCTTTCGCTAATGGCGGCAGATACATAAAACAGCCGATATTATCGCGGAAAAATACGCAGAGGTTATTTTCAACTAAGGCCCACTGGATATCAAAAATAGCCCGCCATATATATATATTTGCGAATGAAAATGAGGCCAGTTCATGCCTGGCAAAGGCAAGGTATTTGTTAAACAACCCGCTATCTTTTAAAGTTAATTTATTTAATTTCATGGGGCAATCTTAATTCTGCGACTTCTCTTACTTCTTCATAAGCCTGGATAATCTGGGGGTTATCTTTTAACATTCTTAACTGCTGCGGAGCATTAAGGTATGAACAAAGATAATCAATGTAATTTCTGGCTTCCTGGCTGTTTATTTTTTCGTACACATAAGGACAATTTAAATCAACGGTCAGAAGAATTTTATCCTTGCGTAAATTAATTAGAAACGGGTACAGCTGGCACTCAAATGGTCGCATATTATAAATTGCGCATTTATTATCCAGGCTGCCCAGAAATGGACAAATAAAACCCGCGCCCCCAGAATTAGCTATAGGTTGTATACGCCGATCAACAGAGATAGAGGCAGCGGGAATATCTTTTCTATCCAGCAGGGCCTGAATCTCTTCATCCAGAAGACAAGGGCTCCATATTGAGTTGGCTTCTTTGAAACGGCAACAACCCTGGCATTTAAGGCAAAATTCCTGGGGAACAAATTGTTTAATCATTTTTAATGGCGGCACAATGCCGGGATTAAGATTATCATTTAACAATACTTCCTAGCTTGAGCTTCTTCTCGGGATTGAGAATAGCCAACGTATTCTCATCAGAACCGGCCAAAATCATCCCCTGGCTTTCTACTCCCCGTAAAACTACCGGATCAAGATTGTCTATTACAACTACCTGTTTACCAATAAGCTCATCTTTAGAATAAAAATTTCTAATCCCGGCAACCACCTGTTTCTGCTTCTCGCCTAAATCCAGGCTTAAAATCAGCAATTTATCCGCATTCGGATGCTCATTAACCTCTTTTATCTCTGCTATTCTTAAATCCAGCTTTCTAAAATCATCAATTGTCGCCATCTTCTCCTCCTAGCCCACAAGGGCACACCGGCCCATCCATTCAGGCCGGGTGTTAGCCCACAAAAACATACCTTAAAATTTTAATTCAACATAAAACTCAAGCTGATATGCGTTGTTGGCTGATCCATCACCGCGTAAATAAGGGCTGAACAGACTACCCTGCGTATCATCACGTCTTTCTTTATAAAACTTACCCGGGATAAAACATCCTCCCAGGAAACCAACAGTCATATATTCATTTGCCTTATAATCAACATAGATATCTGCTTCATAACCCAAATCCCGGGAAAGATATTTGCCTTTCCCGTCTAAAGTACCCACGGGGCGATTAAACGCGCTTAAATAATACCAGTACAGGCTCAGGCAAAGTTTTTCTGTAAGGTTATAATCAAAGCCTACTGAAGGCATAATCAGGTTTTCAAAATCACCCGCGGAAAAAGTACCCGGACGCGGAACTCCATAATTTAATCCATAACCGCCTCCCATCGCTACGATAGGGAGCATACTTACGTTACTACTGCATATTGAATCCCCCAGGTTCATATTGGTGGGGGAATAATAGCTGAAGGCTCGATTCTTGCTTCCAGGATACAAGGTATCGCCGTTCTCCGCCATTTCCGGGGTAGCCTTATTTCCGGAACAAAACAGGAACTGGAATTCCGGAACAAGTTTCCCAAAGGTATAATCCAGGCTAGAATAAAACATGTATCCGGTATGCTGGATATCCTTATAATTGCTATCCTGGCTCTGGGCATAACCGAAATTATGCGCTGCCTCTAATTTCAGTGTAAAATCATCAGCTGCATACTCCCAGGCAGTCCCAAAAGTACCCAATAAATCCCTTTTTACGGGAGTAGTAAAAATATTATACCTTTTGCCGTTAGAGGTATAATCAGCCAGCATGCCGACATATGGCCAGAATGTCTGCTTTCCCGCTGTAACCTTTATATCTGTGGCGAAAAAATTTGCCGCGTTAGGCTCATATCTCTGGCCCTGCTCCTCTTCTTGTTCAACATATGGACCTAAATGAATTTTGTAAACCAGGTCCGGCCGGCAATAATAAATCCGCCAAAGATAATCTTGTGTATCCTGATAAATGGTGACGCCGTAATTCTCGTAACTGCCATTAAGGCTAAAGCCATTGCCTACTTCATAAATATATATCCCTGTCTTAAAACCAAAATTACCCGTCAGCTTCTTATCTAACCAGAGCTCTTCAACCTGAGGGAGTAATTCTGCATTACGGTATTGCTCTATTCTGCCTCCGGAATTAATCAGTGTGTTGTGAATAAAAACCGGAGCGCTATAATCATATGGCCCGTTACGTTCCAACTTAATATAAAACTTGTCTTTCGAGTCTTTAAAATCTGCGCCTAAAGCAAAACTGTAATCTATGCCCAAATAAGTGCTGCGGTCATCTTTGTTATGGCTGTTCAAGCTTGTTACATTCTTAAAGCTTACCAGATCCGTACGAAAATAGGTGTCCAGGGTTAAAGCTAAATCTGCGCTATTCAATAAGATATAACCATATGCCTCAGGAATAAAATTAAGAATAACAATTAAAGAAAGCGTGATTTTCTTTATCATCTTCCTAATTTACAGGGCATTCGTGTCTAAAAACTTAATATCATGGTAGCATTTACGGCAGGAAAACTCAAGGCAAAAGACGCCTTTAAAAACCTGGGCAGGAATGAAAAATATGGCGGGGCCGACGAGATTTGAACTCGCGATTTCCTCCGTGACAGGGAGGCGCCTTAAACCAGACTAGGCCACGACCCCCGCAAATATTTAAATTTTAGGAATTTATTATACTGTCTTTTAAGCTAAAATCCACTATTTATTTTATTTAATGGTGGGCGATAGAGGAGTTGAACCCCTGACCTTCTGAATGTAAATCAGACGCTCTAACCAACTGAGCTAATCGCCCCAAGATTTAGGTTTTTTGTACCTTCGATTAGCGAAATCCTC
>Ga0172375_10004840_pt1 | contig 19698 bp, 22 predicted proteins | sample LakKiv1m_FD_114537 | JGI IMG/M metagenome (GOLD analysis project Ga0172375, IMG submission 114537) | Freshwater microbial communities from Kabuno Bay, South-Kivu, Congo - kab_092012_11.1m | ecosystem: Environmental > Aquatic > Freshwater > Lake | place: Democratic Republic of the Congo...
CCAGTATGCTGAAAAACTATGTCGTGTGCTCAATGATTCCGAGACGGTATTCCCGGGCACCAGCCTGCGCCTTGTCTACAGTTTGGTATCAAATCAAATTCCTGCGGGTCAGGAGGTCTGAAACTATCAGAGCCTGTCGTACAAACACGGGCTGGACGCGCACGGGCACTTCTTTTCTCTGATTTGAAAGCCCGCGCGGTCACGCTTACCGCTGCGGCAGGCAGCGTATCTGCCAAAACCAGGGTAACATTTGCTCCTCCAAAGGAGGCGCTGCTACTGGTAACAATAAAGGATCCGGCAGGAAATCCCCTGCCCGGAGCTGAAATTCTGTCGAGCGATAAAAGGCTTGCGGTGTCTGATGAGCGGGGGCTGGTATATTACAGTGCTATATCCTCAGGAGCCATTGTCTGCACCATTGCAAAACGGGGTTTTCACCCGGTGAGCGTTAAAACAGTCCTGCGCAGCGGCTGCATGATAAAAGAAAATGTCATTTTAAATCAGATAGATGGCGGGATACTGCGCAATAAAAAAATTATCCTCGACCCGGCAGGTTTTACACAACAGTCAATGCCCGTTATTACTGAATTAAAGAAAAAGATCGAATATGCCGGTGGAACAGTGTATCTGACCTGGGTAGATGAACCGGCGCCTTCCGCAAAAGAAAGGATTGTAGCGGCATCCGGTACAGGTGCTGACCTGTTTATCAGCATTGAAATAACGCGGCGGGAACTTTCTGCGGGATATTACCATAAAAGCGGACAGGGGAAAGTACTGGCGGAAAATACCTGCCAGGAGTTTGACCGCAACAAAGACAGGAAAAGGAAGAAATGCACTCCCGTTATTTCAAATAATTTTATGCTGGTACAGACACCCATGCCTGCTGTTCTGATACGATTGCCGCAAGGAGCTCTTGACAAAACTTCCGATGCTGTATCATCTATGTATCAAGCTCTTCTTGATACATTAAGTAAACGGTGAAACGCTCCGTATCACAAGCTGTTCATACCTTCAGGTCAAGAGCAAACGGACATCTGATGCCGGCCATTTTTTCTTTCCCGGCAGCTTCATCAAGATACCAGGCTCCAATCTTTAAAAAATATCCATTTACGCTTCCTGAAACAGTGCCATCCTTGTTATATTTCCACTGCTGCTTCTTTGCGGCCTCATTGATACTGATAATAGTATAAATATTGCCCGCGCTCATGTGTTCCAGGTCGCCCGCACTCGGCTTGGTATCATACCGGAGATCGCCCCAGGAAGGATGAGAATGGAAATCACCGATCAGTTCCATGTGTGAAAAATTTGAAAGCGCCTTTTGCATCCTTTTTTGCACCTTGTAACTGGGATATACTTCTACGTTACTCCTGGTCGCGGTCTGATAGGGAATAGCATGCTGCAGCAGGAAGCCGCCGGTCTCTTTTTTTATTCCCACCAGCAGGCCCATACATTCCCGGTGAAATGTCTCTACGGTGGCTAATATCATTCCTAAAAATGCGTTCTCTGCTATATATATTTCCATTGCTGCTTCCCATTATAAGTACTGAGCAAAACAAGCTGCATTAAAAGGGGACTCTAAAAAAGAATTTTCAAGGCGCTCAATGAATGCAGCGGACTGTTTTTTCTTCCCGCTGTTTAGTAGCGCAAAACCAAATTATTAGAGGTACCCTGAAATGAGCCAGAGATTTTCAGTTGACTTACTATTAAGGTTTTTATATTCATACTTCCAAGTCCGCGCAAACCAATGCCATGGCAATAAGACTTTCATAGGCGCGGCTTTGCGCCCGACATACGGGTAACTTAAATTTTACCAAGTTCAACAAAAAAATCAACCCCTCTTTAATTTATTATTATATGTTAAATAATAATATAATAGTTTTAATTGTTTATATTATTTCAATATTATTATTATTTATAAATAATGATACTATTATTATCAAATGATGATGGAATAAACTCTCAAGGCCTCAAAACCTTAGAGAAAACCTTGCAGGATATAGCTCAGATATGGGTTGTTGCACCGGACAGAGAGCGAAATGCTATAGGCCGCGCCCTCACCCTGCACCGCCCTCTCAGAGTTAATAAGATAGCTGCCCGCCGCTTTGCTGTCAATGGCACCCCAAGTGATTGCGTCAGCCTTGCCATCAACGGGCTGCTGCCTGAAAAACCTGACCTTGTAGTGTCGGGAATAAACAAAGGGGCTAATCTGGGGGATGATGTTTCATATTCGGGTACGATTTCCGCTGCGTTTGAAGCAACAGTTCAGGGAGTACCCGCTTTTGCCATATCACTTGCTGCCCGGAACAACTTTAAATTTCAGCCTTCAGCATTATTTGCGAAAAAAATTGCTCGGGTGCTGCTGAGGCACCGGCTCCCCCTTGATACATTCTTGAATATTAATGTACCGGATACAAACGGCAGGGAAGTGACAACCTGCGCCATTACCCGCATGGGTAAAAGCATCTATGATAATTCGGTCATAGAAAAAGTAGATCCCCGTGGTGGTAAATACTACTGGATCGGGGGAAAAGAAATAAAATTTCAACCAGTTGACGAATCAGACTTCCAGGCAATAGCTGATGGCGTAATTTCAATCACTCCGCTCAAGACTGACCACACTAACTATGCTTTTATCGAGACGCTTAAAAAATGGAAAATATGAGCAGTATGACGCAGCGGCAGGCTTATGGGTGCGGCAGCATGCGCGGCAATTCATCTGCGGGGCTCCTTGAGTCGCGCAGCATGAGGCAGCAACCAGAAAAAACTGCCCGTGAAGTTCCTGTAACAGCTTATTTCACATTCACGGATAAATTCAATTGACTATAGTATCTTTTGTGCAGCGGTTAAAACTTCCCTTCATTATCGTTCTATTGTTCAGTTGTCTGTCCTGTGTATCCAGCGTCAGTCCCCCTGCCCCGCTGCCCCCGCCGGGTAAAAAGTCCGAAGGTCTTTATCATACGGTCCAAAGGAACGAGACCCTGTGGCGGATCTGCAAAACCTACAAAGTCAGCATGCAGGACGTGGCAGAACTGAACAATATTAAAAACCCTGACCGTATTAAAGTCGGTGATAAGATTTTCATCCCCGGAGCCCGGCAGCAGCTCACCGTCAGAATATCTCAGAATGATTCTGAAGCCGCATCTCCGGGCATTGCCATGACAAAGGGGCTATTTATCTGGCCGGTTAAAGGACCGGTCATTTCTCAGTTCGGGATTAACAATGGATTTAAAAATGACGGGATATTTATTGCCGTGCCCGCCGGCTCCACGGTGGTGGCGTCTTATGACGGGCAGGTGGTGTTTTCCTCTGATCTCAAGGGCTACGGCAAGACGATTATAATCCAGCACCGGGATAAATACGCAACCGTGTATGCCAATAATACGACCAATCTGGCAAACAAAGGTGCTGCGGTTAAAACAGGGCAGGTTATTGCAACTTCGGGAGGTGCAGGGGAGGGAAACCGCATCCCGCATCTCCACTTTCAGATACGGGAGCACAATCAGGCCAGAAATCCCCTCTTTTACCTTCCCTGATTTCCCGTGGGTTTTTTCAAAGAGCGTGGCTTCGCCGTCAATATGCAGGTATGTTCCCCTTGATTCGGCTTATTCTGTAAGCGTTCAAAGCGATGCGCATGCGCCCGGTCAATCCTGCGGGTTACAGTTTGCATCTTTTCTTTTTTTGCGGCCTGAAGCAGTTCCACATCCGCCGCTACAAACAATACCTCTCCCCCGGCAGTATGGCGTAACCAGAGCGCTGTCGATAAATGAATGCTGTCTGCACCGCGTAATGCATGCTTTTCTATTATACTGTCTATCAATGCAATTATTTCTTTGTGTATCTCAATGATGGTGAAGGATTTCCAATCCGCCTTGAATTGTTTTTTAATCCGTTCGAAATCATTCGTTTTAATATCTCCGGCCTTATGCCTGCGTATTATGGCAGAAAGTATTTCCGGATACGCAAGCCGTGATGTCACAATGGTCTCAGTTTCCTTCAAAAGAGCATTTACTTTGTTGCTGCCAATTTCTTCAATGTACTGTTTTACCAGGGCACTGCTGTCAAAGTAGATCATCTTCGTTCCGCGATAATAGTCTGTGACACCGGGGCACCCTTAACCTTTGCCCTTTTAAATGAAGCAAACGTGCCCCGTGATTTTGGTAACGAGAGGAACCCCTGCTGCGCAAAAAAAGCCATTCGTTCTTCAACGCCCACATCAGCTTCAATAGTGTTGAAATTTCGCATGATGGCCACCGGCGTACCCCGGTCTGTGATAATGATATTACAACCCTTTTTCACCTTCCCGAGATAGTACGTCAGTTTTTTTTTAATTCTCGTATGCCGACTAATTGCATTATTCTCACCTCCTGTAGCCATTGTAGCCACAGTCTTCATGATGCCAAGGCATCACCCTGAAAACATGAAAATGATATTTTCAGAGCAGAAATTAATAAAGTCAATGAACTTCTCAGCCCCTGAAAGAAAAAGCAGAAGCCGTTTATGACCTCTGCCTTTTTAATTTCAGCCATTTAGAACCACACCAGTAACAAATTTCCCTCTAACTTTCTGCTTCTGTCAATTTCTTTGGCTACATCACTCTCCTTAAGACCCAATTTTGCTGCCTGCTGTTTTCCAAATGCAAAAATGCTCTTCCATCTCTTTTTTCTCTCTATGTACATACGCGCAGCTTCTCTGATGAGCTCCGACCTTGAACGAGCTTCTTCGTTTGCAATCCGGTCAATCTGGGTAAGAAGATCATCCTTTAAAGATACGTTGATGGTGCTGGTCTTCATAACTATGCCTTATGGAAATATTAACGAACCATATAAGTTGATACAACGTTTATATACGTTCTATAATGTATTACAGCTATTTTAAAATTATTCATTATCTGGTTATTATTGTCAAGAAATTACCCATCACGGATTACTCAGATATACGCAGACATAAATTGAATCTATAAATGATTTAAGCCAATCTACTCTCAATGCTTGAGATTGCCGCGCCTGCGGCTCGCAATGACATGCTTACAAGCTTTCGAAACCCTGATAATCAGCGTTCATCTGCGTCCTAAACCGGACAATCTGGAACCAAAGTTAACCGCAGAGACTAAATAAAAACAAAGAAGATTGAATTTGGAACTCAGGAACTCACAAAGGTAAAAACAAAATTTTCCTGATATCTTGAGTTCCAGATATTTTATTTTTCTTTCCATTTTTGCAAGAAATTTAGTCTTATGAGACTAACAAATTATTCCGCTGTTGTTTTACGTCTGATAAAACTTTATCCCCCGGTGGATAACCTCATGTATCCGCTGCTCCTTCAGCAGTATGTCGATATACTTTACAACCGCAGCTTCATGAATCCCCAGGGATTTACTGATGTCGCCCGCGGTACAGGGCCGCCGCTTGATGAGCTGAATAATTGATCCCTTAATGTCATCTAAGACCGCATTATGGCGGTCGCTGCGAAATTCCTCAATTATTTCTGCTCTCTCGCCAAAAAGTACTTTAGCAAGCTCAAGAGTCTCCATCATGGCCGGCTCAATGGCGCGCTCTGCCGCCGGGCGAAAAACTGAATTAATCTGCACTTTGTCCGGATTTATATCCTGTATTGCATCTGCAATTTTTTTCAATTCATCCATGGAATCATTGATATTCTTGACAATCATCACTTCAAGCCAGATCTGCCCGCGAAATTCCTTTCTCAATAATTTCATGCCCTCCACCATGCGTTCCACCGTTAACTCCGGGTGCGGACGATTAATCCTGGCAAACACCTCGGGGCTGATTGCATCAAGGGAGGGCACAATAACGTTTGCATCCAGCACATCACGTCTCACCTCGGGCAGATAGAACAGGGTGCCGTTGGTTAATACCGCCACCGGCGTTGGCGTCATGTCCTTGATGCTGCTTATCATCTCCCCCAGCGCGGAATTGAGCGTTGGTTCGCCGGATCCGGAAAAAGTTATAAAATCAATTTTCTCTTCTCTAACAAGGATACCTTTCAGATCATCAAGAATTGCCTGCGAAGAAATCCATTGTTTGCGCTCCAGGGTCTTCACCGAGGTCCTGCCAACCTGGCAGTAGACACAATTGAGCGTGCATACCTTAAAGGGCACCGCATCAACACCGAGGGAATATCCCAGCCTTCTGGATGGTACCGGGCCAAAAATATGAGTCATACGTAGCCTCCTGTGTTTAGCAGGCTGTTGAAAAACATCCATCTGCTGCGTTGCGCCCACCCTTCCTCATTGCGACGTACGGTAAAGTACGACTCATTCCTCAGGATTTCGCGCGCCTTGCATCTGAGTGTTTTTGACCAGCCTGGGAAAACCACTTTTTCAACAACATAGAAAACAGATTGCAGAGCATAGACAATAGCATTAAACAGGTCACGATTCGCTGTTTCTCTTATCTCTTTTAAAACATCTATCTCTGTGCCTTCTGCCTTTGTGCCTATGACTTTTTGCTTCTGCTTTTTACTTCTTTCATAAACCGCTTTTTTATGTCAACCGGCGCAATAGGAATAATAGGTACATCTTCAGATTGAGTATCTGTTTCCGCGATAATGATCCCGCCCCGTTGAGAAACCACGCGCAGTGTTCTGCGTAATGCAGCGATGGTCCTTACTCTTCTTACGATACCATTACCAGCACTTTTAGCAATTTTCAATAAATCTGCTGCTCCAGCGGTATGAGTGGGCTGGTTCCCGGTACTGCCGTACGCTTTATTATCCACGATAAGGAGGCAGTAATTTGAAGGTGCATAGCGGGCAATCGTGGCAAGGCTGCCCAGATTCATTAAAACAGAACCATCGCCGTCTATCACATAGACTCTTCTGTGCTGGCTGCACGCAAGCCCCAGCCCGATTGAGCTCGCAAGTCCCATGGAGCCCAGCATGTAGAAGTTACGCGGACTGTCCTGCAGCGCGTACAGTTCGCGGCTGGGAAAGCCGAGATTTGCCACATTAAGACCATCGCAGCAAGCAACCTCCCGTATCACCTCACTTCGTCTCATCCCAGAGTCTCCGTGATAAAAATGCTGCGCTGATCAGAGATTGTTTATAGGTTTTTTTTAACAGGGTGGCGAATCCCGGAAAATCTTTTGCAGAGCGAACATATATATAATTAATATCAAGTGTTTCCAGCAGTCGAGGTGCGGCCTCTCCCATGGGAATTTGCGCTGATATTTTTTCTCCCGGTCCTCCCCGGTGGCTCATAAGCAGAAAAATCGGCAGATGGTAAAGGCGGGTAAGAGACATGAGGGCATTAATGGTATTGCCGAGACCGGAGTTCTGCATGAGCAGGAGCGGTTTTTTACCGGCAAGCGCTGCCCCTGCGGCAATTCCCACGCCCTCTTCTTCCCGGCACACCTGAATGTGCGCGACAGGATGCCGCTCAATTTCCCTGAGAAGCCCTGCAAGCATGTTGCACGGCAGGCTGATAACCGGTGCTATTCCCTCCTTCAGCAGCATATTCACAATAGCGCTATCAGCCGGGTGAGGCTGCGGTGATCGTGATCTTTTGCCCGTCATAATAGGGAATTACACTATAAATATTAACCCGTGCTATAAATTGCACATCGTCATTGAACCCGAGGGCGCGAAGATGCCGTGCAGCCGCAGATTCCTGTATAAAATGGGTGATCAGCTGCTCATCAAATGGAGCATGGGAGAGGCGGGCGTGCAGGGCCATGGCAACGGCCAGGTCTTCTGCAACACCGTGCTCTCCGCCTGCGGCAACAATCGCAACATCGTTTCCCATTACCCGCGCGGCGACCGCGTTGAGATTAAGGCTTGAACAGATCCATGCCTGAGGGAGTTTGAGAAGCAGCGGCACCAGGTTGCTGGTTTTAAAGGCCAGGGTCTTAAACGGCTTCTGCTCCATCCGCTGCAGCACCTCCACCGGTGAGTTACCCAGGTCATAACCGGGAATTTTTACGCCGCCGGCTTCACCGGCTATGACCATGCCCCGGTCTCTGAGCCGCAGCGCTTCTTCATCACTGGCCACGGGGATTATTTCCGCAACGCCGCATGACAGGGCGGTCACAATGGTGCTTGCAGCTCTCAGGGTATCGATGACAACCGGCATTTCCCGCGGCAGAACCGTAGCGGCCCCCTCAATGCCGGTTATTATTCTACAGCTTCCCAAACGTGTCTCCCCGAATACCGCGTCTGAGCGTCTCCAGAGGGATCACGTCATCCGGGCGGATATTGCCCAGATTCACATCCGGCCCGAAATGCAGGATCAGATAGGCCTGCTGGCTCTTCTCAGGAGCTTCAAACATAATTCTTTCACTGCCTATCTCCTGCACCAGTGACTGTGCAAGATCTTCCTTAACGCCCCCGGTATCATCATAAATACCGAGGCCTTTCCCGGCTTCCCGGGCTTCAATGATCACACACGATGCTCCGGCACTGAGGTCGCTGCGAGCCTCTGCTATACGATCCTGAAGCGACAGCTTGTTATCCTCACGCGGTTCTTTCTTGCCCACCTCGGAAATCACCCTGATACCCATTTCACCGGCACGACGTATTGCCGCTGCTTTTTGCTCAGCACTCAGGGAAATAACCCCGTTTGAGATCTCCATCAGGCTCAAGCCGATATCACGGGCATACCTATAAAATGCTTCGGTTTTGCCCTGCTGGCAGGCAATTTCAAAAAAGGTTCCGCCATTGCCCACGGCAATGTCATTTTTTTTATAGAGATCTATTTTTTGTCGAATGAGTTTCTCTGAAAACAGCCGGGGTGTGCCCCAGCCCAGCTTTATAATATCTATATACGGCGCCGCCTCCATAAGATCTTCTGCCTGATTCAGCCCCAGACCCTTATCAAGCACCATGGTAAGCCCCTTAACACGCGGCTTCTCCGAACGGGCCAGTATGTCCAGTATCTCAAAAGCCCTTTTCACCTTTCACCTTTCACCTTTCACTTTTCACTTTTTGCTAAACATACACCCGCAGTACTTCTGGCGATACAGTCCATAGCGCCTGCTCAAATCAATGCTTTTGCGGTATCCGTTGTCCTGCTTGAAATCCCCGGCAAAAAAATGAATATTGTATTTCTTCGCCGCTTCCTGCCCGATACGGTTGACAGCCCGCGTGTCCTTATGCGGACTGATGCTCAGGGTTGTGCCAAACATTTGCATGCCTTGTTCTACCGCAACCTGAGCTGTTTTCCGCAAGCGCATGGCAAAGCAGACTTCGCAGCGCGCACCTCCCTCTGGTTGCTCCTCTAAGCCGGCTGCCAGCTCCAGCCATTCCTTGCTGTCATAGTCTCCGCTGATAAGTTCAATATCCTTTATGCGGCAAAATGTTTCCAGGGATGTGCGGCGACGCACATATTCTTCTTCAGGCTGGATATTGGGATTATAGTAAAATGCCGTTACCCGGTAATCCCGGGAGAGCACTTCGACAACCTGTGTTGCACAGGGACCGCAGCAGGTGTGAAGAAGCAACGGCTCCGTGTTACGCTCTGGCGTATACATTATTAATAATTTCCGCCATTGATCTTCCCCCGGCGGGAAGATACCATTATGACCGTCATGCGGCGGTCAGATTCCGGTATTTAAATATCTTTATGCCGGACAGCATCGGCCCCGGGTGCAGCTGGAAGGCCTGCGAGATTTCCGTATGTGCGGAAAAGCCGCACCAGGAGCAATTAACCGCACCGCGGTTTTTTACATAGCAGCCCCAATTTATCTCCCCGTCCGGCTCAACATTGGCAATCATCCAGTCCTCACAGCGCCAGCTGTTATTGCGCAGCGCTTCAAGACACGGCACCGAATTCAGAATAGGATACCCGTACCGCTTCAGGTCGAGCAGCTCAGATAACACATCATTTTTCTGCTCAGGCGAAAGACACAGGGCGGTATCACCATCGTATGGATAGTGGAACTGTATGGTAAAACCCTTTACTCTGGAGGAGAAATATTTTATTAGGTCGCTGATATTCTGATGATTAATGGTGTTGATGGTTATATTTGCCAGCATGTTCGGATGCGGCGACTGTTCGATATGCTGCACAATGCGCTCGAATGCCGCGCCCCGTATCTGCGCATGAGCGTCTTTGAGTCCATCGATACTTACCCAGAGGACATCTGTTGGGAGATCAAGAGGGAATGTCCCGTTGGTGACCAGGCCGACACTGAAAAAATATTTTTTCGCCTCTCGCACCACATCGCTGATGGTTCTGGTATGATCTTTCCAGAGAAATGGTTCGCCGCCCTCGAGAATCAGAATGCGCACGCCCTCTTTCTGCAGGGTACTGAATATGGTGACAATTTTTTCAAAAGGTAACGGCTTGGGTTCTGCCTTGGACCAGAATGGGCAGTGCCGGCAGCGGAAATTGCACGCGTGGGTAATTTTAAAACCTGCGAGAATGGGGCTCCGCCTGCCAAAAATCCTGCACTGAACATAATAATGAAAAAAATATGCAGGCCAGTAATCTTTTAAAATCACCTATAGACCTATCGTCGCTTACCCCTGCCTATTCTTTTAACCTTTTTTTTGCGCTTTTTCCTTCTGCTTGACTGCTGTCTGCTGATCTTGCCCATGATTCCTCCTGTAATTGTTTAACCGCAGAGAACCCGGCGAACCGGTATGCTTTCAAGGACACGGTGAATCTGCTCGCTATTAAGTTTAGTAACGTATCGCATTTTCTGATTGTTTTCAACTTTTTTCTTCTGCATGTTTTCTTCCCCTCCGCAAGCACTGTTGTGGTATATATGAAAATAAATGTGGTGTGTACTATAAACTGCTCAAGGTCAGCCGTGAACGCGCGTTTTCTTGAAATTGAGATAACCGGTAAATGCCTGTATCGATGCAGGCACTGCTACGGCAATTTCCCCGTGCAGGGAGAACTCTCTCTGGCAACCATCCGAACTATCATTGAGGATGTTCACGGCATGTTTGACTGCGTCATATTTTCCGGCGGCGAGCCATTTCTTCATCCTGAACTCCCTGAGATGGTTCTGGAAGCCGCAAAATATTTTCTGGTTTTTATCACGACATCCGGCTATCCGGTTCCTGACAAGGCGCTGCGCATGATCAGGCATAAATCAATTCTGGTCTTTGGTCTTGATGGCATTGGCGAAACCCATGACAGCTATCGCGGCTATCCGGGAGCATATAAAAACCTTTTGCAGACCATGGATAAGACGCGCGATGTGCCGAAAGAAATAATTGTTACCCTGTGGAAAGGAGTGCTGCCGCAGATTGACGCTATTATAGAATTGAGTGCCCGCAATAATGCCATAGTCCACTTCAATGGGCTGATTCCGGTCGGCAGAGCTCGGCAATCAGCTGATATTCTGCCTGCTGCTGACGAATTGCGGGAGGTACATAGAAAGCTGCGGCAGCTTAAAATGCGGGGGGGTTCAATTGTTACTGATTTGCATGAGGTGAATGAAAAAGACAAACAGGCGGGAATTGATCTCTTTTGCCGAGGCAGGTTTAACATCACCCCGCGGGGAGATGTGCGGCCCTGTGAATTTCACACTGCGGTGCTGGGTAATATCTATTCAGAGTCTTTAAAAGATATAATTCTTCGCGCCCGGCAGTGCTTTTTAATCCGGCAGAGAGAGCAGGGATTCAAAGACCACATACTGCCTGCTTTAGAAGACCCTTTTGATTATCATACAACCATCTGTCACGGCTTGAGCTGCTGCCAGTGAGGGCGCAGCCCTCGTGTCGCCATTCTCTGTCTGCCATCATGAATTTGAAGCCTGCATCCGTCCTTGCAGAACCCAGTTTCCCAGCGATGCAATCTGGTTATTTAACGCTCGAATTCGTCCGCCCATGACACGCAGCAGCCGGTTGTTAATTTTCAGGGCAAGCTTAGGATTTTTTTCAAGTAATGCGGCGTACTCTTCTTCGCCTATTTCTAATACTTTAGAATGCTCGATGCTGATGACCGAAGCGCACGGCGGAAGGTTGTCAAAAAATGACATCTCACCATAGGCTTCGCCGTCGCTCATCGTGGTAATAATTTTATTCTCTATTCCGGAGATTGCCTTTACAATCTTGAATTGACCTGAATATATTATACTTAGAATCCTTTTGTCCAGGCTCCCCTCTGCCAGGACGGTCTCCCCTTCCACGTATTCTTTCAAGTGACACTGAGATAATATCTTTTCTATTTCCTCATCGCTGAATTCACTGAAAAATTCAAGTCCCTTCACATCGCCGGCGCGCACCGTATGATTTGCCGCCGTTTTTTTCCTCTGAATTTCCTTTTCCCTGACAATCCAGTGAATCAGGGGGCAGAAATTCAACACCCCGGTTATAAATGCATAGAGTCCGACAATAATGGCGACCACCCTGCTGAGAGTTTCAAGATTTCCTATCGTAGTTCCGAGAACAATCAGCACAAATCCCCCCATAATACGCATGCCTCTGTCCATTGAATATCTGCCCTGCATAGGAAAGCCCCCGTTGACAAAGCACGGAAAACGTAACCCGGGAAAAAAAGGTGGGCTCAGCGGAGTCCACCCTTTTAACCGGCTCTTGTTATTTTTTCATCCTAATCGTAATCTCGCTGCTCTTTGCTCCCCTGGCAATGTGGGAGGTATAGGTTGCCGTTGCAATCTTTTCCGCTTTTGCCGCTTTCAACACATTGTTCACAAAATCCTGATCCATTTTAGCCAGCGCCTGATTGTATCCTGCAGGTGCCTGCAACATCGCTCCCACTTCCGCGAAAGGATCAGCATCAGCAGCAAGGGTGATGCTGTCCTTGCCGGTGGCTGTTACGCGGTACGCACAATACTTCTGTTTCTGGCAATAGCTGATAATGTCCGCTATATCTTTCAGGGTCTTTGCCTTTCCAATTTCAAGATTGATTTTTGCGTCTTTGACCCACATTGACGGAAACGTATTCCACAGTTCCAGATAGATATCCTGTGCTTTGCCTTTTACATAGGTGTTGAGCTGAAGCCAGGCAAGAAAATCAACGGCAAAAAATCCCAGGAATGATCCGGGGCCCTGTTCTTCCAGCGTTCTCTTCTGTTTTTTCAGGACATACAGTACCGGCTCCTGATTGCCGATCTCAAGGTCGACAAAGCGGTTGTCAACTTCGGGGAGGGGCCGGTCAGGATCAGCCTCACGCGTCCGCAATACAATCTGGCAGGCGCACGCAGCGCCATCCCGGCATCTGCCCGAAGGCAGTTCCACCAGTATATCTTCCTTCAGCCCGGCCTTCTTTGCGTCTTCAATCAGCGCCCACAGATAGACATAGGTGAGATACACTTCCTGGCGGTAATAGTCATGACGTTTATAGGTATTATCAGCAGGACCGTATGCCGGGTTTGCGCACCACAGCACATGTCCTACATGCTCATTCTTGGTGCTTCTGCGGGTAACATAGAGCGCAGGAACGCCAATGAAGCAATCCTCCACTATTCTTCCGAGCGTGGGCAGATCCTTGACTTCCTTGAGGCCGAATTTCTGCATTGCTCCCTGAAACGACATATGCGCCAGCGCCGCCCAGACATTACCGTAGTACTTTAAACCATCCTCCTCTCCCAGGGCCGGCTTGAATGTCCGCCAAATATAATAAACGTGGCCGAACAGGGACCGCAGGGCTGCAACGGTTACATCCTTGTTACTCATTTTGAGAGCCTTTGCGTGCTTCTCCATAAAGGGAAGAAACGGTGATACTGCTTTCTTACTTGCCATAAAACGTTCTCCTTTCGCTATTCAGTATTAATTAGAAGCCTTTGTTTTATTATTGTCCAAAACACCATTGTGCCTGTTCTTGATACTGCTCCTCTTAATCAGTGCCACAAGGCGATCCTGGACGAGCAACTAAAAACCGGTAAACTGATTGCCTAATCAGTATTATATAATAGAACGTGTTTACAAGAAAGTACAACTATTTGTCAACAAAAATGACTTGCATTTTAATTAATAAGAATAAATATTTCTTATTTTTACGACTCCTATGCTATTGTATAAACGATAACGATCGCCATATCACATAATGAAGCTCCCCCTCCTATCCTGCCTTAGCGGGACGAGGCTTCCCGGAGTTTAATTATTCTTTTCCGATACATGCCGCTTGACCCCGCTTATCCCGAACGCTTTCGGGACGGGGCTTGCGAGGCATGAAACCGGTCACGGTTACGCGTTCAAACTTCATAACAATCTCGCGGAACTGCAACCACAGTGTTAGTCACCTGACTCCGCACCGGCGACACAAGAGCTGAAAATCTCAAGAAAGCAAAAACATTCTGAATTGATTGCTGTATGGGAAAAGTGGAAATTATCGACTTCAAACTTCGCATCGACGACCGTGGCTGGGTAGCCTGGCCGTTTGCGGATACGGTCATAGAACAGACGCAGCTGCGCCGGGTTCACCTGCCCTGCTTGAAGCCCGGCGCGGTCCGGGGCAATCACTATCACCTTAACAATATTGAATTTGCCTTTGTCCTCTCGGGGCCCTGCCGGGCACTTTTTGAGGATAATGAAACCGGTGAGAAGCAGGAATTTTTAATGCCAGGAGATACCCCGGTATTATTTAAAATTTCACCGAATGTAACGCATGCTTTTAAAAATGAGAGCAACAGTAATATCCTTCTCCTGTGCTATGAGCAGCGGGCGGGCAGCGCGCTCGATGAGGGCCAGAACAGGAAAACCATTCTCTGAAAATGCCCTGCAGGGCGCACCCTTGCTTTTAACCGCTTGACAAGGCAGTACATAGTATCTTATGTAATAGACATAATCTCCGAGTCATTGCACCTAAGGAGAAGTTCTATGGGCAATGACCGACAGGGTTATACTGGAAACGGTTAAACCTCCCCGGCGCTGGAAAGGAGATAACGGGAAAGAGCCCCCTGAATCCTTTTCATAAAAACGGATTCAGGGTTTTTTATTGCACGCCAATGATACAGCTTATAGACTCCTATAATCGTCCTATTAATTATCTGCGGATGTCGATTACCGATCGGTGCAATCTGCGCTGCATTTACTGCATGCCCAAGGAGGGCCTGTCACTTATCGGTCACGATGACATTTTGCGCTACGAAGAACTCCTGCGGATTGCCGGCATAGTGGTCAAAAAGGGGGTAACAAAAATCCGGATCACCGGCGGCGAACCGCTGGTTCGAAAGGGCGTCGTGCAATTTGTTTCCGCACTATCCGGGATTGCAGGGGTTCAGGACCTCTCCATGACCACCAACGGCCTCATGCTCTCCCAGGCTGCTCTGCCCCTGTTCAGCGCCGGGCTCAAACGTCTCAATATAAGCCTCGACTCACTGGACCCTGACAAATACCGCAAAATAACCCGGGGAGGGGATATCAGCCAGCTGATAGCAGGAATCAAAAGCGCGCAGGAAGCAGGCTTTTCCCCCATTAAAATAAATGTCGTGGTTATTCGCGGTATCAATGATGACGAAATCACCGCTTTCGCAAAACTCTCATTGGAGAAAAACCTCCATATACGTTTTATTGAATACATGCCGGTCGGCATGGAAAACGGCTGGGAACAGAAGCATTTCGTGGCAACTGATGAAATACGGCAGCTGGTCAAAACCATCGGCCCCCTCATCGAACTCCCGTCAGATAATGGTTCCGGGCCAGCGCAAATGTATACTATAGACGGGGCACAGGGGAAAATCGGTTTCATCAGCGCCCTGAGTGACCATTTCTGTGCAACCTGTAACCGCTTGCGGCTGACCCCTGACGGGAAACTGCGCACCTGCTTATTTTCAGATGCTGAAGTTGACCTGAAGGGTCCGATGCGGGATGGCTGCAGCGATGAGGTCCTTGCAGATATCATAAATACGGCCATCCTCTCTAAACCCCGGAAGCACCATGCCGCCGAGTCGGTATTTAAAAAATGCATCCGCGGCATGTCGGCCATTGGGGGTTAAACAGGGTTTGCGGAATTTATAAAATGCGGGCCTTCCCTATTTTTTCAGTGTAATCATGTCACTTGCATATTTACTACAGGACAAAACAGCAATAACCGTTTCCGGCTCCCATTCCGGGATCGGCAAAACCCTGCTGGCAGAATCCATCCTGCAGGTGGTGAGGGATTTTGCCGCGATTAAAATAACCATTGAAGATTTTTTTACCGCCGTCTCTTTTGATGATGCATCAATTATGGTGCCCGGCAAGGATACCTTTCGCCTTAAAACCAGCGGCGCTTCTCGGGTTGTCTGGGTCAGGACCCCCGAGCAGCATCTTGTCGAAACAATGGAACAGGCGGTATCCGCCCTGGGATGTTTTAGCGGGCTTCTTATCGAAGGCAACAGCATCACAACCTATCTTGAGCCGGATCTTGCCTTTTTTGTGTATGGGGGCGAGATACAAACCATGAAGCCCAGCAGGCTGTATGCGCTGCAGCGGGCACAGGTTATAATCAATAATATCCGCGATGCGGCCACTGATTGCCGGGAAAACGAAAAAATACTTCGCGACATAAATACCCGGGCAACCGTGCTGTCGGCGAATCTCGCGGCTGCCGATACCCTGCAGCTGCTTCTGCGGAGCATAATAAAACAACGACTGGGAGTAACGCTGCTGCGTGAATCTGCTGCCTGAGATAGAGCAAAAAATCCTCGCCATTGATATCGGTCAGGGAACCCAGGATATACTCCTCTACGACCCGCAGAAGAATATCGAAAACTGTATCTCCCTCATCCTCCCTTCTCCCACTGCGCTCTACGGTAAGACCATAGAAAACGCTGCCGGAGACTTTTATATATATGGGAGCACCATCGGCGGGGGACTGCTGTCAAGTGCGATAAAAAAGCACCTTAAAAGGGGATATGCTGTCTACATGGAGCCTGAGGCGGCCGCATCTATCCGGGATAACCTTGACAGCGTGCGCAGGCTGGGCATTACAATCGGCAGCCCGCCTGAACCGTTCAAGGGGCAGGAACTGCAGCTCAGTGAAGTTAACCTGCCTCTCTTAAAAGAATTCCTCGCCTACTTCTCCGAGGCAATGGATGTTGCTGCCATCGCCATTGCCGTGCAGGACCATGGGACTTCTCCGGACGGAAGCTCTGATAGGTTATTCCGTTTTGAAATGCTGGCAAAGCAGTTAACAGCGCACCAAAACCCTGTTCAATGCGCCTACTGGGCTGAGGAAGTGCCGCCGCTTTTCACCCGCATGACGTCTCTGGTGAAAACAATCAAAAAAGATTTTTCAGGGAAGGTGCTGGTTATGGATACTGCATTGTGCGCAGTTCTCGGCTGTATGGAAGACCATCCGGCTCCATACCTTATCGTTAACGCCGGCAATGATCACACCATGTGCGCAATCGTGGAGAACAATAAGGTTGCTGCCCTGCTGGAGCATCATACCGCGCTGCTCAGTGCGGAGAAACTGCGCAATCTGCTTATTCGGTTTGCTGAAGGAACGGTCAGCCATCAGGAGGTATTCGAAGACTGGGGGCACGGCGCTCTGTACATTAATAAATGTGTCATATCACCTATTGAACATATTATTGTTACCGGGCCCCATAGAGAGATAATGCGCCTCACCGGACTGCCGGTAACCTTTGCAGCCCCGGCAGGCAACATGATGCTTACCGGCCCCATCGGGCTGGTAAAGGCTTGCAAATATAAAAATCTCACCGCAACGTAAACGCAGTGCCCTATGATGCTTTCTTCTCCAGCATCTTTACCAAATTTGCTTTTGACTGCACCCCTACGGCCTGTTCCTCGACTTTCCCGCCATAAAAAAGGATTACGGTTGGAATGCCCCGAATACCGAATTTTTCCGCAACTGCGGGGTTCTGGTCAACATTAAGTTTGGCGATTTTAGCGCGCCCTTTAAATTCCTTGGCCAGTTCCTCAATGAGCGGGGCAAACATTTTGCACGGCCCGCACCATTCTGCCCAAAAATCAACAAGCACCGGGAGTTCAGATTTTATAACTTCTTCATCAAAATTTGCATCAGTCAAAATAATCTCATCGCTCATGGTTTTCTCCCTTCATAAATGCGTATAGACTCACCCACCCTGCTTTTCTGTTCTACGGTATTAAAATAATATCATAAAAACAGATAAATGCATAATGCTTCCAGAACTATTTCTTATTATTGACTCCGGCTCATGCCTGGATAATATTGCCTTGACATAGCATTAGCAAAACGATAATAAATTGGTACTATATCACTACTAAACCAGTACAGGAGGATTATAAGCATGAATAAGGCGGTTATTGTTAGCGCGGTAAGGACTCCGGTAGGGAAATTTGGCGGCTCGCTGAGGGATATTCCGGCATCTGATCTTGGAGCTCTGGTGATGAAAGAAGCTATTAAACGGGCAGGAATCAGCCCCGAGCAAGTTGATGAAGTAATTTTCGGCCATGTGTTAACCACCGCCCAGGGACAAAATCCTGCACGGCAGTCAGCTATGAAGGCAGGGATACCTAAAGAGGTGCCCGCATTTACCATCAACAAAGTATGTGCTTCAGGGCTCAAAGCTGTGGCGCTGGCCGCGCAGAGCATAAAGGCTGAAGATAATGAAATTGTTATAGCCGGCGGGCAGGAAAATATGAGCTCAACACCGTTTGCATTACCGGGCGCTCGCTGGGGTTATCGTATGAACAATGGCACGCTCGTTGACTGCATGGTCTATGACGGCGTATGGGAGAAATTCAATGACTATCATATGGGCGTAACAGCAGAAAACATAGCTGACAAATTCAGCATCACACGCGAAGAGCAGGACCGGTTTGCTGCGGAGAGCGAAAACAAAACAGAAAAAGCAATTAAATCTAATCTGTTCAAGGATGAAATAGTTCCAGTTGAAATACCGCAAAAAAAAGGCGCCCCGGTGATATTTGATACTGACGAATACCCGACTCTTGGATCAACACCGGAGACAATGGCGAAACTGCGGCCTGCATTTAAAAAAGATGGAACGGTAACTGCCGGAAACGCCTCCGGTATAAACGACGGGGCAGCTGCGCTGGTGGTAATGTCAGCGGATAGGGCAAAGGCGCTGGGCAAGACGCCGATCGCGACAATCGTAGCCTACGCATCCGGAGGTGTTGATCCTGCATTCATGGGTATGGGGCCGATACCCGCAGTAAAGAATGTTCTTAAAAAAGCCGGATTAAAAATAGCAGACATAGACTACTGGGAATTAAATGAAGCGTTTGCCTCTCAGGCTATATGCTGTATCAAAGAATTAGGCATTGATCCTGCCAAAGTTAATCACAATGGCGGCGCCATTTCCATAGGGCATCCCATCGGCGCAAGTGGCGCAAGAATTCTTGTGACCCTTCTGTATCAAATGAAACGGATCAACGCAAAGAGGGGCCTTGCAACTCTCTGTATTGGCGGAGGTATGGGGCACGCCTTCATCGTAGAGCGGTGATGCAGCGGAAAAACAATAAATCTGCGGTACTGGTAATGCAAAATGAAATGGGCAGCGGCCTTACAATCGCTGCCCATTTCATTTTGCAGCAAAGATAGATAAAACTTTTCAAAAATTAGTACATAAATGTACGAAAAATATCCTTATGTGTGATGGCCGTTCGACAAAAACAAGCATTTTAAAACCTTGAAATTTAATTTAATGTATCTTTTCTCGTTATTTTACTATGCTGATTATGCTGATTCAAGTCTTACACATTGTCCCAAGGTTGTTGGATTACTGAATAGCCACAATTTCACAGGTTAAGTTACCAGTGAGAGGCAGCAGTTTTTCCCAGAGTTTGTTCCAATCATAGCCGGGAAACAACTTGTGA
>Ga0172375_10004841_pt1 | contig 19697 bp, 17 predicted proteins | sample LakKiv1m_FD_114537 | JGI IMG/M metagenome (GOLD analysis project Ga0172375, IMG submission 114537) | Freshwater microbial communities from Kabuno Bay, South-Kivu, Congo - kab_092012_11.1m | ecosystem: Environmental > Aquatic > Freshwater > Lake | place: Democratic Republic of the Congo...
ACAGGGATTGAATCCGCTCCTGCGCCACCCCGGCATGGTCATTCACCCGCCCATGCTGTATCTTGGTTTCGTTTCATTTGTCATTCCCTTTGCCTTTGCCATCGCGGCGCTCATCACCGGCCGTACGGACGACCGCTGGATCCGCCTCACCCGCCGCTGGACCCTGTGGGCATGGCTCTTCCTTTCCTTCGGCCTCGTGCTCGGCGGACGCTGGGCCTACGATGTGCTCGGCTGGGGCGGTTACTGGGGCTGGGACCCGGTGGAGATCGCGGCCTTCATGCCGTGGCTGACCGGCACAGCCTTTTTACATTCCGTGATGATCCAGGAGAAGCGCGGCCTGCTCAAACAATGGAACATGATCCTGATCATCCTGACCTACGCGCTGGTCATCTTCGGCACCTTCCTGACGCGCTCCGGCGTGCTTTCATCCGTCCATGCCTTCGCGCAAAGCGCAATCGGGCCGCTGTTCTTTGCGTTCATCGGCGTCACCTTTGTCACATCCATCGCGCTTCTGATCTGGCGCTGGCCCGAGTTGCAGGGCGAAACTGAGATGAAGTCCATGCTCTCGCGCGAGGCCCTGTTCCTGTTGAATAACCTGCTGTTCATGAGCGTGCTGGTCGTTTGTTTCTGGGGCGTCATTTTCCCACTCATTTCGGAACTTATCACCGGTGCGAAAGTGACCGTCGGCCCGCCGTTTTATGAACGCGCCACCGCTCCGCTTTTTGCCGCGCTGATGCTGCTCATGGGCATCGCCCCGCTTTCTGCCTGGGGACATTCGACCGTGAAGACTCTCGGGCGCGCGATCTGGAAATCGGCTGTTGCGGCTCTCATCGTGACCGTCATCCTGTTCACCACTTACACGAAGAATCTCATCGCCCTGACAGGGTTCCTCCTCGTCGCGTTGGTGCTTTTTGTCACCTTGCAGGAATTCTGGCGCGCCACACGCGCCCGCCAAAAAGCGCAGGGTGAAAACTTCCTCATCGCATTCCTGCGCCTGGTTGGGCGGAGCCGCAGGCGGTACGGCGGTTACATCATTCACATCAGCATGATGCTCATGGCGATTGGCATCCTCGGCATCGAGATCTTCCAGACGGAAACCCAGGGGACCCTGGCCGTGGGCGAATCGCTGGATTTGTCCGGGTACACGATCGAATACAAGGAAGTGGCAAACTGGGATGATGCCCCGGCGGGTGTCAACTATACCCGCGCAGAGATCAACATCTACAAGGATGGAACGTATCTTGGGCAGTTGAATCCACGCAAGGATTTTTACTACGACTCGCAGCAGAACATGACCATTCCGGGACAACGCGCCACACTGGTGGATGACCTGTACGTCCTGCTTGTGGACTGGCAGCCGGTCTCAGCCAACGGCGCGACGTTCAAGGTCTTTGTCAACCCGCTTGTCAACTGGCTGTGGATTGGCAGCCTGCTCTTCCTCGTCGGCGTGATCGTGGCCGCGTGGCCGGATAAGGACCCGGAGGTCGAGACGGTTCGCGCGGGCAAAAGTGCGCGGCAGGCAAGCGCGGCAGACTAAACGTTTAAGTTCAATGTTGTGGAAAAAACATGAAGAAATTTATACTCACTCTTGCTCTTACCCTGGTCTTCGCTGGTTTATTCAGCGGTGCGGCCTTCGCACAGGAACCCACTCCATCAGATAATGAAGTCAATGCGATTGCCAGGCAATTGTATTGTCCCGTCTGTGAGAACACGCCCCTGGACGTTTGTCCAACGGAAGCCTGCCGCCAGTGGCGCGAATTGATCCGCACGCAGCTAGCCGAGGGCTGGACGGAAGACCAGATCAAGCAGTATTTCGTCGAAAATTACGGTGCGCGCGTGCTCGCGGAACCGCCCCGCACAGGATTGAACTGGCTCGTTTATATCCTGCCCCCGGTGGTCATCCTTTTGGGCGCGGTGATCCTCTTCCGCGCGCTGCGGGCGTGGACAAAGCCCGTTGCGGCCTCGGCAGCCCCGGGTGAGTCCGACGCGAAGCCCGCCGTCGTACAGGATGATTATGTCGCGCGTCTTGAAGAAGAATTGAAGAAACGAAAATAGGTTACGGAGAATGTCAATGACCGAAACAACCAACACAGCGCCGGAACCCGGCGGGAAACGCGGGGTGCCCGTCTGGGCGCAGATCATTGTCTGGGGGGGGCTGGTGGGACTTCTGATGCTCGTGGGCATCACGCTGAACAAACGCCAGCAGGGGACCGTACAACCCGGCGATGAGATTCCCGATTTCACGCTCCCGCTTTTCAGCGGCTACGAATATGAAGGCAGGAGCGAAGTGAAACTCTCCGATTTCCGCGGCAAAGTGGTGGTGCTCAACTTCTGGGCCTCGTGGTGCAAACCCTGCGAGCAGGAAGCATCCGAAATGCAGGAGGCATGGGCGCTTTACGAGGATGGCGGACAGGTGATCTTCCTCGGCGCGGATTATGTGGACACCGAACCGGAAGCGCGCGCCTACCTGAAAAAATTCGGGATTACATTCCATAACGGCCCGGATATGGGAACGAAGATCTCGCAAATGTTCCGAATGCAGGGTGTTCCCGAAACGTATTTCATCGACCAAAACGGCGTGCTTCAATACGTGAAGGTCGGCCCGTTTGGCTCGGTTGCCGAAATCACATCCATTATCAATGGTTTACTCCAATAGGGGGGAACAATGGAAATAGGCGCAATCTTTCTCCTTCTCGCACTGCTGGTTTTGATCGGCATGTATCTGTACGCCCCGTTCATCTCGCGCGGACGCCGCGCCGCGATCAGGGAAACCCGGGAGGTTTCCTCGCTCATGGCTGAACGCGACCGCGTCGTCAACTCGCTCCAGGAACTCGATTTCGATTTCAGCCTCGGAAAAATTCCAGCCGAGGACTATCCCGCCCAACGCGCCTCGCTGTTGCAAAAAGGTGCCGAGGTCTTGAAAATGCTCGATGAAATTGCCCTCACCCCCAGTCCCACTCCTGCAGGGGATGGGGATGGCGCTGAAGACCGCATTGAAAAAGCGGTCGCCGCGCGCCGCGCCGACGCCTCCGCCCAGGCGGCGGAACCCAGCGACGACGATATCGAATCCATGATTGCCGCGCGCCGCAAGGAACGCAGGAATAAATCCGCAGGGTTTTGCCCAAAATGCGGCAAACCCGTTTTGGTCTCGGATCGATTCTGCCCATCCTGTGGGAAATCCCTGACGTGAGTCGTGTTGTGTGCTGCGCCTGCGCAACACGCAACACACAATAACACTGGAAAATTTCATGAAACTTCGACTTTCCCTTTTTCTTATTTTTACGACCCTTGCATTGTCTGCCTGCAATTTCACCCTTGCCGCCGACGTGACTCCCCCGCCGGGTTACGTCCCGCCGACTCCCATGCCCACATTGGGCCCGCTCCACCCGGCCAGCGCCCCGGATATCGAAAACGGGGCGGTCATCTACGTTGAAAAATGTGCGCCGTGTCATGGCGATAACGGCCTTGGAGATGGCGCCCAGGGCAAGCAATTGCCGGTCACAGTGGCGGCCTTTGCACTCCCTGAAACCGCGCATAAAGCCTCGCCCGCGACCTGGTTTACCGTTGTCTCGCAAGGCAACATGGAACGCTTCATGCCGCCGTTCAACAGTCTGAGCGAACAGGAACGCTGGGATGTTGTCTCGTATGCGCTCACGTTCCACACCACGCCGGAGCAGGTCGAAGCCGGGAGGAAATTGTACAAAGCCGAATGTGCGGAATGTCACGCGGACGGTTTCACACAGGAAAAGATGGCCTCGCTCTCTGCCGAGAACATTGCATGGGACACCACCCAGGGCCATGCAGACGTTCCCGCGATTGATATGAGCGAGGACGATGTCTATGCCATCGCGGCCTACATGCGGACGCTGACCTTCGCGGCGATTCAACCCACCCCGACGCCTGCTCCCGCTACCGCGACAAGTTCCGCCGCTGTTGAGACTCCCGCCGCGGACGCGACACCTGTTGCCGAAGGCACGCCCCAGGCCGAAAACCCAACTGAAGCCGCCCCCGCTGCCGGCTTTGGAAACGTCAGCGGTGTGATCGAAAATCAAACCGGCAAACCATTGCCTGCCGATTTAGCCGTCACTTTGCATGTCTACGAACATGGAGGAGACATGAGCGCCGGCCCGCAGGAAATCCTCGCCGTCGAGGGAGTCGTCGAAGCGGGCGGAACCTACAAATTCGAGAATATGGAATTGCCTGAAAACCGTATTTTCCTCGCCGAAGTGATGGTGAACGATATCGCCTATCAGACTGAATTTACAATCGTCGAGGCGGGCGCAACCGAGGTAACTCTTTCATCCATCGTGCTGTATGCCGTCAGTGAGGATTACACCCAACTTGCCGTGGATGCCCTGCAAATCTACTTCGACTATGCCAACGCGGACAGCGTGCAGGTCTTCGCTGTCTATTCGATCATGAACACAACCGACAGGATCATCGTGGTCAACATGGGCGATGCCCAGGAAATTCCGTTTGTCACCTTCCCCGCCGGGCTGGAGGGAATGGGTTATGAAGCCACGCAGGATTCGGCCCCGTTCATGTCCACAGCCAATGGATTCGCCATGCCGCCCAGCACAATTCCCTACGGTCTCGTCGCGTTTGCATCCACGCCAACAGGTGATGAATTTCAATTTGTTCAGGAACTGAAACTGAATGTTACCAGCCTGACGTTACTGGTGCCGGAAGGTGTCATCGCCGAAGGTGAAAAACTTTTGGATGGTGGTGTGCAAGCCATCCAGGGCGCAAACTTCCACGTCTACAAAGGCGGCCCATTCGACAACGGAGAAACCCTTACCTTCACGATTTCAGGCGAACCGTCACAAACCAGTTCCACTGCCGACCCTGCCCAAAACCAGAACCTGCTCATTGGGGTGGGCGCGCTGGGACTTGTGCTCATCCTGGCCGGCATTTGGATGTTTCTCCGCGACCGTAACCGCGCCGGGGAAGAGTCCGATGAAGATGAGGTTGAGTTCGAAGATTCAGAATCCATCGTGGACGCCATCATCGCCCTCGACGACCTGCACCGCGCCGGCAAACTGAACGACGATGCCTATCGCACGCGCCGCGATGAATTGAAATCGAAATTGAAGGAATGGAATTAACCTGTCTTTGCGAGGAACGCTCCTGTTCCCGGCTTGGATTTTCCCGTTAAACGGGAGATTGCCTCGCAGTTTGCGCCCGCCACCATGATCATCGTCAAGAAACTTGTCAAACGCTTTGGGTTGAAAGTCGTCCTGCGCGGCGTGGACTTTGAAGTCCAGCCCGGGGAGTTCGTTGCATTGCTGGGCCCGAACGGCGCAGGCAAAACAACCTTCCTGCGTATCCTGGCCTCGCTCTCGCGTCCCTCGATGGGAGGCGTGAGCGTTGCAGGATACCAGCTCCCCAACCAGGCCGCGCAGGTACGCGCGCGGCTTGGCGTGGTCTCGCACCAGCCCCTGCTCTACGGCGACCTGACCGCCGAGGAAAACCTGCGGTTCTACGCCCGCATGTATGGACTTGCGAACCGCGAAGCGCGGATTACGGAAATTCTTGGCATGGTTGGGTTGGAGAATCGCCGCAGTGACCTCGTGCGTGAATTCTCGCGCGGTATGCAGCAACGCCTGGCAATCGGGCGCGCCGTGATCCACGATCCCGAGGTGATGCTCTTCGACGAGCCATACACCGGTCTCGACCAGGATGCATCGTCCATGCTGGACGATGTGTTGAAAAATGTCGCCGCGCAGGGACGCACCGTGGTGATGACCTCGCACGACCTGGCGCGGGCCGAAGACCTTGCCACCCGCTTCGACATTCTCTCGCGCGGCGTCATCGCCGCCTCCGCCGCCCAAAAAGACTTGCAGGGTGGTAATTTGCTTGATTTCTACAGGAAGGCATTGGCGGGTTAACATGGCAGTCAAAACACAAAAAGCAGCCGCCGCCGTGCAAAATGCCAGCGTACCGGCCTCCCCGAATTTCTTCAAGGCCATGCTCGCGGTCGCGCGAAAGGACCTGACAGCGGAACTGCGCTCACGCGAATTGCTCTCCGCCATGCTGGTCTTTTCCATGTTGGTCATTCTCATCTTCAACTTCGCCCTTGAACTCGAACCGGATATCCGTCGAAAAGTGACCGCAGGTGTGCTGTGGGCCACCTTTGCCTTTGCAGGCACGCTCGGCCTCAACCGTTCCATGGCCATCGAAAAGGATCGCGGCTGTATGGACGGCCTCCTGCTTGCGCCCGTGGATCGTTCCGCAATCTACTTTGGAAAAGTCATCAGCAATCTCGTTTTCATGCTGATCGTCGAGATAGTCGTCCTTCCGATGTATGGCGTTTTGTATGGCGTCAACCTGTTCCAGCCGGGCCTGCTTGGGGTGATCCTGCTCGGCTCGATCGGCTATACCGCCGTCGGGACATTGATCTCGACCATGACTGTGCAGACGCGGATGCGTGATGTGCTTTTACCCATCCTGCTCTTTCCGATTGCCATCCCCGTTTTATTGGCGGCAGTCAAAGCCAGTAATGGATTTTTATCCGGCGCGGAATTTTCCGAAATCCTTGCCCCCCTTAATCTATTGATCGTCTATGATGTCATCTTCATTGCCATCGCGTTCATGGTGTTTGATTTTGTGGTTGAAGAATAATCGCTCGAATTGCAAATCGTTGATCGTAAATTTTATGGAGTACACATGAAATCCAAACCTACAACCCTTGCCGCGCTCGACATCGTTTCCATTATCGTTCTCGGCATATCCACCTACCTGGCCCTCGTCTTTGCCCCCACTGAAGCCGTCATGGGACAGGTCCAGCGCGTGTTCTATTTTCACATCGGCACCGCGTGGGTCGGCCTGCTCGGCTTTATCCTTGCGGCAGTCACGGGTGTTATCTACCTTGTGACCAAGGACCTCAAATGGGACCGTGTCGAAGTCGCCGCAGTGGAAGTGAGCCTGATCTTCTTCTTTATCACCATTGTGCTTGGCTCCGTCTGGGCGCGCCCCGCCTGGAATACCTGGTGGACGTGGGACCCGCGTCTCACCACCGCCGCCGTCACCGAGTTGATCTACGTCGCGTACTTCATGCTCCGCCAGGGCATCGAAGACCCCGAACGCCGCGCCCGCTTTGGGGCAGTCTACACCCTGCTGGGCGGAATCAGCGCTCCCATCACGTTCATGGTCATCCGCATGTTCCGCACCATTCATCCCGTCGTCATTGGCAACCAGTCGGCGGAGGCGCAGGGCGGTTTCAGCATGACGGCTGACATGAGGGTCGCATTCTTCTTCGCGCTCTTTGCCTTCACCGTCATCTTCATCGACCTGTTCTGGCGCCGCATTCGTCTTGCAGACCTGCAGGAAAAGGTCGAGCAACTCAGGCTTAAAGTCACAATTTAATGGAGTTCCCATGGATACCATCCCCGACACAACCAACTACATGATCGCAGGATATGCGATTGCATTTGCCACAATGGCGATCTATGTCGTGAGCATTTTCATCCGCTCGCGCAACCTGGACCAGGACCTGTCAACGTTGAAAGACCTGGACGAAGAAGCCGCGAAAAAGGAATAGCCAACTGTAGCAGAGTCCGCTATAATCAGGGCGGACTCTTTGATTCAGGGCTATGAATAAACCTTTGGCTGGCCTCCTTGTTTTACTGAGCGCCATCTTCGGCTCTGCTTTTGCGCGGATCCCTTCCATTGTGCCCAATTCGGACCTCCAGCCTGCCGCTGAGGCCAATCCTCCCCCCGGCCCGGACCGATATGCCGTGATCGCTGTTGAATACACCGCTTACGAGTGGTGGATGGCAACCTGGAAGGGGCATGAGGTTGTATGCTCGATGACCGTGGATCATGAAGGCACGCCCACCCTGGGGGATGTGTACTTGAATTGCGATGAATCCGTTTACGAAAAATGGGTCGAACAGAAACCCTGCACAAAGAAAAAAACCAGTCAATGCGAAGGCTATTATGTCTTTCCCGTGGACGATTGGCTCGCTGAAAAAGAGATCGCCATGGATCTGCCTCCCGCCGAAGCCTGGATTACGCTCGAGGATTGCGAACCCGTCCTAAGCGCCTCCACAAATATTTGCGAGTCGGAACCGACCATCGTCATTAGCGGGCACGAACCTCTTCCGAATGAGGCCATTATCCGTGTGGAAGGGACGTATGATGGCGAATCTTTTGTCTGTGATGAAACCGATGTCTGCAAATTCACGTTGACGGAAACCGACGAGGAGGGTGCGGCAATCGAATTCTGGGCCTACTCATCGTATGGGGACAGCAGTATTGTGTATAGCGCGCAAGTCCGCGTTCAATTGGCGGACGAAGGCGATCCTGATCAACTCTACTGGTACGTGGATGTGCTTTCCACCCAATGGCAGGGTGAGACTGTCGCAACTTGCGCCGACTCGTGGGGATCGTTTCCTCCTGTTGGCGGGCCGCCGGAATGGCTGGCCACTCCCACCGAAAGCGAGGAACTCAGCAGTGACATCCCATACACCTACCTCGCCGCAAATTTGATTCTGCAGGGCGTGGTGGATGCCAGCACCTGTGCGGACGGCGGGTTGGTCCCGGGAGGCGGCGTGAATCAATGCGGGCTGGAACAGGCGCGCGAGGCTGTTACCGAGTGGCAGAATCGTTTCGATGAACTCATCCTCGCCATTGCCGCGGATGCGGATGTCCTGGCCAGGTTGCTGAAGGGATTGTTCGCGCGCGAGAGCCAGTTTTGGCCGGGTATTTACCAGGCTGGGGGGGACGTTGGACTGGGCCAACTCACCGAAAACGGCGCCGATACCACCCTGTTTTGGAATTCGTCATTTTACGAACAGTTTTGTCCGCTTGTATTGTCGAGCGAGGCTTGTGGGAAAGGCTACATGCATTTGTCGGAGGACGAGCAAATTCTCTTGCGCCAGTCCCTGGTTGCAAGCGTGGATGCCACCTGCCAGGAATGTCCGCTTGGCTTGGACTTGACCCAGGCGGACTTCTCGGTCACGGTCTTTGCGCATACGCTGACTGCCAATTGTGAACAGACCGGCCAGGTTATCCGCAATTATACGGATGAAAACCCCGGGGACGTTACCTCATTCGAGAATTTGTGGAAATTCACACTGGTCAACTATAACGCCGGGCCGGCCTGCCTTGCGGATGCAATTCAAGGGGCGCAATTCAACGACCTGGAATTGACCTGGGAAAACGTTTCGCTCTATTTGCCGGAGGCCTGCCAGGGGGCGATAGAGTACGTGAACGATATCAGCCAGTAAAAGCGGGCAATCGAAACGCACGTTTTTTCATCCGGAAATTTCTCTACCGTACAAATGTCAAAATTGAACTGCAAAGTTCGCTAAGATCGCAAAGAAAAGCATTAAAACTTAGCGTCCTTGGCGCTCTTTGCGGTAAAAAACCCGAAATTATTTTAGCCGCTTCTTTTCAAGCGGTTTTCTTTTTGGCTTCAACTTTTCCCTCTCGTTGCCCAAAACATGGCCATGATTTATGGGCCGCAAACGGATACAGCCTGTCTTCCGGTCAAACTCAATTTCCAGGCGCATGCCTGCTTCGATTTCCAGTTTGCGGCAAATCTCGAGCGGTAACACCACATGTCCCTGCGGCAGTGCAATAATTTCCATGATTCCTCCTTCACTGCAAATAGAATAGCACATTTTCAGCCCGCTGTGGACGGCCAATTTCAAAAGCGGCTGTCGCTTTTTAAACGGAAGCAGGATGAAGCCTGATTCGGGCGGTGTCGAAGCATCTGAAGAACGGGGGGGAAAAATGCTCTTTAGCGCAGGTGATACTTTCTTATAAGCAAGTCTAATAAGTAAATGTTATATAAATCACTTGTTTGTATAAGGAATTGGAATAAAATTTGTGAAATAATACGCAAATTGTGAGGCCACCTTGCCAAAAACAAAAACTGCCATTTTGCTGATTATTGCCCTGTTTGCGCTCACTGCGTGTACATCAAAATCCCCCGCTGACACGGCCACCGGGACGGAAGACCCCGCCGTGGAATCCACTGCGGAAGCGGTGGATTCTGCCGCGCCTGCCAGTGACGAGTGCTTGAACTGCCACACAGACAAGCAAAGGTTGATTGACACTGCGGCTCCCGAACCGCCCGCTGAGACCGAATCCAAAGGGGTTGGCTGAGGGGGCGATGTGGCTCCGTTGGAGCCATGGGAGAAAGTTTTGGTGGACGCCGAGAAGTTCCTGCCGACCGACCACGGGCAAATTGCATGCGTGGATTGTCACGGCGGTGTGCCGTTGCCTGACAAGGATGCCGCACACGAGGGGTTGATCGCCAGCCCAAGTTCGGAACCGGAAAAGTATTGCGGCGGCGAGTGCCACGGCGAACAGACGGCTACCTATCCATTTGCGCTTCATTCCACCCAGCAGGGCTATTGGACTGCGCTCGATACGCGCGGCGGCAATATCCCCGAGAATCATCCTGTGCTCGAAGAGATGTTCGGCAATCATTGCGCGACCTGCCATACGACGTGTGGTGAATGCCATGTTGCCCAGCCGCAAAATGTGGGCGGCGGTTTATTCACAGGCCACGTGTTCGAGACGACCCCGCCAATGACGCGTTCATGTACGGCCTGCCACGGCAGCCGCGTGGGCAATGAATTTCTCGGCAAGAATGAGGGAATTCCAGGCGATGTGCATTTCCGTGAAGCGCGCATGAACTGCATAAAATGCCACGAAGGCGCGGACCTGCACGGCACTGCCACCGATGCAACGACTACCGAGGCCAATCGCTTTGCCGGCATGGAATCCCCTCAATGTGTGGACTGCCATGAAGAGGCGGTTCCCGGTGGCGACGAGAATCCGATGCACCAGGTGCATGGCGATAAACTTTCGTGCCAGGTCTGCCACTCGGTCACGTATACGAGTTGCGATGGTTGTCATGTGGCTGTCAGCGAGACCAGCGGCAATCCGTTTTTCGAGACCGAGGCGACGTATCAAACCTTCCTGATTGGCCGCAACCCGATCCAATCCGAAGAACGGCCCTACGCCTATGTGCCTGTGCGGCATGTTCCGGTTGCGGCTGACGCGTACGAACATTACGGCGATAATCTCCTGCCCGACTTCAATGCACTGCCCACCTGGGTCTACTCAACGCCGCACAATATTCAGAAGAACACCCCCCAGAACGCCTCCTGCGAAGCGTGCCACGGTGGAAATGCCAGCATCTTCCTGACCGCGGACAAGGTCAAACCCGAGGAGATGGATGCCAACCTTTCCGTGATTGTCGAAGCGCTGCCGCCGGCGGTCACAATCGAACAGGCGCTCAATGCGCCCGCCATGCCCGCCGACCATTTGGAGCATATCTCGGACGCGTGTACAGCCTGCCATACGAAAGGCATTCGCAATGCGCCCCTGAGTCCCGAAAACCACGCGGCCTATCGCGACGAAAATTGTTCAGGCTGCCACAAGTTGGAGCAGTAAATTGTGAATAACGCCCCGCATGCATCATTGTGATGTGCAATCAAACCTGTGGGACGATTTCAAATGAAAGATTCAAAATCATAAGGAGAAATCACATGTCGAAGAAAGTGCAAGCATTGTTTGGACTTCTGATCGTGTTCAGCATGATCTTGAGCGCCTGCGCGCCCGCCGCTGAACCTGCTGTGGTCACCGAGGCTCCGGTTGTTGTGACTGAAGCCCCGGTCGTTGTCACCGAAGCGCCCGTTGTGGAAACGGGACCCGATGCCCAGGCGTTGTTCACAGAACTGGTCGCCGGGCTGACATCTGAAAATGGCTATGGCTCCGTCAGCGCCGCCAAGTACAGCGAAGAAATGGTGGACAAACCCGCCTTCCTGCTGGATGTGCGCGAAGTTTCCGAGATCGAAGCGGATGGTTACATCGAAGGCGCAGTCAACCTCCCGGTGCGCGAAGTTCTCAATAACCTGGATAAACTGCCCGGCCTCGATGAACCCATCGTTGTCTACTGCGCCTCCGGTCATCGCGGCGCAATGGTGATGTCGGCCCTCAAACTGTTGGGCTACACGGACGTCCGCAACCTGGGCGGCGGCCTCGGCGGCTGGAAGAAAGCCAACCTGCCTCTTGTGACCGGCTCCATGCCCGAAGCCCCCGCCGTTCTCAACAGTGCCGCGATCGTTGAAGATCAGGCCCTGTTCGAAATGCTCAATGGTTTCCTGAGCGGCCTGCCCGAAGGTTTTTACTCCGTCAAATCGGACAAACTGGCCGAAGAACTGGTGGATGCGGCCCCCGTAATCATTGACGTGCGCCCGACTGCCGACTGGGACAAGGATGGCTACATCGAAGGCGCCATCAACATCCCGTTCAATGATTTCTTTGCCAGCCTCGACAAACTTCCCGCCAAGGACGCGAATATTGTCGTCTACTGCGCTTCCGGTCATCGCGGCGCCATCATCATGATGTCCATGCGGCTGATGGGCTATGAGAACGTCCGCAACCTGGCGGGCGGCATCGGTGCCTGGAAGACTGCCGGCATGCCCGTCATGGGGCTGGTCTCCGAAATGACAGGCTTCATCACCAACCTGCCTGCCGATGCCAGTTTCTACAGCATCAAAGCGGACAAACTCAATGAAATGCTGGTTGAAACCCCGCCTTTCATTGTGGATGTACGCGAAGCGTCCGAGATCGAAGCCAATGGTTACATTGCCGGCGCCGTCAATATTCCGATCCGTGACCTGCTCAAGAACCTCGATAAACTGCCCGCGCAGGATCAGAAGATCGTCGTCACCTGCGCTTCCGGTCACCGCGGCTCGCTGGGTATGATGGCCCTGCGCCTGCTTGGCTACACCGATGTGGTCAACCTGAACGGCGGCATGAATGGCTGGATCAAGGCTGAATTCGCGGTCGAGACCGGCGCTCCCGCCGCCCCCGAGGCTGGAACGGCTCCCGAAGTGGATGCCGCCAAATTTGCCGCTCTCGACGCCTACTTAAGCGGACTTCCTGAAGGCTTTGGCGCTGTGAAACCCGCCGACTTCAATACTGAACTCACTGACGGGAAAGTCCCCTTCATTCTCGACGTTCGCACCCAGGAGGAATGGGATGCTGATGGTCACATTGAAGGCGCAGTGTTGGTCCCGATCAACGACCTGCCCGCCAGCCTGGCACAACTGCCCACCGACAAGGCGGCTCCCATTGTCGTAACCTGCAAGTCTGGTCATCGCGGCGCCTTGGCACAGATGTACCTGCAATTCCTGGGCTACACCAGTATCCGCAACCTGAACGGCGGCATGAATGGCTGGGTCGCCGCTGAATTACCCGTAGTAAAGTAGAATAATCCATTACGCCTAAAATGCCCGCGGGGAAACTCGCGGGCATTTTTATTGGGGGCTTTTCCCCAATTCATCACACGCAAGTATTGACAATTCTCACTGGCAACAACTATGACAAACGCTTATCATTACCATCTAAATATATCAGAGTTGCTTATCAGGGAGAAGAAAATGGTCGAGTTATCCACTTTGCGCGTCTTCCTTGTCGCGGCTGAAGAGAAAAACTTCAGTCAGGCGGCGCGGCGGCTGAACATGTCACAGTCGGCTGTCAGCCAGAACATTCAGGCAATGGAACAGGTTTATAACGTGGAACTTTTCCAACGGCATGGACGTTCGGTCATTCTGAGCGAAGTGGGAGAAGCGCTCCTGCCCATGGCGCGTGAGGTCCTGCGCGCGGCGCGCCTGATGGAGGATAGTTTGCAGGACATCAAAAATGAGATTGGCGGGGATTTGCTCATCGGTTGTTCGACCTCTGCCGGGAAATATCTCATGCCGGCCCTGCTCTCGATGTTCCAGCAGGACTATCCCGCCGTTCATCCGCGCGTCAAAGTAATGGGGCGCGAGGACGTTTATGACCGCCTGCTTAATCAAGTCATTCCCTTTGGCGTTTCAAGCAAACACTTCGACCACCGCGACCTGGAATGCATGCCGCTCTTCGAGGACCGAATCTATTTGATCGTGCCTGTCAATCACCCGTGGGCTGCATACGGACGCGCCCTGCCCGATGACCTGCTCGACCAGAAGGTGATCATGCGCGAGGGGGTTTCCGGCACGTGCGAAGCCGTCATGCAGGGACTCAAATCCTACGGTATCACATCGGATATGCTCAACGTGACGATGGAACTTGGCAACCCCGAGGCAATCGAAATGGCCGTGGAGCGCGGCGTGGGGATTGCCTTCGTCTCCGAGATGGTGGCGGCGCGCGGACTGGCCTTTGGCCGCGTGAAGAAGGTGGAAATAGGGGGGCTTGACCTGCATCGCACCGTCCACATGGCGCGGCACATTCACTATCCGTTCACGCGGGCGCAAGGCCTGTTTTGGGATTTTGCGAAAGCCCAGCACGATAAATTGAACACGGAAATTTGGGACAGTTTGGTCAACTTTGCGACAATCAATTGAAGTTATGTTAAACTAAAGAGGCTCTCCCTTACCCTCTTGGCAAAACCAAGGGACTTCCAGCGGGAGAGGAAAATATGGGATGAGCCATGTTCACCTTTATCGAAAAAATCCTCTTTGTGCTTGCCGTCGTTGCATCTTTGTATTTTACCTATGGAGGCGCACGGCGGATCATCAGCCATATTTCGAGCGGGCAGGGGAAAGTCAACTGGGGACTCATTCCAAAACGCATCGGAAAAGTCATCCTGAAGGCTGGATTCTTCCAGAACGTTTTTCGATTCCGACTCGTGCCGAGCATCTTCCACCTGTTGATCGGATGGAGTTTCCTCTCGCTGATGGTGATAGACCTGACCGATCCGATCTACGCTTTCAGCGGCGTGCGCGTACTGGATCATCTCGGCATCTTTGGGAATCTCTACCAATCCCTGGCGGATTTAGCCAATGTAGCAGTGCTGGTTGGCATCCTGTTCATGGTGACGCGGCGATTCATCGTCCGACCCGCGAACCTGTCCACGCGTGAGACGACTCTCCTGCATCCCAAGGCGCGGTTCGGAATCAAACGCGATTCGTTCTTCGTGGCGTCGTTTATCATCGTTTGTAACGTCGCGCGTTTGTTCAACACGTCCTTTTATCTGGCGGGGGCGGGAGAAGCCAGCAGTTGGGAACCCATCGCTTCCGCGGTGGCCAGCCTCTGGTCAGGGATGGACGCGGGCGCGATCGTGTTGGGAGAGCACGTCGCATTCTGGATCTATTTCGGCGCGATCCTTGTCTTCCTGCCCTACTTCCCGTATTCCAAACACATCCACATGTTCTTTGCGCCGCTCAATTTCGCGCTCAAGCCCGAGCGGAAATCCATCGGACAGTTGGGATACATTAATCTCGAAGACCAGACGATTGAGCAGTTTGGCGCGGCAAAGATGAAAGACCTCGGCTGGGAGCAGGTGATGGACAGTTACGCCTGCATCATGTGTATGCGCTGTCAGGAGGTTTGTCCCGCGTATAACACGGGGAAGATTCTCTCGCCCGCCGCGCTGGAGATCAACAAGCGCTATCACCTGAATTATGGCGGCGCGATGGATGGCGAACTCAAGACGCTCATCTCGGACGAAGCGGTCTGGGCCTGCACTTCCTGCGGCGCGTGCGTGGACATCTGTCCCGTGGGCAACGAGCCGATGCGCGACATCCTCGACATCCGCAGAAATCTCTCGATGATGGAAAGCGCGTTCCCGAAACAGTTGGAGACGGCCTTCAAGGGCATGGAACGCAACATGAATCCGTGGAATGTGAGTCAAGCCGACCGCATGAAGTGGGCGGATGGACTCAATGTGCCGACCATCGAGCAGAATCCCGACCCCGATATTTTGTGGTGGGTGGGATGCGCCCCCGCCACCGACGCGCGTGCGCAGAAGACCGCGCAAGCCTTTGCCAAAATTTTGAACGCGGCGGGAGTCAATTTCGCGGTACTGGGAAAGAACGAATCCTGCACAGGCGATTCGGCGCGCCGCGCGGGACGCGAGGATATCTTCTTCGGGCTGGCGACACAGAATGTGGAGATTCTGAATGCTGTCGGGGCGGGGCTTGCCCCCGCCCAACCCGCGCCCGCCCGAAGAATGCGAATCGTGACCACTTGTCCGCATTGTTTGCATACGATCAAAAATGAATATCCCGCGTTTGGTGGAAACTATGAAATTGTCCATCACACGCAGTTCATCAACGAATTGGTCGGTTCAGGAAAAATTCAACTGGAAGTAACGAAAGACGATCTTAAAGTTACATTCCACGACCCATGCTATTTGGGACGGCACAATAAAATCACGGACGCGCCGCGCGAGGCGCTGAAATCCGCAGGCGCGTTGACGGTTGAGATGCCGCGTCACGGAGCGAAATCCTTCTGCTGCGGCGCGGGGGGCGCGCAAATGTGGAAGGAGGAGGAAGCAGGCTCAGGTCGGGTGAATGAAGCGAGGTTCGCGGAGGCAAAGTCAACGGGGGCGGAAATCGTCGCGGTCGGCTGTCCGTTTTGCATGGTCATGCTTACAGATGCATCAAAAGCCGACGGGGAAGCGGTTAATGTGATGGATGTCGCGGAAATAGTTGCCAAACGTCTTAAGGCTTAGGATGTCGCAAGTGCTATACTGCATTTGACAATAAATGAAACACCAAGGGCGGATGGAATGACGGAATCGGAACATTGCCCTGCTCCCAGTCCAGCCAATACTGCGAGGCAGGGCAAGTTATCCATCACTGTGAGGTGACTATGCAGTTAGCCCGCAAATTCCTTTATGGGGGAATCGTCATCCTGCTCATGGCGGGAGCCTTGCTCCTCGCCACCAGTCTCCACGCCAGCGCTTACCAGCCAGGTGTTTTGGATGAATTGTCATCCGTCGAGGTTCCACCCGCCAAACTGGAACCCTGCCTGCACTGTCACATCCAGGGCGAGCACACCAACCTGTGGACTCCCACGTCGCGCTGGCTGGTCTTCGGGACGCTGGGATTGGTTTTCCTCTTTGGCTTTTACCAGTCTGCCTCCATCTGGACCCAGCGCAAGCCGTTCAAGCCGCTGACGACGCGCGTCGCCGACTGGGTGGAGGAACGTTTCCAGATCGCCAAGCCGTTGAACGAGATTCTGAAAAAGCCCGTCCCGTCGTTTGCCCGTTGGTGGTGGTACTGCCTGGGCGGAATCACCTTTTTCCTGTTTGTAATCCAGGGAACCACGGGTATTTTGCTGGCCTTCTATTACAAACCGACCGCCGCGGAAGCCTACGCCAGCATTCAATTCATCGAGAACCAGGTCTATTTTGGGGCGGCCATCCGCGCCATCCATCACTGGTCCGCCAATGGCATGATCGTGATGGCGGTGGCTCACATGATTCGCGTGTATATTATGGGCGCGTACAAGGCCCCGCGCGAACTGAACTGGGTCAGCGGCGTGATCCTCTTCGTCCTCACACTTGCTTTTGGGTTCACGGGATATTTGCTTCCGTGGGACCAGCGTGCATTTTGGGCCAGCACCGTGGGGACGGATATCGCGGGCGCCGTGCCTGCGGTTGGCAACCTCGTGCTGATCTTGCTGCGTGACGGCTGGGGGGTCACTGAAGCCACGCTTGGAAGGTTCTTCGGCCTGCACGTGCTGGTCATCCCCATTGCCACCGTCGTCTTCATGCTGTTGCACTTCATGATGGTGCGGCGCCTGGGCGTCAAACGCCCGCTGTAGGAGGAGACATGAAAGATAGATCATCCCACGAAATCCTTCCAGACGACAAGCCCGTCCCGTTTTTTCCAGATCACGCCATGACCGAGGTATGGGTGGCGCTGGGCTTCCTCGGGCTGGCGATCGTTGTCGGTGTGCTCGGTATGTTCAAACACATCGGTCTCGGGGACCCTGCCAACCCATTGGACACGCCCCTGCACGTCAAGCCCGAATGGTATTTCCTCTTCCTTTACCAGTTGCTCAAGGTGGTTCCCGATTACGTCTTCTTCGGGCAGATCGAGGGCCGCGTCTTCATCACGGTTGCCGTGATTGTCGGCCTGATCGCCTGGATGTTCCTGCCCTTCTTCGATAAGAAGGACGACACATCCAAACGCCCCTCGTGGATCCGCGCCGCCCTCTCCGCGCTGGCGCTGATCATCATCATTGCCCTGACCATCTGGGGAGAAGTGAGTTAGCCATGCCCGACATTACCCGACGCGACTTTTTGAAACTGATGAAAGGTACGGGAATCGCCCTCGGAGCGGGGATTGTCGCCGCGCCTGTGGTGGCGTACCTCTACCCGACCGACCTGTCGATCTATCCCGCCGAACCCGCGCTCGTCTGCGCGGAGAACGAACTACCCGTTGGCGAATCGCGCACGATTCCATTCGGACGCTATCCCGCCCTCATCATCAACACATCCGATGGGTTGAAAGCCTACTCTGCGGCCTGCACGCATTTCGCCTGCACCGTCAAATGGAACAACGAGGCTGGCACGATTGACTGTCCCTGCCACGATGGTTATTTCAGGGTGGAAGACGGCTCGGTCATCAGCGGACCTCCGCCGAAACCGCTCACCAAACTCGAAACCGAAATCGTGGACGGCAACATCTACGTCAAGGTGAGTGAAGCATGACCGTCGAAACCAAAACTCCCCGCCTGACATTCCGCAAAGACGCGCTCAAGGATTTCTTCGTCCAGGTGCTTGCGCAGGCGCGCGTCCTCAAGAAATTCTACCCAGGGGTCATGCACTTGCTGATCTTCTGGGGCGTCACGGTTCAAGTCCTCGGCACCATCGTCAACATCATGCAGATGAAGTTGTTCCTGCCCTTTGCGCTGGAGACCTTCCCGCGCGACAACTGGTACATCGCCTACGAAATCGCGATGGACGTGGCGGGGCTTTTCATCATCGTCGGTGTGCTGATGGCGGCCTACCGCCGCCTCGTCATGCGGCCGAAATATTTGCAGAACAATTGGGACGACTGGTTCGCCCTCGGGATGTTCCTGCTCATCGCCCTGATCGGATTCACGAACGAGGCCATGCGCTTCATCGCCGCGGACCCCGCCTGGGCTGGCTACTCCATCATCGGCAATTGGCTGGCTGACGTTTTCCGCGCGGGCGGCATGACGGTCGAGACGGCCTTCAATTGGCACAACACGCTCGTTGTGATTCACACCATCGTCGCGCTCCTGCTCGTGGCGGTTGTCCCGTTCACCAAACTGCGCCACATGTTCAACGGGCCGCTCAACATCCTCGTCCGCCCGCAGAGACCGATAGGCGCGTTGCAGAAAATCGAAGACATCGAAAACACGGAAATCCTCGGCGTCAACAAGATGACCGAGTTCACGCCGCAGCAACTTCTCTCATTCGACGCCTGCCTGAAGTGCGGACGCTGCCAGGAGGCCTGTCCCGCCAACATCAGCGGCATGGACTACTCGCCGCGCGACCTCGTCCAGATGCTCCGCAAGGGCATGAACAACGCCCTGCTGACGGGTGACGCCGCGGCGGATGGCGATGTGCTGGGACCCGTTGTCCCGGAGAATTATTCGTGGCAATGCACCACCTGCGGCGCGTGCATCGTCAAATGCCCCGTCTTCATCAACCCCGTTGACGAAGTGATTGACCTGCGCCGCTTCCAGGCATTGACCAGCGGCAAATTGCCCAAGTCCATTTCAGACCTGCTCCGCAACTTCGAGCGGCACGCCAATCCCTGGGGAATTCTTCCCGACTCGAAGATGGAATGGGCGGACGGCTTGAACGTCCGCGAACTCGCCGCAGGCGATTCAGTGGACATCCTGTACTTCGTCGGGTGCGCGGCCGCGTTCGACCAGCGCAACAAAAAGGTGGCGCGCGCCTTCGTCAAACTCCTGCAAAAAGC
>Ga0172375_10004842_pt1 | contig 19697 bp, 20 predicted proteins | sample LakKiv1m_FD_114537 | JGI IMG/M metagenome (GOLD analysis project Ga0172375, IMG submission 114537) | Freshwater microbial communities from Kabuno Bay, South-Kivu, Congo - kab_092012_11.1m | ecosystem: Environmental > Aquatic > Freshwater > Lake | place: Democratic Republic of the Congo...
CATCAGCTTGCCCGCGGCCGTGGACGAGTCGATCTGCTGGGCCGTGGCCACAAACGTGACCCCGGACTTGTCGCAGTTGTCAAAGAACTCGTAGAAGTCCTTGATACTGCGTGAGGCGCGGTCAATCGTATTGAAGACCACGGCCGCCACATCGGGATCGTCAAGTCGTTTCAGGACCTGTTGCCAGGCTGGACGATGGTCGATCGTGCGGCCGCTATAATGGACACCCTCGTCGGCATCCTGGTAGACCTCCGGCTTCCAGTCGTGTTGCTGGCAATACGCCCGGCAGGCTGCCAGTTGGCGCTCTGGAGATACGGTCTCCTGGCCCTTATGGATGAAGCTCTTGCGGACGTAGATGAGCGCGGTGACGCGCAGTGGATCCAGTGTGCGTTTGTAGAGCGGAGACATGAGCTTCTACCTCTCGATCATGAGGGGCCGGAGCTGCGTCGTCCCGAGCCTGCAAAGGAGTCAGCCCGGCGGATTCCAACCGATCCACCCCACTGCCCAATGCAGGGAGTTGTCGCGCAGACGCGCATTCCGAGCCCGTACAGATAATCTCAGCCATCAGGCGCACGAACTGCCGCCGTGCAAAGTCGTTCGTTGACATGGGGCGCACTCCAGGGGTCGGTGTACGTCGAACTCGCTGGAGTTGCCGAGGGCAGACACGTGGGCGGCCACTCCGAGCCGACCGACCCAGCGACGCCTTGGGCCAGTCGGGGGAGCATTCCAGCGTCTGTATCGCTGCGCGCTCCCTGATTGTGGGGCTCCGTGTCAAGTACCAATTGTATTAGACGGCGCCTTGCTTTCGACAGACACTGCAAGGGCCAGCCTGCCGGTTTCGGTCAGGCAACTACGCGTCGTGTGTGAGATAAAACAGGATCACCGAGGGAGAGTATAGCACAGTTGTTCCAAATCAGCGAGGGGTGCGTTTCAGTTTGGGGGCATGAGGTAGAATAGGTCAGCCAAAGAACCAGTGAGGTAGGTTGACCGATGCAACGCACCCGTGAGCAGATCAAAGCGGAGTTGATGGTGGAAGCGGCGGGAGTTATCGAGGAATTGCTTGAATGGGAGCGGCAAGCCGACGCGCCGGATCTAACCGAAATGGAAGAGGAAGTACTGAAGTTGCGCCAGCGGTTGGGCCAACGGTTGTTGGAGGCGGTCATTGAGGATCAGGAGGCGCGGCAGCCAGCTCAAGCACCGTCGTGCCCGCAATGCGGCGCGGAGATGCGTTACAAAGGGCAAAAAGAGATCGCTATCGAGAGCCGGCTCGGCGGACTGAAGGTCGAGCGGGGTTACTACCACTGTGCTCGCTGTGAAAGCGGGCTTTTTCCCCCTGCATGACCAGCTCAAAGTGGTCGAGGGGCATTTCAGCCAGGGGGTAGCCCGACAAGCGGTCTGGCTGGCGGGTCTCGTGCCCTATGATCAGGCTGAAGCCATCCTGGCCGAGATTGGTCAGGTGACGATCTCCAGTAGTAGCATCTGGCGACGCTTGCAGGGCTGGGGCAGCCAGTTTGCAGCACTTGAGCAAGCGGAGCGGGCGCAAGCCAATGCCCTGCCCGAGAAATGGGAGCCGCCCAGTCGCACAGAGAAGTCAGACCAGCGCATGGGAGTGGCCATGGATGGCTTCATGGTCCACATTCTTGACGAGGGCTGGAAGGAAATGAAGCTGGGGGCTGTGTTCGATCTAGGGTTGCGTCCGGGACGGGACGAGCGTACTGGCGAGCGGGTGCCCTTGGCTCACGCCGTCCACAACAGCTATGCGGCTCACTTGGGTGGCCCAGAGGTGTTTGGCGAACTGGTGTTTGCCGAGGCCCGCCGACGGGGCTGGGAGCAGGCGCAGGACACGCAAGTGATCGGGGACGGCGCAGTCTGGATCTGGAATCAAGCCGGGTTGCACTTCGGAGAAAGCCGCCAACTCGTGGACTGGTATCATGCCAAACAGCATTTGGCCGAGGCCGCCCGCCTGTTCAAAGGTGATGGTACGCCGGCCTATACACGCTGGTTCAACAGCCGAGAGACGGCTTTGTATCAAGGGCATGCCGAACGCATCGCAGCTGAATTGGAGCAAGCCGCGCCTGCCAAGCCGGAATGGGCCGACGATCTGCGGCGGGAAGCTGGCTACTTCCGGCAGCACCAATGGCGCATGAACTACTTGGAGATGCGAGAGGAAGACTGGGTGATTGGCTCTGGCATGGTCGAGGGTGGCGCCAAACGCTATCAGGCCAGGTTATGCGGACCAGGCATGCGTTGGAGTCGCAGAGGAGCTGAGAACCTGACACCTGTCCGGACGGCGATCCTCAGTGGACGGTTCGACGAACGCTGGCGCGCCGCCCAAAAGCTGCCCCCAACGTGAAACGCGCCCATCAGCAAGTCGTGCCTTGACAGCAACACGATCTTGCAGTAGATTGGGCTACGATCGCAGTGTCCGATGCCGGATAAGACCAAGGCTGTTGGTCTTCAGACTGTGTTGAACTGATAGCGACTCCGGGGTATCCTGGCGGCCACTTGGGCGGCCAGGATGCTGGACCAAGCCGGGTTGTGGTCCGAAAGCAGGCCATCTGCTTTTCAGGCAGGTGAACTGCTCTCGGACCACAACTCACTCGATGTCCAGGAGGTCGTCTATGTTCAGCAGCCCTGTCTTTTATGCTTGGCTCGTGTGGCTCCTTGCCTTGGCGGTGTTCGCCGTCATCCGGCATAAGTCCCACCAGCGCGAGGAACAACAGCGCGAGGAGCGCCGCCGGCAACGTGAGGCGGAGCGCGGACAGCACTCCAGCGGCGCACTGCGCCGCCAGATGCGCCGATCTGCGCTGCCACCTGACTACCGCGATCAACTGATCGCCACTGGCATCATCAGACCAGCGACCGAGCCGGACCTCACACCTGATCCGGCGACCAGCATATGACGCGCATACCCGCGGTCACGCCCTTCGGCGAGCTCACCAGCCCGCCCCTTACGCCCGACATACCCGTCGGGCGTTTCTTTTTGCCCGCTGTGTAACTGCGACCGGTGCACCCGGATGCTGCTCCCAGCTGGATCATGAAGGTTCGATAGGGTCTGTTGAACACCGTCACCCTCCCGTATTTCGTGGCGGCTGCCGCGCGCGCGATCTGCAGGTGGATATGGTGATCGTGGCCACGTTCCTGAGACATGGCCGGTTGGGCACGGCTGCGGGCTCTTCGCGGCCCAGCGAGGATGACCTGACTTAAGCAACGGAACACGCGGACGGGAACGCACACCGCCGCGACTAACGGCCGCAAACCGCTGAACGATTTGCCTACGCATCACGAGGAGAACACCATGAACCAGACGTCCCGGCCATGATCACGTTCCTGCCCGAATTGACGCTGTATTGCAGCAAGCCTCGGTTTGGGAAGCACCACCCTACCTGCGAACGGCTTCGGAGGCAAGGGCTCATGTCAGTCGGGCATTTCACCGCTAGCATGGCGCAGTCTGATCTCTGGGGGGCATCGTGTCACTGGCGGATGCACTGTATCGCTGCTATTCAGCAGGGGTTCAACTCTCTGCTTGATGCTTTCTACTCGGTGAGATCACACCCTTGGTCGCTAAGACAGAGCCGGAGTCGGTCCTCGAACTCCGAGATACGTGTAGCATCGGGCGCAATGTCTCGCAACGCGTGTTCTCCGACCTCATTGCGATCCTCCGGACTTAGGCCGGTGATGGCCTTCCACTGCTCAGGATCATCAACAATCAGGTAGCCCGCCATCTCCAGACCAGCAAGGTTCGTCTTCGTTACACCCTTGCGGGGAACGGAGTCGAGCTTCGAGCGCAGGCGGGGGATGAAGTACATCTCTACCCCTGCACCACGCTGAAAGACGATCATGTTCTGGGTGTGGTTGTTGATCATTATCCCGTTGCAGATCTCTATGCGCTCCTGCGGCTGGCTCAAGTCGTCCCACTGGACTGCTACGGCATCGGCTAGGACCGAGAGCGCATCGACACCGGCTGGCTCGGTCACGACGATGCGGTAGGCCGGCGTCGGCCAGCACAGGCGCTGTACTTTGAGTCCAGTGGCTGCGTGGACCGCAACAACCCTCAGTGCCGCCGCGCGCGTAAGTGGAAGATCAAGAATGCGGAAAAACTGAAAGTGGAAGTGGTAGACACTATTGCCACCCCAGAAATTACATACAGCCGCTAAGGGCGCGAACGGAATCTCCGCTGCGGCGCAGAATTCGGCTATGTCCTTGTTGAACGCACAGGTCAGGTGCAGGAGGTCGGCGCAGGAGCTAGCCCGTAGATCCATGTTGCGGATGACCTGGCCAACAGAAGGACTATCCCATGCCAGAAAGTGGCATACGGCAGAAGGCTCACCGAATGCGGCAAACGTGAACCCAAGATCATAAGAGCGGCTGATGGTGAAGCCATACCGGCACTTCCAGTCGATTATCCAATTGGTGGTTGCGATATCCTCTCTGGGGTTGAGCTCCCGGACACTGCAGTAGTTGCACAAGTGCTTGCGCTTCAGCGTTTCCTTAACGATCTGTCGCACCTCAGGGCGATCATACCTGTCCGGCAACCAAAACTCTGCGTCGCTGAGGCTTCTGCCCGCACGGACATACACGCCCCGAGAAGGATGACACTCGAGTTCCGCGCGAATCGTTTCGGCTGCTCTGCTATCAGTCAGCTGAATCTGCCCGCTATCAGGGCTCATATGCCTGATGAGACCTTGGACTTCCAGGCAAGACAGCAGATCGTAGACCATATCCTGGGGCTGCTGGCCACTGCAGAGGGCGGCAATCTGCGTTAGGTCGAAGCTGAAAGCGTCTATCAGGTCGTTTTCATGGTAGATCAAACGGCTGGGATCCGGAGAGCCATTCATGATTCCCCGGGCTACCAATGCTGCCCGAGCGCTGCGCAGTGCGCGCCCCGGGGCGTGGATCCACCAGAACTGGTCCGCGGCGGTATTCAGCTCTTGCACCGGTTCGTCGGGATCGGTGCGGGGGATATGACCGCTGGCTAACCCGCGCTGGTGCTGCACAAGGAGCGAGACGCCGAGGCCGCGGCGCCGAGCTACGGCGAGCAAGCGTCGATTGGCCTCCTCCATATTGGGCTCGCAGATGATCTCGTTGAAGTCGCTAACGATTCGGGTCGTGAGAGCATCGTCACATATCATCTCTTCCCTCCGGCTTGCCGCCTTCCTGATGGGCCAGTTGAGCCCAGACGGCAGTCCAGGCTGGGGAGATCTCCTAGCCTGGATCGAGCTAAGTAAATGGTCAGAAGATACTTGAAAAAGGTCGGCCAGGTAGTAAACTTGTGGCATGAACACTGGACGACCGATCGAGATACGCATCCAATTGAACGATGAACAGCGCTCGGAAGTGCGGCGACTGGCACGCACAGCGATCGGGCGGGTCTCCGAGCGGGCCCATTGCGTGCTCTTGTCGGACCAAGGCAAGCGCGTGCCCGAGATTGGGGCGTTGATGGGCTACTCGGCACAAGCGGTGTACCCCTGACTGGCACGCTACCCGCAACACGGGGTAGCTGGGCTGTCCGACGAGCCGCGCAGCGGGCGACCGCCCAACGAGCCGCATTTGGCCGCCATCGTGCAGGCCCAGAGCAGCCAGCCGCCCGAGAACTTTGGCTATGCCGAGGCGGGCTGGACAGTAGGTGGCCTGGTGCGCCACCTTTGGCAGCGCTTCAAGGTCAAGGTGAGTCCTGCGACGTTGCGCCGCGCCTTGCCAAAGGCCGGCTTCGTGTGGGGCGGCCGAAGCTGCCCTGGCCCAAAGGCAAAGCTCCCGAGGCCGAAGCCCAACTGGCGCCTCGGGCGGCGGTCTCGGCGAATGCGGCCGCCACGATGGGGGCCGAGGATGCGTGCGAGATGGCCCGGTTGCCCAGCTTGCGCGCCCGGTGGCAGCGGCGCGGCGCGCAGCCGCCCATCCCGACGCCGGGCAAGAACCAGAAGCGCCCGGTGTGTGGGGCCGTCAACCTGCGCACGGCGGCTGGGCCTTACCGCCTGACCGTCACCAAACGCTCGACGGATTTCATCGCTCTGCTGGCTCTGCGCTGGCTGGCTGATCCGAGCGGGCTGATCTACGTCCTGGTGGATCATGCCAGCATCCACACCCGCCAGGCGCTCCAGCAGTGGCTGGCCGCCCACCAGCGCTTGCCACGGGTCGACTTGCCATCCTAGGCCGGTCATGAGCGCCATCCGGTCGAAAAGGTGGGGTGGTAGCTCACACCCAAGGTCTCGGCCAATCGCGGCTTCCAGTTCCTGGCGCACCTGGACGCTTTGATCCGTCGCCATGGCGACGCACTGACGCCCGCCAAGGTCTTGGCCCTGATCCACTCGCCCGTCACCCGCCAGGCTCAGGCCGCTCTCGCCGCCTGACTTCTTCAAGATTCTTGTGATCACTTACTTAGAACGCCACGGTCTTCGGGTGCGCAAACGGGGCATCTGGTTGCCAGCCGTTGAGGTCGTGCAAGTCCTGCAGCCACTGCCAGACTCGCGCTTTTCCACCTGGGATCCTGCACCGGTCCTGGATCTTGGAGGCTACCCGGTTGATGGTGTGTGGCTTGCAGAAGCTCGGACAGCCGCGCAGGTGGCTCTTATTAAGCCTGGAAAGCACGTATTCCCTTCTTTTGCTGCTCCAAGCAGTAGCCACGCTGTCCCGGGCAAGGTCTCCTATGCGATAGCCGGGGTGACAATTCATCTCGCAGCACACGTGCAGGGAGCCATCCGGGGCTACCTCGGCAAACCACGAGCAGCCGAGACATTCGCTGTAGTCTTTCTCCTCTTGGATATGGTTGAAGCGGTGTGTAAAGAGAACTGCTGACACTTTGGCGCTGTTGAGAATCGGCAAAGCATCTGTTCGGATCAGGTCAACGGCCTCATTGAAGAAGTCCTGCGAGTACTGTGTCTGGGTGAGATAGTCAAGGGTCGGCGTAAAGCGTACGAAGCTTATTGCCGGTTCCTCACTCACCCCGGCCATGTTCCTCGACTCCTCCACGATACGCGCCACCCACTGCGCAAACGCCCCGCAGTCCTCATAGTTGACCGGATTGACGATGTAGCTCAACCCGATCTCAGTACTGCAGCGGCCGGCCGCCTTCTGCAAAGCCAACTGCCTGACACCCTCTTGCACCCGGCGAAAGAGGGGGCGGTTGTGAACGGGCATGTGATATCGGGTGTGCACATCCTCAGAGCCAGCATTCACGCTCACACGAACGAAACTCGGGGTCTCTGCAAGGATCAATTGGGCCAAGCGGTTTGAGAGCAGGGCACCGTTGGTGTAGAGACCTGTCCTGATCCCGCACTCCCGAGCCTCTTCAAGAGCTGCCAGCGTGGCCCGTGGATTCATCAACGGCTCACCGCCGCCTGTCACGACCATGTAACGGACCCCCGCTTCGACGAGTTTCCGAACCAGAGGCCTTACGAGTTCGAGCTGCATCTGCCACTGGGGATTGGTGAAGTCATTGAGGAGCCAGGCACCGCACGAGATCTTTTGCATTTTGTACGAGCAATGCTGGCATCGGAATGGGCAGTTCAGGGTGGGAACAAACTCCGCGGTTATTGGCATGATGCCATAGAAGTCCCCTTCAGCCAGCTGCTTCGCTCTTGCTAGGTCATGAGCGAATTCCGGCACTAAGGGAAGCTCAACCTGCTCATCCGCACGGAGGTAACGAAAGACCAGCGGCGGACGATGTGCCGGCGTGCGGAGCCAAGACAGTCCCACCTCCTCGAACATTATCCACGATGCGGCATCCCAGGAGATGGGGTCAGTCTCCCGAGAACAACCGGCCTGCATCTTCAGAATGCGAACCTCGCTGGTTTGCGGATCTGAAACCAGAGACTGGATCTGGTCACAGACCTGCTGGGGAGGCTGGGGGGCCAACCCAGAGGCATCAACAACCAGATACGCGGCATAAGCTGTCGGTTCCGATGGTATGGCTACCTTGTAGCCCTTGATGCCTGTGGCTTGTGCGAGCACTAACATGGGATAACCCTCCTCTAAGCTGAGAACTCAGCCAGCTAGCTGTGTTGGCTGAACAAGGACCACTTCGTATGGATGATCATGTATTTCTGCTTGCTTCAGGAGCCAGGATGGGTCATGTTGAAAGATGTCCTCATAGCGAGCGATCACGTTCTCACTCGCAAGCCAACCCACAAGAGGAGCGAGGCGATCCCTGAGAACCCAGTGACCCCAGGCCCGGATATGATGTGAATCTTGACGCTGCCTCTCCGCGCTGACTGCCAGGCGCAGGGCCTGGCCAATCTCCGCGTTGTCCGGGAAGAACTCCTCTTCGACACAGCTGCGAACAGGAAGGGATCCACCAGGTGGAAGATCCTGGGAGGCGTCATCCACTAAGGCCTTGAGTACAGCTCGAATCGCCGTTTCGGGTGCGAGGTCAGGCTCAGCGATCGGCGTCACCTTGAAGCTGAACGCATAGCGGCACAGTTGGGCATGAAACTCGGGAAATGGACTCAGGGCGACCACGCCAACCCGGTCCAGCGCGTCTCGAATGGCGGCCATCACGCGCTCATCCTGCAGTGCACTCCGACGGAGGTCGTCGTAGGCGCACTTCGCTAGTGCAGTCCGCGACGGGCCCAGAGCAGATTCTACGGACTTGCGCGCGTGCAACTCATAGATACCCGGTATGCGATAAGGAGCCATCAGTTGCGATAGCAGCGCTTCGGTAGCCCGATACAAGGAGAAACCGAGACCGATCCAGCCATTAAGGTCCTCATAGGCCGCCAGCCATGTGAACAGCCCGGCTGGTGAGGGCGAGAGACCAGCACAAGCCGCGATGAACTGCTCAGTGGCGGCAAGACGCTCACGGTCGATGGCCTCAAGCTCCTCCAGCGACTTCTGCCGCAGCACGGCTGACCAGCTAAAGACATCTTCGAGGGCAAGATAATGGATGCCATCGACAATCTCGGCTCGCGTCGGACTGTCCAAGCGCCGGCCGAGCTGCCGGTGCACGCGGAGGTACACATTTTGCATAAACAGGGATATGGGGTAGCCGGGCTTGCCGATCCAGCGCTGCCCCGACTCATCAATACGAGTGCGAGACAGGACGGAGGCCTGGCGCCACTCCTGGTCAGCATCCGGAAGCAGGATCGGATTCATGGCAGCGGCCAGAGGCCGCGAGAAAGGCTCGGCCGGGAAGGTGCCGAGCAGGACAACGCGCTGAGTCGCGTCCAGTGTGATGGCCTCAGCGTCCGGCAGCGACTCCAGGGTGCCAATCGCCAACAGCGCTGGCTTTCCGAGCTCGCGAGCTACGACAGCGGTGTGCCCTCCCGGGCCACCCGTCGCAGTGATGATGCCTGACGCTCTGGGCAAGAGCCGCTCCCAGCAGTTGGTCGTCTCCTCTGCTCCAAGGATGTCACCCGGCTGCAACCGGGCTTCTGCTTCACCAACTGAGCGGACCACGCACAATCGGCCGGTCGCAACACCAGGCCAGGCCGTGAGACCCCCTCCAGCACCCGTGCAGACTGCGGGACACGGTCGAGATTCACAGCCATCAGCCCAGTGCCAGCTCTGCGCCATGCCGTCTCGGGCCGCACCTGCAGAGTCCAGATCTTGCCTTGGTTGTCCAGGGCAAACTCGATCTCAACGTGCTGGGAAGGTCCATAACCACTGCCAATCCACACCGCATAGGCCTGAAAGAACAACTCACGAATCTCATCTGGCTGCAAGCAGAAGGTGTTACGTTCCTCAGGGGTGGTTGGGATCATCATATTGGTGCCGAGGCCGGGATTGTAGACAGACTTCTGGTGTTTCGTACCCAGGCGCCGCTTGATGGTAGCGCCGGAAGACGGATCAAGCAGCCAGAGGTCAGGCGTGATGTGGCCGGCAACGAGCGCCTCGACAAGACCCCACGATGCACTGACTTCAAAAAACGGAAGGCCGGTTCCCGGATCCAGGGTGAAGAGGGTACCCCCGGCACGCACGTACACCATCGGTTGAACAAGAACCCCCATCTGGAGGGGGACTTCTTCCATGCCATGCGCGGCCCGGTAGCCAGAGACGCGACCGGTGGTGGTGGAATTCCAAACGCTCTGGACGGCCTGCAATACCGCCTCGCTGCCAGACACATTCGTTAAGGTGAGGTATTGACCCGCAAAAGCGGCATCGCTGAGATCCTCGCAGGGGGCAGAACTGCGAACGGCGACAAGGGCATTTACGCAGTCTGAACCAACTGCGGTCAAGCGGCGGTAATGGCCTGTGATCAGTGCGCGAAGCTCGGCGGTCATGCCCTGGGCGTAGGCTTCAGTGGTGACAACAAATCCGGGCGGGATGCGGACTCCGGGGATACCGCACAGCCGCGCCAGGTTTGCGGCCTTGTTGCCGGCAAGCCGCGGTTGATCGGCGGCTTGGTCAAGTTGGAGAACGAGCGGACGAAACGATGGGTCGAGATATCCTGCTGGCATCATTGCCCTCCGGATACGAGGTGAACTTAGGATTGCCGACCTGCTTGCCGCCGGCGAGCAGGATTTCGAAATCAGCATCGTGAGAGAGCCAACCACCACGGCGATCACGGACTGAGCGGTTGGGGCCGAAGTCCAGGGGAAGAAAGCGATGAATCTGGCCTGACAGGCGATGGTGGCCAGCAGGGCAGGAGGAATCACAAGGATAACGCCTAGCATTGCTTGGTGAGGCATCGTTGCCCTCCAGGCACAGCCACGTCGAACTGTGACAATGCAGTGAGACGATAGGCAGTGACTCGATAGAACTTGACAAGAGCTCTCAGCAGATGGTAAGCTGTAGCCGGATGAGTCCTACACAGCTTCTTTGCATCTGGCTACGTATAACATACAGTCTGGGCAACAAAGAACATCCAATCTGTACTACTACATCATAGTGCATAGGTCGTATGAAGTCCATAGTATTCTAAATAACTCGCACTACGAACTTGATGTACTACTGAAGTTCACAATATGCTATGTCTGTAGTTGCGCCAGACAGCGTTGGGTTTCGACAGTCAATCACTACTTGTGACCTTGGGACCAAATCTCATCCTGTCTATCGCGAGGAGAAAGCTGGCCATGGAAAAGGATGTCAAACTGAGAGAGGAATTTGCCAAGCGTCTACGAGGTCTCCGCGACGACCTTGGCCTCACGCAGAAAGAAGCTGCTGCCAAGGTCAGTGTCGGCACCAACGCGTGGGCATCCTATGAACAAGGCGAGAGCGCGCCATCTCTTGAAACGCTCGTAGCAATCGCCGATCGGCTTCGGACGAGTGTTGACCACCTTCTCGGACGAGACCTGGAGCTGTCGACATCAGCCGAAGAGGGAAGCATCAAATGGAAGCCGGTTTGGTCCTCTGGCCCAGAGGGAAACGACGCGCTTGCCGTCCAGGCGTGGAAGAGGGTGATTGCTGGTCAGCCTATCGACGAAATCGCGAGGTCCCTGCATGTTGGCTCAAAAGAGGTCGAGGATCGGCTAAGGGATTTGGTTTTTCACGACCGCATTCGGCTCTTGGAGGTTAGCACGGATTGTAGTGGCAAGTGGCTCAAGGAGCATTTTGGGCAGGGGAATCAAAGCCCCCTGCGCGAGGTGTGGGTCGCGCGCCTAGGGCATATCAATCCACTGTGGGTGCGAATGGTATTACTGGGGGTTGCCGCGCGCAAGTATTTTATGAAGACGGTCCGGCCTGGAGATACAGTCGCGTTGTGTGGTGGGTTGGCCGTCAGTCGGCTCGTCATGGAACTCCGGCGGGGGGATATTCCACCCGGAGTAACAGTGGTGCCGGTGGCGGTCAGCCCGATCTTCGAGGAGCCAAACGTGTCCGCGAACGGGTTGGTGAGCAGCCTTGCCTACAGACATTACGGGCTTGGCATTGGAGCCGAGGAGCTGCCGCCCTGTCTTGGTGGAGATGCGGGTGGGCCGGCAACTCAAATCGCGAACCGCGTATTGGGCCTCGCAGAAAACGCGTCGGTGGTGTTTCTTGGTATCGGGGCTGCTGGGACGGGGGCTCTGGCAAAGGATATCTCAGATGTGCGGGCCGACTATCAATGGCTGGCAGGTGTCAATGTGATGGATATCCAGCGCAGGATCGAACCCGTAGGAAACGTGATGTATCATTTGGTGGATGACAATGGAAAGCCGCTCGAGGATTTCAGCGCACAGAACGAAAGACTGGTCGTGTCCATTAAGCTTGCGGGGTTGCAGAGAATCGTTCGTACGGGGAGGCGGGTGGTGATCCTTGCTACCGGGAAGAACAAAGCCCGCGTCGTCCGTGCTTCCATCCGTGGAGGGCTGGTCAACTCGCTGGTCATCGATGACGAGCTGGAAGCCGAGTTGCTTTCCATGAGTAGCTAGACAACAGAATGCTCTGTGAGACTGTGCTGGGCAACGATGCTCATCCAGGCGTACTCACCATTCGCCACTTTGCAGCACACCAGCACGAGGAACGCCAACTCTGAGCACCGCCAGTAGCGTCGTACTGGCCTAATAGATGGTCGCCGTCCCACAAAACGCTTGCCGTTGACACACCGCGCCCGACATGGCGGCGATCAGTTTCCACCAACTGCAGAGAACGCCCGGCCGCCGCCGACATCCATCCAGCCCGCGCCCGATCTGACCACGCCCGATTCGGCCACCAACCTGTAACGCGCATACCCGCGGTCACGCCCTTCGGCGAGCTTACCAGCCGCCCTTTTACGCCCGACACACCCGTCGGGCGTTTCTTTTGTTCCGGGGCATATGTGCGGGCAAGCCCATGCAGATTCCGCCCAATTAGGAAGCCCAACCCACCGGGTTGGGCTTCCTGAAGAGAGGGGACAATTCTCGCGTACCCTGTGCGTGCGCCACATCAGGGTCGCGAGCATACCGCGGGGTTGCTACAAGCTCATCCGCGCCACTGCTGCCTGGCCCGATCAAAGATCTCATCAATGCTCTGTCCCGCATAGAGCCGGCGGGAAACATCAACGTAATCCGTCGGCTCGCGATGGAGCAGGCTCAGAAACCGCAATGCAAGCACCGGGCCTAGATCGCGATTCAAGGCCTCGATGCCTTTGATCCTCAATTCGGTATCATTCACCGTCATCGCCGCCGTGTCACGCATCACCTTGCTTCGGCTCCTGTTACGATGTGCCTATGTCAAGCGGTCGCCTCCAACGTCTCAGCGTCGCAGCGGCAAGTGAACGATCTGATCCTGGAACTCATCGGGCTGGGCAACCGCCCAGATGAGCCACAGGTCGTCAAGGATAGTGCGGATGTTCATACGCCTGGGGAGCTGGACAATACCAGGAACGTGGTACCCAAGGGCCAGGTGGTCGGCGAGATGGCCCGGCATGGAAGCGCGATTGTTGGTGACCAACATGCAGCCGTGGGCTTCGATCCAGATCAAGACGTCCGAATCCGGTGTGCCCCGCGCCGGCGTCATGGCTTCACCGATGACGTATACACGCAGGTCAGACGCCATCTGTGCCAGTTGCGCCTGGATGAACGGTGGCACATGCTCATCAAGCAGGAAGCTGACCGGACTCATGCAGACGCTGCGACCTGGCCGCGCTGCTGGTCGCGTTGGCGCGCCAGCTCGCGCAGCCGTTGCACGGCCACCGAGGGGTGCAGATCCTGCTCGCGGCGCTGGCGTTCGAGCTCCTGGTCTACCGTCCGCAGGTAAGCATCCACCTGCGGACGGTTGCGCCAGTAGTAGGTCAGCGTGGCATACACCTGCTCGACCGAGAGGCTCGAGTAACGCGCGGCGATCTGCTCTGCAAACATACCCAGTTCCAGGTAATCAGTCAGAATCGTCTCGATGCCGACACGCGTGCCCTTCACGCGAATGTCGTTGGGCGCTAGGAAGCTGAAATAGTCTTCGAGTTGCATAGGCTCACCTCCCACTTCATTACACAGAGAGTATAGCATCAATCCACCTCGGTGACAAGCACAAAAAAGGCCCGACCGGATGTGGTCGAGCCTTAGCCTTTTAGGAGAGCGGATAGCTCTCACGCGACTTGCGTGCGCGGCACGAGCATGGTGAGCACGTTGGCGAGGCCGCGCAGGTCGCCGAGCGTCACCACGCGGTCGGCGATTTGGCTCATCAGCGCCGCATCGCAGTCCGGTGGGATCAAGATGACGGCGGTGCGGGCCTTGTCGCCCGGCAGCGCCAGGGGGATCGCCCCGTCGCCGTCGGTCACTAACAAGATGAAGTGCTCCGGCCAGCGCCGCCAGGCATCGGCCAGGAAGCCGAAGTCGGTGCCCCCATAGCTCAGGGCGCCGCGGTCGAAGAAGAGCAGCGCGTCGTCGCCGGAGTCGGCCACCTGGGCGCTGTCGTCGAAAAGGATGCCGACCGCCTCGCCCCCGGCGGCCCTCACCGCCAGGGCGACGGCCTGGGCTGCGACTTCAGCCAGCGCGATCTTGCTGCCTTTCATCGAGCCGGACTGGTCCACGCACACCACCACCTTGGGCCGGGGCACTTCCCTGCCCGGCAGTGGCATGCGCAGCGGGACGAGCTCGCCACGGGCTAACGCCCGGCGATCGAGCCGGCCCGGCGCGGCGATCTCGGTGGCGCCACGGGTCACGTGGAAATGCGCCCGCAGCCCGAGCGCCGCCTGTGCCGCGGCGGGTAACGGCTGACGGCGGTAGTGCCGCACCGCGATCACCGAAGTCACCTCCGAGGGCGGATGCGCGCCGACGTTGCCGTGAGCCTCACCCTGGGCGACCCGGCCGGCGGCACCCCGGACTGCTACGCTGCCGCCCGGCGCCGAGAAGGTTTCAGGGGCAGTGCGCAGCTCCGGGAATTGCCCGATGGTCTCCTCGACGAAGGCCGGGACCTCGGCGGGCGGAATATCGGCGGCGCTCGCGAGCCGCCAGACGAACTGCACCGCGCGGTCGGCCACGGTCTGGCTGGGGATGGCGCGCAGGGCCGCGAACAGCGCCTGGCTGTCTCCGCGTGAACTGATGTCGAAGGGCAACGCCGGGTTACCGAAGCGGCCGGCCAACGCTACGGAACAGGCGATAGCCGAAAAGCTGTGGCCTTCCCGCATGCTTTTGTGGTAGTCGGCCTGGCGGGCCTGTTTCACGACGGACCGCACGGCTTGCAACGTGGCAGCCAGCGGCGGGAAGAGGCCGGCCATCATGGCCTCCAGTTGGATGTCGGCGATGACGTTGCCGAGCCAGTGTGACGCGCCAGTGCGTTGCTCGACCTCTTTCAGCGCCTGGAGCGGCTGCAGGACGTGGCCCAGCTCGTGCACCAGCAGGCCGATAGCGACCGGCGTGTCCTGGGCCACGTCCACCCCATCAAAGGCTGGTGGAAGCCAAATCCGGATGCCGTCGGTGGCGGCGGTGTCGGCCGTCTCATCCAAGGTGACGTAGGCCCGGACCAGGCGCGCGGTCAGCGGCGCGACCACGGCCAGGATCTGGTTGGCCGCGGCGTCCAGGATGCTGCGGATGTCTGTCGCGCTCATGGCTGGCCTCCCAGCTTGAGCCCCACCCCCTCCAGTACTTTGCGGAACCCTTCGGCGGCGGGGCGGTCCACTGCGCGCAGCTGTGCAAAGTAGACGTCCAGGAAGGCCAGGTCGGCCGGGTCGTCGGCGCCGGCCAGCAGCGTGTAGCCGATGGGCAGCGGCAACTGCCCCTCCGTCACCAGCTTCCACGACGTCTCGATGGCGTCACGTGCCGGTTTGTCGAACAGGGCGGCGACCGCACTGTCGAAGGTCACTTCGACCGGCACGACGCGCCGCACCAGGGCCGGGTCCAACGCCGCCCCCCAGGGGTTGCAGGCCAACGCCAGCTTGCAGCGATCGACCGGCGCCCAGTCGACGCCCCAGAGCGGAGCCTCGACCAGGCGCACGGGGTGGCCGTCATCGGCCGGGATGTGCTGCGCCCAGGCCACTTCGGGCGGGATGGGCAGCAGCGGCCGCATCAACACGTCGAGGGCGCGCTGGTTGAAGCGCGTGCACTCGTCGAACAGAGCCAGCACGGTCTCGCCGGCCCGCGCCCGGCTGAACGCCCGGGCGATAACGCCGGGGGCGCAGATGTGGTCGGTGCGTAAGCCTACCAGGTCCGCGTCACTGAACGACGACATGCCGTCCACCGCCTCGAAGGCCCAGCCGTTGCGCACGGCGACCAGGCGCACCGCCGAGGTCTTGGCGACGTCGGTGGGGCCGATGAGGAAGGGGACGCGGTCCTGGGCCAGGATCGCGGCGACCTGGTCGGCCAGCCGGGCAACGGCCCGGCCGATGCTGCGCTGAACCTGACCGGCAAAGGAGAGGCCCAGCTCAGCGGCGGCCGGCGCCGGCGCGCTGGGAGGCGGCGCCGCTGGCTGCGGTATGGGAGGCGTGGCCTGCGCGGACACCGGCCAGGGCGTATCCACCGCCGTGCCCAGGATGTGCTTGCAGGGGGTGCGCGCCGCCTTACCGCCGGACTGGAACCAGTCGGGGCAATCGCAGTCGCATTCCACCTGCGGTTGGAGCGTGATGCGGGTGTGGTAAGTGCCCTTGACCACGCCAGTGATCTCCTGCGGCGTGGCTGTGACGCTGACGTTGCCATGCACCGGCCGGCCGCGCGGGTCGCTGAAGACGCGATCGAGCCGCTTCCGATCGATGACGTAGCCGGCGCCCGCCAGCAGGTCCACCACCGGGTAGCCGGTGGGAAGCGTCGCGGGCAGCGGCTGGCCGCGCGTGAGTGCGAAGCGTGTCTTGGTCTGTGACTGTGTGTCCATGAATTGCTCTCCGTGATGAGATATCCCCGGAGCGACGCGCCCATCCCTATCCGGGACGGTACGCGCCCCCTCCCGAGGCGGGCTGAGGTGTTCTGAGTGTGCTTGCAGGGTGTGGGTCAGGCGACGTCAGTTTTGCTGTCATCCGGTGCGGTCGTGGCGTTCCCATTCAGACGGAACGCGCAACCATCGGCATGTCCGCAATAACGGCAGGCCCAGGCCTCCAGGGGATCGCCGGCGGGGCCGGCCGCGTCAGCTTCGGTGATCATGCGCGCTTTCTCGACGATGCGCGCCTCCACCTGGGCTTGCAGCTCCGTGTCGGGCATCGCCACGTCGCAGGCGTAGACTGTGCCCATGTCCATGTAGATCAGCCTGCCCATTGCCGGGTAGGGATAGCCCGACTTGCCAAGCAGCCAGCCGTAGATCCATAACTGCGCGACGTGATGCTGTTTGGGCAGGCCGAGGTTGGCCAGCTTCTTGCCGAAGCTGTTCAGGCTCTTGTAATCGCTGATCTGGCCCGTGGCCGGGTCGTAGTGATCCACCTTGCCGGCAATCCACGCCTGCACCCCGAAGGGTTCCAGCGAGGCGACCAGCCGGGCCTCGGCGACGGTCTCCTCACCGGCCAACGATTCGAGCGCGGCGTGGAAGATGCTGCCGCGCAGCCGCGACCAGTGCCGGCTGGGCCATTCCAGGGGCGGCGGGCCGCCCAGGCCGTACCACGCCTGGCGGGTGCAGCCCAGGAGGCTGGTGACCCGCAACAGGGCGACCCCGGCGCGTTTGGCCAACGCTTTCGCCTCGACCAGCTCCGCATCCCCCTCCATGCTCTTGGCGAGTGCCCGCAGCATGGTCGGCGGGAAGGGACAGGCCGGACGGCCGCGGTGGCGGGCGCATTCCAGGCAGTCGTGCAGCGGGACCGGGCGACGGGTTTCTTCGCAGAGCCAGCCCGCCCCGGCTACGCCGTGTGGGCCGGGGAGGATGTCCATCACCAGCCCTCCGTTTCGACGAACGCGTCGTCCGTTACGTCAACCAGGAGACTGAGCTCGCGGGCGAACTGGGTGTGCAACGCTTCCAGCCGCCACGCCAGGTCTTGTTCCAGTGCGGTCAGGACGGCGGCTTTGCGGCCGGCATAGCTGTGCCACGGCCCTTCGTCATCGTCATTGGACGACCGTGTGGTGATGTGCACCGCCTCGCCGTCGCCGAAGTCGCGGATCAGCCGGACCAGGCCAGTGCGCAAGCCGTCGGCCGTGGTGCGACACATGTCGCCTTCGGCCTCGACGGTGATCGCGTCATCCTCGATGGTCACTGATGGGACGGTGGCTTTCTTGTACGCGGCCACGGCGGCGGCCAGCGCGTGCCGGTCGGCGTCGGGCCGGAGGGTGAACTGGGCTGAGATGCTGTACCAGATCGTCATATGTGTGCTCCTTCGTGCGTGGATGTGGTGGGTGTGGATACAGTGTGCGGCAGGCTGGCTACGTCCGCGGGCGACTTGACCTGGAGCCGGTCAGGGCCAGCCGTCACGACGGCGCGGCGGCCCAGTTCCAGCGTCGCGCTGAGCTGAGCGGCCCTGCGCGGCCCGATGCCGCGATAGCGGCCGGTTAACTCGCTGAACGGTGCGCGTGCCAGGCCGGCCAACCCTTCGTAGGCTGCCAGCAGTGCTTCCGCCTGGCCTAAGTCAACCAGGCCTAGCACGATCGCCAACAGTTCGGCGCTGCTCAGGGCGGCTGGGCCGTAGCGGCGCAGGCGTTCGTGGGGTTGTTCGGTGGTGGGCAGCTCGCGGATCGTGACGCGCGTCTCTGAGGGCGTGAGAAAGCTCATCTGTATAGGCGTGTTCATGGATTGCTCCTGTTGTGGAGGCAGGAAATGCGCTGCAGAAGGCCCCCAGGCCAGGAGCGCAGCATGGCTCCCGCCGGATGTCTGTGTGTGTGGAATCTGTGGGGAACTACGACTCCCAGCCGGCGTCCGCCACGGCGTTCGCCAACCGGGCCGCCAGCAATCCGCGCTGAAGGAGATCGTTGGCGTCCAGGCCGTTTTCTGACCAAATCGCCGTCCCGTTGAAGGGCGCGATCCGACCGACCACGGTCAGGGCCAGCTCGCGTTCGTCAAGCCAGGCGATGACCCGTCGGTAGGGCAAGGCGACGCTGCGTAGCGCCTCGCTGACGCGAGCCTGCCGGACATTTTCCTGGGAGCCGATGGACAACACATCGGCCCAGGGCTGCGCGACTTGCCAGCAGGAGATGGCGTTCAACTCCCCCTCGGTAACGATCAACGCCGCCCGGTTGCCCAGGCGGTGCAGGCCGAACAGGGTGTGTTGGCCGCCGGCCTTCTGGCCGAAGCGGTCGTGGCGGGCGATTCCCGGCCCGAAGTAGCGGTACTGGACCGCCTGGAGCGCGCCGTCGGCACCGAATCAGGGCAGCGTAATAGCCGGGAGCGGCTCTCGCCGGACGGGGTGCCAGGCGAAATAGTAGCCCAACCGCCATGCCTGCCAGGTCTCGGGCACCAGCCCACGGCCGGCCAGGTAAGCACGCGCCGTAACGCCTTCAGCGTCAGCGGCCAGGCAGGCTTCGGCTTCCTGCACCAACGCCTGCGCGGCGCTTTGCCATGCCGGTTGAGTCCAGTGAGAATGGTCACCGACCGTGCACTGGGGCGCACCCGCATCTGCCGGTTCGCAACGTGGGCGGTGCTGCCTGCCAGGAACTCAACGGCTGCCTGAAAGGCGATCTGTTCCCGGCGCTGCACGTAGTCGATGCTATCGCCGCCGCGTGGGGTGCATTGCCGGCAGTACCATTTACCAGCGGATGGAACGATGTGGAAGCGGTCCGTGCCCCCGCAGAAGGGACAGGGGCCGGCGTACTCGCCGCCGTGCGTGTTGGCGATGCGGGTGAGGGTCGTGTCCGGTTCGATCAGACGCAGCAAGTCGACCTGGCGCGCCTGAACGATCTGTGTCTGTGGCAACATCTGTGTCCTCCATGTCTCGGAAAGAAAAACGGGGATGAGCGGGTGTGCTCATCCCCAGGGAGCAGCCAGGCGGTTCGCCTGGCGATGGGCTGAACAGCGCCGCTAGAGCCGTTCAG